>JAABUL010000909.1_pt1 | contig 60428 bp, 52 predicted proteins | sample 5559151 | NCBI WGS metagenome assembly JAABUL01 (sample SAMN10711876, study PRJNA513368) | rock metagenome | isolation source: Antarctica rocks | place: Antarctica: Victoria Land, Pudding Butte sud
CGTCGGTCAGGTCGGTTGAGTAGGCTTTTCGGGGGCAGGGTGACTGTTCCATGCCCATATTTTCGGAAGAAAGCCAAACTTTCTATACAGTTTCTTAGGAATACTAGAGCACGAGATATTTTGGGACTATGGCACATATAGACCGTGCGGCCCGACTTGGCAACTATCAAGAAGTTTTGGCTGCGCTGGCTGCTGAGGCTGATGTTGATAGTGTCAGCGTCCATTACTTCACGCCGCTGATGCTTGCGGCACGGGAGGGATACTTGCCGATTGTGAACCTGTTGCTGGGAAAGGGCGCAAACCCAAACATAGCACATCCAAACGGCAGAACTGCGCTGCATTTGGCTTGCTCAAAGGGGAATGAAGAAATTGTTCAAGCCCTGCTGGTGAATGGCGTGAATATCAATCCCGTCAGCAAAAGAGGCGATACCCCAGTGATTGAAGCGGCGCAATTTAATTATCAAGGCATTGTTGAGATACTAAGGCAGTTTGGGGCTGATATGGAGCATCGGGATAAGCAGGGGCGAACGGCGAATGACTGGCTCCTTCTAGGGGGTGTGCCTGGGCTGTTCAAGAAGACATTTGGCGGGCGCACAAAAGGCTAACGACCTAGCACGTATTGCCAACACTAAATTGACCGGCGCCTACTCATAAGATATGATTAAACCAAGTTACTTGTTAGTTTTACTGATGCTGCTGCTGCCCGGCGCGTGCTTGGCGCAGACCGACCCGGAAGCATCGCAGGCGGGCACGGCGATTGCGCCTGCCCTGGCAAGCCCGCCGCCTGTTGTCGGCCCGACGACGCCGAAGGTGCATAGCAAGTATGCCGTGCTGGTGGATGTGATGACGGGCAAGGTGCTGTGGGGACGCAACCAAGACGCGCCGCGCGAGATCGCATCCACCACCAAGATTATGACGGCCATTCTGCTGATGGAGCGGGGGCATCTGGATGATGATGTGATTGGGCCGCCCGGAATCCAGAGCCTGCCGGAAAGCAGCCTGCATATCCGGCCTGGGGAGCGTATCCCTTTGCGCGACCTGCTGTATGCGATGCTGCTGCGCTCGGCCAACGATACCGCTGTCGCCGGGGCAGATTATTTATGCGGGTCCGTGCCCGCATTTGCCGCGCAGATGAACCTTAAGGCCAAAGAAATCGGGGCAAGCCACACGCATTTTGTCACGCCGAACGGTTTGTACGCGCCGGATCACTATTCCACGGCGGCGGACCTTGCCAAGATGGCGTCATATGCGGTGACCAATCTGCCGCTGTTTAATACCATTGTCAAAACGCAGAAATACAAGATTTCGCGCTCCATAGACACCAAAGATGTGTGGGTGCGCAACACGGCGTCTTCGTATCTGAAGTTTTTTCCCGGCGCGGATGGCATCAAGACCGGGTATATTCATCAGGCGGGGCATTGTTTTGTCGGGTCCGCCACGCGCACCGACGCGCAGGGGCGACCGTGGAGATTAATCGCCGTTGCCCTGAACAGCCCGTCGTGCCGCGAAGACGTGATGTCGCTGCTCAATTATGGGTTCGCGAACTATCAAACGACTTTGGCAGTGGCTAAAGATGCGCCGGTGGGGACAGTCGCCGTGCCGCTGGCCTCGGGGCGGGTTCCCGTGGTCGCGGAAAATGATTTGCGGGCGGTCGTATCCCGGTGGCAGCCCGCGCCCCAGTTTCAGACCCGTGTCGCGCCGCTGGCGCATGTGTCGTCCGCCCCGGTCGTCGCGGGCACGAAGCTGGGCACGGTGACCGTATATGCCGCAGGCAAGCCGCAGGCGACCGGGGATGCGGTCGCCGCGCGGGATGTGCCGATGGCCCCCGCCGCGGCATTCGCAAAAACAAGCAAGAAAATAGGGCGCACAGCCCTCCAAGTTCTCGGCGGCCTGCTGATGGCTGCCCTGTTTATTATCATGGGAGTGATGATTTATGCCCGCGCCGCACGACAAAAACAACGCCGAAAACGCGCCGCCGCGACCCGCCCCCAGCAGAACAAGCGCTCCCCGAATGCCCTCCGGCCCGCCCATGCGCCTGCAAAAATGGCTCGCTCAGGCCGGGGTGGGGTCCCGCCGGACATGCGAAGTGTGGATTGAGGACGGTCGCGTCCGGGTCAATGGCGAGGTGGTGACGGAGCTGGGCACGAAAATCCAGCCCGGCGTTGACCGAGTTACGTTTGACGGTCGGCCTGTGTCGCCGCCGTCCAAGTATTACTATATCGCTTTAAACAAGCCGCGCGGCGTGGTGTCGTCCCGCAGCGATGCCCATGCAACGGTGCTGATCACCGATTTGGTGGAGCTGCCCAGCCGTCCGATGCTCCGCCCCGTGGGGAGACTGGACGCGGAAAGCGAAGGCCTGATCTTCTTAACCGACGACGGCGACTTTCTCTACAAGATGACGCACCCCAAGTACCATGTCCCCAAGACATACCGGGCGGAAGTGCGCGGCATTCCCTCGGACGATGCCCTGCGCCGCCTGCGCAGCGGCATCATGCTGGAAGACGGCCCGGCGCGCGGCGCGGAAGACATCACGGTGTGGCCGATGCGCCCCAGCGTGCCCACAGTGCAGGGGCGGCCAAACGCGGGCGAAGAGGGGGCTGCGCACGACAACAGCCGGGCGCAGATAGAACTGACTATCTTTGAAGGGCGCAACCGGCAGGTCAGGCGCATGCTGGCCGCGGTCGGCCACCCCGTTTCCAAATTGACCCGCGTGCGGATTGGGGCCGTCCGGCTGACGGGGCTTGCTCCCGGCGCATGGCGTCACCTGACGCCGGGGGAAGTCGCCGCGCTGGGCGCAAATCACATTCAGGCCAATTCAGAGACACAGGAGAACAAGACATGGCAGACCGCAAAGCAACATTCGAGACCACCCAGGGCACCATCGTCGCCCAGCTCGCCGAGGCCGACGCGCCCGGCACGACCGCGAACTTCATCGCCCTCGCCCAGAAAGGGTTCTACGACGGGCTGACATTCCACCGCTACGCGCCGGGCTTTGTCATTCAAGGCGGCGACCCCGAGGGCACCGGCACCGGCGGGTCGGGTACGCACATTAAATTAGAAGTGACGCCCACTCTCAAGCATGATGCGGCGGGAGTGCTCGCGATGGCCCGGTCGGCATCGCCGGACAGCGCGTCTTCGCAGTTTTACTTTACGCTGGCCCCTGCCCCGCATTTAGATATGAACTATGCCGTCTTCGGGCGCGTGACCCAGGGCGTGGAAAACGTCCTGAAGCTGCGCCAGGGCGACAAGATGACCCGCGTGACCATCAGTGAATGACCATCAGTGAATAATCCAGGGAACTTTTTGGCCCGTTCGGACGCTTTTCAATTGTAGAAGTGTCCGGGCGGGCCACTGTCACACGCAATGAAGCTGTTTTCGCACTCCGGCCCCAACGCAGACAACGACCCCCCGCCGTCTTCCGAGGCTCTCAGCGAAGATGAAGTGGACCTGTTCGCGCGCCTGCTCGCGCAGCATCAGGACAAGCTCTACCGAGTGGCGTACCGCATGGCCGTGCACCCGGAAGATGCACAGGATTTGTTGCAGGACGCCCTGCTGGAAGCGTTTCGCTCATTCAAACGCTTCCAGCGGGGCACGTATTTTGACAAGTGGCTGTACCGGATCATGACGAACACGTTCATTGACCGGCAGCGGCGCAGCAAGCGGGTAGGGCACATCGAGTCGCTGGATGCGCCCCAGGCTGGTGGGGAAGACGCCGGTGCGCCCGTCCGCGAAGTGGCTGACTGGGGCAGCGACCCTGCCCGCATTGCCCTGCGGGAAACCTTTGATGAGCCGGTGCAGCAAGCCCTGGACAGCCTGCCGCCTGAGTTCCGCATGGTATTAATCCTCTCGGATGTGGAAGAGTTTAGCTACGAAGAGATTTCGGAGATGATGGGCACGCCGGTCGGCACGGTGCGCTCGCGCCTGCACCGGGCGCGCGCTGCCATGAAGCAGTCTCTGACCCGCGCCCCCAAATAGCGCTGAAAATAGCGCTGGGAACAGCATGGTAACTAGGCCTCGCACACAAAGCAAATGATGGCATGGCCCGCAGAACGGCAAGCAAGATGAATACGCACCCACCGCAAGAAACATTGTCCGCTTACATAGACGACATGCTGGATGTCGCGCAGATGCGCCAAACGGCGCAGCATTTGCGCGCCTGCCAAGCGTGCCGCGCCTCCTGCGCATCATTGCGGGAGACGCGCGATTTGCTGCGTCATCTGCCCGCGCCGCCCGCCCTGCCGCGCGAGTTTTGGATCAATACGTATCGGCATGTGCGCGTGAACGGCACAGCGCGTCCAAACTCTGGTTCACTGCTGGAGCAGGTGCGCCAAAGCCTGCTGGGTACGCAGCGGCGCTGGGCGGCGGGGGCCGCCGCCGCCGCTGTGCTGGGGATGGCGCTGGCGGCCCCTCTCATCAGCAGTTATCATAATGCCCCGGCCCATCCGGCAGGAACAACGGCAATAAACGCTCCTGATGTCGTTGACCTGTCCACTCTGGTGCGGGATCATGCGCAGTCGGCGGCGGCGCAGCCACTCGCGGACAGCGATAGGCAGACCATGCTTTCGGCGGATGTGGACAATGGGTCGGCTTTCGGTGACTTGGGGGCAGAGGCGGCAGGCAATGGCAGTCTTAACGGCGATGCCGCGCCTTAGCCTCCGGGCAGCGGGCCTGCAAGGACTAGCGCTCCTGGCGCTGCTGGCCGCCGCTCCGGGCCACGCACAGCAAACAGCCCATCACAGCAAGCGCTATGCCCATGTGCGTCTTGCCCCCCCGTTTGGCATGATCGTGCCTGCCGCGAAGCCCCTGCGGCGTCTTTCTCCCAAGCCCGCTCTCCTTCCCAAGCCCATTCTCCCACACACGGCAGCGGCGCTGTATCAGCGCTCGCTCCAGGCCGATGATCTGTTTTCCTATCGAGGGCGGCAGATCACAACCTACTGGCGCACAGGCCATACGGTCGCCGTGTTGGTGGCGCACCGCGCCCCCGGACTGCGCCGAATTGATTATCTGGCCCCGGACGCCCAGCGCGGGCGCAGCCTGGTCACCGACGAGCATCAGGAGTGGCAGTTTGACCCGCGCAGCAGCCGTCTGATGCATCGCCTGCGGGCGGCCAATGCCGATGCCGTGGAAGATGCTGCGCAGTCTTATGATTTGCTGCGCACAAACTATATTCTGCAGGTGCTGCCGCAGACAAAGACTGTCGCCGACCGCAAAACTTACATTCTCACGATGACCCGCAAATCCAATCGCAGCGTGGCCCGCAAGCTGTGGATTGATGCCGCCACCGGGCTGGTGCTCAAGCGGGAAAACTATCGCGAGGACGGCAAGCTGATTTTAACGGTCTCCTACACGGACCTGAGCTTTCGCGCCCCGCTGCCCCGCGTGCTGTTTGATCTGTCCTCGCTCGTGCACAGGCCGGGGGTGCATCTTGTGGAAGAAAAAGCCGCAGGGGAAAATGCGCTGCCGCTGAACTCTGTCCACGGCCAGTTGGGCGGCAGGGCGGTCGTGCCTTCCATTCTGGCAGGGTACCAGCTTGTCAGTGCGGGGCTGTCTTCAGACGGCGCAAAACCAATGCTGCATTTGCGCTACTCCGATGGCCTGAACTTAATTTCCCTGTTTGAACTGCCGCGCACGCAGACCAAAAAGCCCACGCGCGTCCCCGCGTCCATGCGTCCTGTGCAGATAGGACGGAGCGCGGGGCATGTTTCGCATCGGGCATCTTTGACCGCATTCAATTGGGACAAGGACGGCTTAAACTTGACTTTGATGGGAGAAATTGCGGAGCCGACTTTGCAGGCCCTCGCCGTGGCTGCCGAACAAGCCAGGCCCTGAGCTGCGCTCGCTACCCACGCTTTAAGAAGATGCTCGCGTCCAGCCTTCGGCTTGCGGCGCATCATGGTCACGCACCTGACGCCGCAAAGTGACACACATACTCGCCATCAGGCGGCGCGAAAAACCGTCGTCATCGGTTACGCGCGAGGCTTGCGCCAGCCCCAGGCGCGCATAAACTAAGGCGGTCGCGGGCTGATGGTCGTTCCAGGCATACAGCAGCGCGATTTCGCGGTACATCTCCCAATCATCCGGGTTGCTGCGAATGCCCTGGGCCAGCACCGCTTTGCCTTCCGCTTCGCGCCCCGTGCGCGGCAATATTGTCCCGCCCATCAGCTCATACGCTTCGGTGAAGTGCGGGTCGAGCATGACAATCGCGTGCAGCAAAGGCAAAAGGCTGACGTTGCGCGACCAGTCCCCCCCCTCGGCCATATACTGGTGGTGATAGTGGTCAATCACTTTGGCCCACAGCAGGTTGGCGGCGACCACCCGAAACTCGCCCGCCGCCTGCGCCATCGCGCTGCTATGGTTTCCCCCTGCCGACAAATACCCCTCGGCGACGCCCGAAGGCTGCGAGGCCGTCTCGCACGCCGCCGCCCCGCACAGCAAAACCGCGCACCCCAGCAGCGCCCGCCATTGTTTCCGCACGCCCAGACGCTTACCCATGCTGTTTCTGCCCTTTCAATCGCCCCCGGCGGCGTGCGCTGAGTGCGCCCGCACAGATCAAAACAGCGGCCAGCCCTGCGCTCTGCACACGCTCTTCCCGCGCGATGCCGGGAACCGCCCAATGCTCCGCGCGGTCATCGTCCAGGCCGCTTTCATTCCCCGCAGAGGGGGGGGCGGCGCTTGCCTGTGCATGGCTTGATGGGACAGCCGGGCTGCCCGCGTGGGCCGTTGGGCAGCACAGCAGGCTCACGCTTGCAAGCGTCAGCAGTGCGCTTCCCATCACAACAAGCGTTCCTTTGTTCCAAAGCATCACAGCTCCCTCCGCGCAAACGACCACGACGCCAGTGTCAGCATGGCCGCCGTGTAAAGCAGGCCGTACACCGCCGTCTGCCAAAGATACGCATTCGGCACCGCCAGGTGATGCACCATCGCGTCTTTGAAGTTGAACGACTCCAAGTTAGGCAGAAGATGGTACAAGACGCCGATGGTCATTCGGTTAAATGCGTTCTGATGATGGGCCGTCAGCGTGGCATAAAGCGGGAACTTGACATTGCCCAGCAGGCACGCGATCACCGACAAAAACCAGGCCAGCGGCCAGGAGCAGAACGTGGACAGCCACAAGGAAATCGCCCCAATCACGGCGGTTTCTAAGAACAAAAAGGGAATAACGTAAAACCCGGACGGGTCCAGCTTGCCCGTATAAAAGAGCTGCAGGAACGCAAATGTCAGGGTCATAATCGCGAGGCCGATGGCGACTGTCCCCATCGCCCCGGCGTACTTGCCGACAATAAACTCCCAGCGCCGCACGGGCTTTGCCATGATGGGGTACACGGTCTTTTGCTCCACTTCGCCCGGTACGCCCGTGACCGACACCGTGATGGCGATCACCGCGCTGACCCCGAACATGCAGAACAGGCACAAGTCCGTCAGCATCTTCATCTGCACGTGCCGGTCGAACTTTGCCAGCGAGGCCGACCCGAAGATCAAAAACACCGCCACCAAAATCAGCACGTGAAAGACCTGCTTGCACGCGCCTTCCAGCAATGTCAGGCGACCGATAATACTGATGTTGCGTAAGCTTTGCATCGTCATTCTTTCTGTGTTTCCCTCTCGTTGCCGGCGCTTACCAACGACGGAACAATTTCTTCCGTCGTTGGTATGCGCTGGAGACGCCCTAGATACGCTTTTGGGAGGCGCGGGGTGAGGGCAAACAGCAACTTTCTAAGCCCGAGTTATCCCACGAGCCGCAAAAATGCGTCTTCCAATGTTTCGCGCTGCGGCAAGACAGCGACCAGCTTGACCCGGCGCTGCTCCAGCAGGCCCAGTGTTTTGTACACCAGAGGGGCCGGAACAAACACGCAGGCGCGTCCCGCTTCGCCCGCAGCCAGGCTGCCGCCCAAAACGGCAATTTCGCGGGCGAGAACGTCGTCCTGCTCCGCAAGGTCAATCTGCACGGCGACCTGATCGCGCATTTGGGTGATCTCTTCCGGCGTGCCGGTCGCCACGAGTTTGCCGCGCGAAAGCACCGCCACGCGGTCACAGACGTGCTCCATTTCGCTGAGCAGATGCGACGACAAAAAGATGGTTTTGCCTTCGCTTTTTAGGCGAGACAGCATTTCGCGCAGCTCTTTGCGCCCCACCGGGTCCAGCCCCGAGGAAGGTTCATCCATAATCAACAGATCGGGGTCGCCGACCAGAGCCGACGCCAGCCCGACACGCTGCATCATGCCTTTGGAGCATTTTGCCAGCGTCATATGCTTGCTGTCCGCCATGTTCACGGACGCAAGGCAGGCATCGGCCCGCTCGCGCGCCTTCGCGCCGGAAAGCCCCGCCAGGCCCGCATGGGCGCGCACGACTTCCTGCGCCGACAAAAACTTGGGAAAATAGGGCTGTTCGGGCAGATAGCCCACGCGCGCGCGGGCGCTGTCATCGGCGACCGGCTTGCCGAACAGCCATGCGCCGCCACGCGTGGGCGGCAGAAAGCCGAGCAGCATTTTAATCGTGGTCGTCTTGCCCGCGCCGTTGGGGCCAAGAAACCCAAACAACGCGCCTTGGGGGACGCTTAAATTGAGATCGCCGACGGCGATGCGTTTGGCTTTCTGGCGCGGGACGGGATATTCCTTGGTAAAGTGCTCAATACAAATGGCATCTTGGGGCATGACGCAGCAGGCTTTCTTTGGAAACGGGAGCTTGTTGCTGCTATTATCGGGCACTCCGGGCGCGGACTTTAGGGTACAATCCCGGCAGAATGGCGAGGGATGAGGTGGCATGACTAAAACAGCAGTGCGGGAAACGACAGGGGGCCAGGTGCAGGCCGAATGGGAAGCAGGCTCTGCCGCGCGTTTAGTGGATGTGCGAGAGCATTACGAATGGGCGGAATATCATATTCCCGGCGTGCTGCTCCTGCCGATGAGCGAGTTTGCTTCCCGCTGCCGCGCCGAGCTTCGCCCCACGGAGACCATCATTTGCATTTGTGAACACGGGGTGCGCAGCGCGCGCGCGGCGGAGTATTTGGCGTCGCTGGGGTATGCTGATGTCGCGACTATGATTGGCGGCATGGACTCCTATCCCGGCCCCACGGAAAGCGGGGCGGCATGACCAGCCCTGCTTTGATAGACCGTCCCCTGATTAAAACAAGCGCAGACATGGAAGCCCTGTGCGCTGATCTGCGCGGGGCCGGACGCTTTGCGCTGGACACGGAGTTTCTGGGCGAGCGCACGTATGTCCCGAAACTGTGTTTGATTCAAGTCGCCACGACCGAGTTTACAGCCCTGATTGATACGATTGCCGTGCCGCGCCTCCAGCCCTTCTGGGAGTTGGTGGCGGACCCGGCCCTTGAGAAAGTGCTGCATGCCGCGCGCGAAGACCTCCGTTTGGCCTATTACGGCGGCGGGCGTCTGCTGCCCCGCAACGTGTTTGACACGCAGGTAGCGGCGGGCTTTGTCGGCTTGCCGCAGTATCCGCTGTCTTATGCCCGGCTGACTGAAGCATTGATGGGCGTGAAGCTGGGCAAAGGGGAAACGCGCAGCGAGTGGGATCGTCGCCCGCTGACGCCGGAGCAGGTGCAGTACGCGCGTGACGATGTGCGCTACCTGCTCCCTGTTGCCGGCAAGCTGAGCCAGGCCGCCGCGCGCCTGGGGCGCGCCGAGTGGCTGGAGGAAGAGCTGCTGCGCTTTTCCCAGGCCTCTGTGTACGAGCCTGACCCGGACATGGCTTATCTGCGCCTGCGGGGAGTAAAAAGCGGCCTGTCGCGCCGCCCCACCGCACTGCTGCGGGCGCTCGCCGCATGGCGCGAGCGCGAAGCCGCCGCCCGCGACGTGCCCGCCCGCACGGTGCTGCGCGACGATGCATTGGTCGAGCTGGCGCTGCGCCCGCCCCGCCGCTTGTCGGACTTTGTGCGCCTGCGCGGCTTCCCGCCCGGCGAAGAAGTGTCCCTCGGCCCCAGCATTCTGGAAGCGCTGGATGCAGGGCGCGCCGTGCCCGAAGACCAGCTTCCCGCCCCGCTCACGGGCGGGGATGACGAAACGCCGCGCGAGCGTTCGGTCGCGGATTTGCTGTATGCGGTCGGCACGGCGCTGTGCCTGACGCGCAGCTTGTCCCCCGAGCTTGCGCTGACCAAAGCCGATATGCTGGACCTGGTGCGAGGCCGCAGCGCCGAGACCAATGTCCTGCTCAACGGCTGGCGGCATCAGGCATTGGGAGGCGAATTGCAGCGTTTGGCGGCAGGCGCTTCCCTCGCGCAGATACAGATCACGCCGGACGGCCCTTCCGTCACGCTCGCAGACGCTTGAGGCGTTTGCGCCATAGACACGGCAAACAGCCCCCGCGCTTCCGATTTACCGGAAGCGCGGGGGCTGTTTGTTGGGCGTTTGTCCCGATGTGTTACCGCCCGCGTGTTTGGGCGGAGAGCATGGATGCCGCGTCTTCATCCAGCAGCCATGTCAGTGCGCCGTTGGCTGGGTGGACGCCCGCAGAGGGCCGCTTGCTGACCGGCGGCGCGTTTTCCAGTATGTCCTGCACGGCGGGGGCCTTCTTAGCGCCGCTGACCATAAACATGACCGCGCGGGCAGCATTGATGAGTGGGAATGTGAACGTCACGCGGTCCACAGGAGGCGGCAGCGTGCCGGGCGGGCTGGACACCACCCACTTCTTGGTTTCCTCAAGCGTCGGCTTGCCCGGAAACAGTGATGCGCAGTGACCGTCGTCTCCCAAGCCCAGCAGGACAAGGTCAAATGCAGGCGGGGCGGCATCCAATAGCGCGCCGAAAAAGTGGGCGAGTGTCTGCGCATAGCGCGCGGCGTCTGCATCCGGCGACCCGGCATCGGTAGGAATGGGGAGTATGTTAGCCGGAGGCAGCGGCACATGGCCCACAAAGCTGCTGCGCGCCTGCCCGAAGTTTGAGCGGTCGTCGTCAAATGGCACGCACCGCTCATCGCTCATAAAGACAAACGTCTTTTGCCAGTCAATCTGAGCCATGCGCGGCTTTTGCGCCAGCAGTTTGTAGGTTTCTACCGGTGAACTGCCGCCTGTCAGTGCGAGAGTAAACCTGCCGCGCGAGGCAATCGCCGCTTGGGCTTGATCCACAATAGCGTCTGCCGCCCGCCCGCTCAGCGCCGCGCTGTCCTTGCATATCACAATATCTCTGGACATAACTAACCCTCACGCAAGCACCGTTTCAATCGCTGTCAGTGTCTCCGGGGCTAATGTCACGCCGGACGCGCCTGCGTTGTCTTCCACCTGCGCGGCTTTGGAGGCCCCGATAATCACGCTGCTGACGTTCTTTTGCCGCAGGCACCACGCCAATGCCAGCTGCGGCAGTGACAGGCCCAACCCGTCGGCAATCGGCAGCAAGCCCTGCACTTTCGCCAATGTGGCCTGGTCTAATTTGCCGCCGCCCATGAACATGTTCTGGCCGGGATCGGCGGCCCGGCTGCCGGCGGGCGGCTCCTGGCCGGGCTTGTATTTGCCTGTCAGCACGCCCTGCGCGAGCGGCGAAAAGACAACCTGCCCGATGCCTTCGCGCTCGCACAGGGGGATTACTTCTTTCTCTATGCTGCGCCCCAGCATATTGTACATCGGCTGGTTGCTGACAATCGGGTGCAGCCCCGCGCCGCGCACATAATCCACCGCATGCGCGATCTGTCCCGCGCTCCACTCGGAGACGCCTGCGTACAAAATCTTGCCCTGCCGTGCCAGGTCGTCCAGGGCGACCAATGTTTCTTCCAGAGGCGTTTCGGCATCATAGCGATGGCACTGATACAAGTCAATATAGTCCGTGCCCAGGCGTTTGAGCGACAGGTGGCACTGTTCAAAGATATGCTTGCGCGAAAGGCCCCGGTCATTCGGCCCGTCACCCATCGGGAAGAACACTTTGGTCGCCAGAAAGTACGAGTCGCGCGGGTACTGGGCCAATGCCCGGCCGACGACTTCCTCGGACTTGCCACGCGCATAGGCATTGGCGGTATCAAAGAAGTTGATGCCTAGGTCATACGCTTTTTCAATACACTCCGTCGCGGTCGCATCTTCGGTCGCCCCGCCATAGGTCAGCCATGAGCCAAGCGCCACTTCGCTGACTTTCACTCCATACTTGCCCAAATGCCGATACTGCATTGTATATCCTCCGCCTTTAATTATCAAACTTAGGCTATATTGCCCACTCTCCGGCGAACTTAACCCCTTGCCGCCAACAGGGGGCAAACGCAAAGTTTTTTCTGTTTTGACCGTGGGCAAAAGAGGGTAAAACTGGCTAACTATCGCACGAAAGCGGTTTTGACGTTCCCTCGCACGCGCGGCATCGCCGGAGGCAGTGCCGCGCGGCGAGCAGGGCGTAAGGGAGGTTGGCAGCTTTGATACTGGAAATTGATGTGCAAGAAACCCCGGATCAAATCCCCATAATAAACCTTAAAGGGGAGATTGATCTGCATACGTGCGGGGAGTTTCGCGATCAGCTGCGTCAGTTGGTTGAAAGCAAACACTATCACGTTGTCGTGAACCTGGCCGAAGTGCCTTACCTGGACAGCGCCGCTCTTGGCGTTCTGGTCGATGCTGTGCGGCGCGTGCGGGAGCATGATGGCAGCATCAGCCTGGTTTCCACGACGCCGTTCGTGCGGCGGGCCTTTGAGATCACGCGGCTTGTGAAGATATTTCACCTGTACGACGACAACGAAAGCGCATTGGCCGAAATCCGCAAGTCTCTGCACCAGCCCGCGTGACTCCTTTGCAGCACTGATAAAACCGCCCTGCCGGTGGAACGGCAGGGCGGTTTTTGCTTGTGTGCATCGTGGTCTTGAAGCTCTGTTATGCCGAGTGGATACCCTGGCGCTCTTCGTGACACCGATAGACGGCTTCGCTGATCCGTGCGATATGCGGAATCAGATTGCCGGTGTCGTGGCTGAGAACCGTGCGCAATGTCAGCGGCATGAACAGCGCTTCCAGCACGTCTAGCGCGCGCTTTTGACCCGCATAGTCCGAGATCATGGGCAGAACTTCGCCCTCGCCCCGATCCCCTGCAAACTCTTCTTCCAGATAAGGGCGCACGCGCGCGGCAATGCGGTAGTACTGCGATACAAACCAGCGGCGCATCTGCGCATACTGCGCTTCTTTCTTGTCGTCACAGCCATACTGCGCCGCCGCGCACAGCACCCCGGTGAACTCTTCATATTGCTCCACGAAATCCTGCCACAACTGCACGGCGTCGGTCGCCGACCCGCCGCGCCGCGCCGCCGCCTGACGCGCATTGATCGGCTTGCCAGTCGCGCCGGAGCCGTTATGGTAGCTGGAAGCGGCCCCCACGCGGCGCGCGGCTGACCCTGCCTGCAGACGCAGGCGGTACAGGAACGGAATAGGAAGATTGCTGCGGATCATAATGCGCTGCCCTTTTGTGTTTCCACTGTCTGCTTCAGCCTCTCATTGGGTCGATTTTGTTGATACGACGCGCTGCTTCACGCAAAATCCGCTGGCTGGGCACCTGTTGACTGGCCCTGCTGGGACACGTAATTGAGACGCAAGTCCTGCAAAAGCGTCCGCAGGTCACGTTTGAGCGCCTCCGGCACAAACTCTGTGGGGGCTGCTTCCAGGCGGACAGCAAGGTCGCCCACCGCATCTATCGCTACTTTGGCCTGCGCCAGGTCTTGTTTCGCCTCGCCCGTTCTTTGGTCGGCGATCAGGCCCAGCCTCTGCCATGCTTCCGAAGCCAGAATGCTCATGCAGTAGCCCAGCACGCTGTAAATGTCCGAGGTGCCGTTTTCCGCCTCGTCAGGCATCGCAGAGGCCGACACCTCGGAGGTGTCCGCGCGTGGCTCGGCATCCGGCAGCGCCGCCTTTTCGGCGGAAGTGTCCACTGCGGCGCCCCGTTTGTCGACAAACGTAAAACCCTGTTCTTCATCCGCCATTGTGCGCTTGCCTTTCCTGCTGACGGGGGTTATTCTAGCACATTAAATCTGCCGATGCAAGACGCCCTAAGAAGCGGCCCAAAAGATTTTTTGTGGCTTTTTTTGCCCGCCCTCGTGGTCGTCCAACTTTTCTCTCAGCAAACTTGTACCCTCGCCTCTTGGCAGTTTGAGACCACGGGGTCAAACAAAATATAGCGGATGTGTTTCATCTGCGGCGTCTTGCCTGCTCCAAGATAGAGGCGCAACCAGGTACACTGTCTGTGAGTTTATGAACTGTTCTTTTCTTCGCTGCTTACAGCGCATTCTTTTTCCGCTCTGCGCCGCCCTGCTTTGGGCGCCCTGCGCGTGGGCGCAGTCCTCCCCGCTGGCTCCCGCCCCGCCCGACCCGGCCTATTTCAGCTACGATGCCCGCGCCCCGTTTGCGGCCACCGAAACGCCGCAGCCTTCTCCTGCGGGCATGCGCATTCTGCGCGTCGCGTTTCCCAGCCCTGCGCCCTCCCCGGTGCCGGTCAACAACACCGTCACCGGCTTTCTGTTTTTGCCATCGGGTCCGGGACCGCACCCCGCTATGCTGGTTCTGCATGAATGGCTGCCACTGAACCTCAACGATGAGTATACATTGTGCGAGGCGATTGCCCGCAGCCATATCGCGGCGTTCTTGATGGTGGAGCCGTACAGCTTTATGCGCCGTCCCAAGCCGCGCATTCCGTTTCGCGAAATCATGTCCGGCAACGTGCCTTTGATGAAAGAAGCCCTGCGCCAGGCCGTGCTGGACAGCCGCCGCTGTTTAGACTATCTGTCCAGGCGCCCCGATATTGACCCTCAGCGCATGGGTGTCAGCGGCATCAGTTTGGGCGGCGTGCTCGCTCCCTTAGTCGCGGGCGTTGACCGCCGCGCCAAAGTCCTGCTGACCTTTGTCGGCGGCGCGGATGTCGGCGGCGAAGTCTGGGAAAACATCATGTTCAAAGGCTTCCGTCCCGAGTTCCGGCGCGAAGGCTACACCGAGGACACGGTGCGCGCGGCCCTGGCCGACTTTGATGCCGCCCGCTGGCTGCAAGGCTTTGACCCCAAAAACGCCCTGCTGTTTAATGGCCGCTACGACATTTTTGTCACGCCCAGCAAAGCCAAAATCTTATCGCGCGACCTCGGCGGCGCGGCCATTATCTGGTCCAACACAGGGCATTACGGCCTGCACCTGTCCCTGGCCCGCGCGGAAGAACTCGGCAGCGAGTTTTTGCAGTCGCGCTTTTTCGCGAATGCTCCCCCCTTCACGCCTCCCAACACCGTCCCCGCTCCCACCCTCAAGCTGGGGTTTTTGCTGGGCGGCCACGAAGGCCTCAGCCCGGCCATCGCCTATCAGCTGATTAACTTCGACCGTCCCGGCGCCGTTTCCCTGGACGCCCAGCTCACGACCCACGGCCTGAGCGCCGCCCTCTCCGTTCGCCTGGGCTTGACTTCAGCCATCGGCCTTGAACTGCCTCTTTTGCACCGCGACCGCAAGATTACTCCGTTTTTTCTGCTGCACCTTGTGCCCTGATACGCCAGGCAAGATGCAGTAGGATTGGCGCTGCGGGGCAAAAGCGGCCCTCACTCCGGCTTAGAACGACCCTCACCCCGGCGCTGCGCGCCTGTCCCTCTCCTGCACTGCAATGGCAGACCTGGAAGGCTGGCAGACCCGGAGGGCCGCACGGGCACTGCACAGCATTGTCTGAACAGAGAACCACGCCCTCAAGGGCATGGCTGAGCGGACCAAAGCCCCTGCGGGGCTAAAGACTGCTTCTTCCAGCCCCGCAGGGGCTTTGATACGCCTAGCCTAGCCCTTGAGGGCGAGGGCACAAGGCCCGCTTCCGCACTGGCGGGCCTGGAAGGGCGGCCTGCCAAGTCTGCCATTGCAGAAGAGGAGGCTGGAGGGTGAGGGCTTCTTTTCCCATCCCTTCGGCAGTGCCAACGCTGATTAAGCGCATACCGACGACGGAACAATTTCTTCCGTCGTTGGTATCCCATAGAAACGAGTGCGCAACCCCGAAACAACGCCTGCCCAACAACGCGGCCTCTGGCTGGGCAGGAAATACGATAAACGCCGCCGAATGACCGCATTGTGAGGGCAGCCGTTGTGTGCCCCACGCTCCAAGACTGGATGCCAAAGGAACTTATGAAGACAACGCGCCAGTTTGGGCGTTTACTGATTTGGTTATCGGTCCTGTGCTGTCCGCTCAGCGCATGGGTTGCTTCTGCCGCTGCCGACCCGAGGCCTGCTCCCGCAGCGGCTGCCGATGCTCCGGCTGCCGGGCCGAGTTCAAGCGCCGCGCCCGGCCCCGCGCCGGGAACGCCCGTCCCGCCGAACGCTGTCGGCCCGGCCCCGCCGGACGCCGATGTGCTGCTGCCGCCCATCTTTCAGCCGTCGCCGATCCCTCTGGGGCATGGCTTGCTGGTGGGCGGGGCGGTGGATTTGCGCACCCGCACGGCCGGCACAGGGCGGCGCGGGGGCGCGTGGGTCAATGCCACGGAACTGGATTTCCAGCACCCGATCACGGCAAAGGGCGTGCCGCACGGCAACATCGTGCTGCAACTGATCGCGGAAGACCCGCCGGACATCTCGCATGGGCGGGATGTGCAGGTGGGGGAGGCGTATCTGCTTTATAAACTGCCCCTGCGCGATGATGTCGGCACGACATCATTTATTAAACTGGGCCAGTTCCAAATCCCGTTCGGCCTGCTGGCTGTCTACGATCCGCATTTGAAGATTGTGCAGCCTTTGTATGCGCAGTCGCTGGGGCTGCGCACCGACTGGGGGGCGGCGCTGTCCGGGACGCTTTATGGGTATCTTCAGTATGATTTTGCGCTCACGACCGGCAGCGGCCCGAACCATGCCGATGTGGATGCCGACCGCCTGGTGACTTTTCGGCTGGGACGGACATTTTCCACGCGCAACGGCATGCTGACCGTGGGCGGGTCGCTGCTGTCGGGACGCCTGCCGGTGACCGACCCCGACCAGTCAGACCCGTTTGCCGTGGAGCTGCCGCCGTCGGGCCGCTCCCGGCTGTCCCACACGGACTTTGAGGGGGATCGGTTTACGCCCAAGACACGCATCGGGGGCGACTTTACGTATGGGTACAAAGCCATCACGGCGCGCGGGGAGGCGGTCGCGGGGGCGGATAAAAGCAACCGCGTGCTGGGGTATTACCTTGAGGGGGATTACGAGTTCCTGCCGCGCGTCTCCGGGCTGCTGGCTCGTTCGCTGTTTGTGTACCCGGTGGGCAACAGCAATGCTTCGCGCGAATATGTCGGCTTGAATTACAAGGCGGGGCGCCATTTGTCACTGGGCGCGGTCTACGAATACCTGCGGGACGTGCCGCGCAATTCCTCCGGGCAGGTGCGGCACCGGCTGACGTTTCAGGCGGTGCTGCGCTTTTGATTGGCGGCGGGAAGGGAGCCGCGCCGATGCAATGCCGGCAGCAAAGCCGCTGCAATTGCGCTTTGTTTTGCTTTGACACAGCGAGAAGGATCGGGAAATAAGGAGTATTCGCCGATGAAGTTCCGCTGGCTGGGCATCGCGGCTCTGCTGCTGGCATGCGCCATTGGGGGGCGGGCGCAGACGCGCACGGGGCAGGTGGTGGTCAGCATTACGCCGCGTCCCGTGGCATCGTTTCGCCCGTCGCAGGCGTTTGGGGCGGGGGTGGACGGGCTGGAGCGCGGCGATGTGGCGCAGGTCTACACGCCCGCCAATGTGAACGCGATGGCCGGCCTCGGCTACAGTCGCCTGACTTATCGGCTGCGCACCGAGCTTGCGATTGAAGCTTGGCACTGGAACCCGCAGGGCGTTTGGAGCGACCCTAAGCAGCAGCAGGGCTACTGGACATCGGAGGCGCAGGGGCGGAACTTGGCCGGGTTTTCCAACGGCTACCGGCTGCCGCGCCGGGGCAGCACGATAGACCAGGCAGGCAATGACGGCTATTCCCGGATGGACGACGGCGACACGCGGACATTCTGGAAAAGCAATCCGTATTTGGATGCGCATTTCACCGGGGAAAGCAATGTTTTGCACCCGCAATGGGTCGTGGTGGACCTAGGGAAGCGCCAAAAAGTCAACGCTCTGCATCTTCAATGGGGCATGCCATATGCCTCTCATTTTCGGGTGGAATGGTGGCACGGGCCTGCCGACCCCGGCGGCGAGCTGGGCGAAACTATGACCCCGGACGGGCGCTGGCAGGTGTTTCCAGGGGGAACTGTCACAAGCGGGCAGGGCGGCGACTGCCTGCTGCGCCTGGCCGATGCGCCTGTGTCGGCGCGGTTCGTGCGCGTGTGGCTCACGCAGTGCGCCTCGGTGCGCGGAGGAACCGGCGGGGATATTCGCGACCGGGTGGGGTACGCCATCCGCGAGATCGGGGTGGGCCTGCTTTCCAGCAAAGGGCAGTTCCGTGACCAGGTGCGCCGCGCCCCCAAGCGCGCGGGGCAGACGGTGATTTATGCATCGTCCGCCGACCCCTGGCACAGCGCCTCTACCCGCGATGCCAATGTGGAGCAGCCGGGGTGGGAGCGCGTTTTGTCGTCGCCGCTGCCCCACGGCCTGCCGCTGCTGGTGCCTGTGGGCGTGCTGTACGACACGCCGGACAATGCTGCCGCCCTGCTGCGCTTTCTGCAAAGCAAGAAGGCTGCTCTGCGCGGCATAGAGCTGGGCGAAGAGCCGGACGGGCAGGATGTCACGCCGGAAGACTACGGGGCGCTGTATCTCCAGTGTGCTCGTGCCCTGCGGCGCGTAGACCCGCATGTGGTTTTAGGCGGCCCGAGCCTGCAAACCGACATCACCGGCTGGCCCTGCTGGCCCGATGCCCACGGCAGCCGGTCGTGGATGAGCCGTTTTTTGGGTTATCTCGCCCGGCGCGGACACAGTGGGGACTTTCAGTTTTTCAGCCTGGAATGGTACCCGTTTGATGATGTCTGTGCTCCGTCTGCCCCGCAGCTTCGGCAGGAACCGGCCTTGCTGGCCTGCTCGCTCGCCCGCCTCCACCGGGAAGGAGTGCCCGCCCATATCCCCTGCTTTATCACCGAATATGGCTATTCCGCCTTTGCGGGCCAGGTGGAGATGGAGATGCCCGCCGCCCTTCTCAATACCGAGATCGCCGCGCAGTTCCTGCTCTTGGGCGGCACGACGGCGTACCTGTACGGGATAGAACCCAATGAGCCGATCCACGAATCCGAGGCGTGCCTGACCTGGGGCAATCTGGCCGCCTTTTTGTCCAATTCGGATCGGCAAATACGCCAGCCTCTCCCGGCGTTCTGGGCCGAGCGTCTGCTCACGCAGGAATGGGCGCAGCCGCAGGGAGACGGGCTGCATGCCTTGTACTCCGCGCGCGCAGACTTGGGGCCTGACAGCGGACTCATTACGTCCTATGCCGTGCATCGCCCCGACGGGCAGTGGGCGGTAATCTTGGTCTGCAAAGACCCCGCACATGCGCACCGGGTTCGGGTGCGCTTTGCAATGCACGGCGAGAAGTCAATGGAGGCCTTCGCGGGCCGCGTAACCGTGCTGCGCTACGGGCGAGCGCAATACGCCTGGCATCCGGCGGGGCGGCATGGGTTTGCGCTGCCCGATGCGCCTCCTGCCCGCACGACAATCACTTTCCGCGCTGCCGACACTTTGCTGCTGCCGCCTTACTCGCTGACCGTCGTGCGCGGGCGGCTGGGGAGCGACGCGAAACGAGCGCAGTGATCCGCTTGCGCCGCAGCGATTAGCGGTTCTCGCTTTGCCCTGTTTGACAAGCCCGGAGGGACGCCGGTATAATTGCCTATTCTTTGGGCGGTGCCGGGAGACGGCGCGCGGGGCGCAGGGGCGTCTGCGCATGTGGGAGCGCATGACTTCTTTGACATTACGGCATCGGGCCTGTTTTTGGCTGCTGCTGCTCGGTGCCGCCGTTTTGAGCCTATGGCAATTGGGCCGTCTGCCGCTGCTGGATGTGGATGAGCCGGTCTACGGCGAGGTGGGCAGGCTGATGGCGGCCTCGCACAGCCTGGCGCGCTGGCTGACGCCGCACTTCAATGGCGCGCTGTGGTTTGACAAGCCGCCGCTGTTTTACTGGCTCACAGGCGTGTCCATGCGCCTGCTGGGGAGCAGCGAGTTTGCGGCCCGTCTGCCGTCGGCCTTGTGCGCGGTTGGGCTGGTGGCGACGGTCTGCGCGCTGGCGCGATGGGCGTATCCGCAGCGGCCCTCTGCCGGATTATGGGCAGGGTTTGTGCTGGCGACCGGCGTGCAGTTCTTTATGCTGGCACGGGCCGCCGTCACCGACATGGCATTGGCTTTAACCCTCGCCCTGGCCCTGCAAAGCCTGTATGCCTGGCTTGTCGCGGGGCGGGCGCGCGCGATTGTGCTGTGCGGATTGTGGACAGGGCTGGCGTGCCTGGTCAAAGGCCCGGTCGCTTTGGTGCTGATTGGCGCGCAATTGGTCTTGTATGTCCTCCTGACGCGGCGCTGGACACTGGTGGCAAAGCCCGCGCTTTGGGGCGGCCTTTTGCTGTGTCTTGTCGTGGCGCTGCCCTGGTACATCGCCATGACGCTCTGGCATGGGCAGGCCTTCGTGCAGGGCTTCCTGGAAGCAAACAATGTCACCCGCTTTTTGAAGCCCGAGCATCACGAGACCAACTCGCCTGTGTGGTACGTGCCCATCTTTCTCGCCTTCTTTCTGCCGTGGACACTCGCCGTGCCGGGCGCACTCATGGCGGCCAAGCTGCGCAATCAGTCGGAGCTGGCGGGGCCGAATGCGCCGCGCCCGACCTTGTTTTTGGCGCTGTGGTGCAGCCTGGTATTTGTCTTCTTTTCGCTGTCGCAGACCAAGCTGATTACCTATATCTTTCCGCTGTTTCCGGCGATGGCTGTGCTGGTGGGCGTATGGATTGCGGAGGGATTGGGGGCGGGGCAGGGGGCCTGGCGCCGCCTTGACCGGGTGTTTGCGGGCCTGCTGGTCGTGCTGGCCGTGGCATTGACTGTTGTGGGACGACAATATCACGCGGCCCCTGCCACGCTGATTGGCTGGCTCGTCGTTTTGGCGGGGGCGGCAGTGGCGTGCGTGCTGCCGGCGGATGCGCGCGTGCGCAGGCTTGCCCCCGGCCTGGGGGTCGGGGCGGCGCTGCTGCTGGCGTGGGCGTCGCCGACATGGAACGCGCGGGCGGGAGAACTGTCCGAGCGTGCGCCTGCGCGGGTGGCTGCCGCATATGCACCGCCTGGGGAGCCTTTATATGCAATGGCGCTCAAGCACCCGAGTTTGGTGTATTACAGCGGGCGGCGGGTGGTATTGATAGACGACCGCGCTGCGGCCATTGCGGACATGGCGGCCAACCCTGCCCATGTGTATGTGATGAAGGTGCGCGACTTCAACGACATGCGCGCCCGCTATCACTGGAATGCGTATCGCCTTTTGTATCAGTCCCGAACGACCTGCGTGATGACGGGCCTGCCCGCAGCGCTGCCCACTTCTTTTCACCCGCAAACGGGCGCACTTTGAGCTTTGGATAAGCCTCTTATGATAACCCAGCCTTCCCCCGACCCGCCGATGACCCTGCCCGGCTTGTCGTTTGTGTTCCCGATGTACAACGAGATCGGCAACATCGAGAACTGCGTTGCGCAGGCCCTTGCTATCGGGCATCGGATTACCGAACACGTGGAGATCGTCGTCGTAGACGATGCCAGCACTGACGGCAGCGGGGCGTTGGCGGACGAGATTGCCCGGCGCCACCCCGAAATGCGCGTACTGCATCACCCTAAGAACCGTAAGCTGGGCGGTGCGCTGCGCACCGGTTTTGCCGCCGCCACGCAGCCCTGGGTGCTGTACATGGACAGCGACCTGCCCGTGGATATGAACGACACATTCCGCGCGCTGCCTCTGACTCGCCATGCCGACATGGTAATCGGCAACCGGCAGGGTCGGGCCGAAGGCGTCCGCCGCGAGGTCATGTCCTGGGGCTACAATAATCTCATTCGGGTGCTGTTTGGGCTGAAGGTGCGGGACATCAACTTTGCGTTTAAGCTCTTCCGGCGCGACATTCTCGACCGAATTGCGCTGCAATCCGAAGGCTCGTTTATAGACGCCGAACTGCTGGTGGAAACGTACCGGGCGGGGTTTGTGATCGCCGAGCTGCCGATCCAGTACCATCCGCGCGTGGCGGGCGTGTCCACGCTGGCGTCTTCGTCGGTGGTCGTCACTCTTCTGCGCGAGCTGCGCGCGTACCGCCGCGCCGCCCGCAAGCGGCCTGTTCCCGTGCCGCCTGCGCCGCAGCGGGGACGCGGCTAGAAACTTGAGCGCACGCGCACACCCCACTATGGAACAAGTAAAACTGATTGTCCTGGACGTAGACGGGACATTGACCGATGGCGGCGTGCATTACGATGCGCAGGGCAATGAGCACAAGCATTTCCACATCCACGACGGCCTGGGGATTGTGATGGGCCTGTGCGCGGGCCTGCGCTTTGCGGTCGTGAGCGGGCGGTCCAGCGTGGCCGTGGAGCAGCGCATGCGGGGGCTGGGCATCACCGACCTGTATTTGGGCATCGGGGACAAAGCGGGCAGGATGCGGGCGATCATGGCCGCGCAGAACTTGTCCCCTCTGGAAGTGGCCTATATCGGGGATGACCTGAATGACCTGCCCGCGTTTGACGTGGCGGGCGTGCGCATCGCGGTTGCCGATGCCGCCCCGCTTTTGCGTGCCCGCGCCGATTGGGTGACCCCGCGCGTCGGCGGGCGCGGGGCCGTCCGGGATGCCATCGACTACATTCTTACCGTGCAGGATCGTTATGAAGAGGCGGTCGCCGCCTATCTCGCCCATGAGCAGGCGCGTCCTGCCCTCGTGCCCGGCCAGTAGTCTTTGTCTCACTTTCGGCGGGAGTCGGCCTATGCCCACGCTGCACATTCTGCACACCAACGACTTCCACAACCACCTGTCGCCCCGGCAGGCGGAGTTTATTCGCCGCACCAAAGACAGCCTGCCGGATGCGCTTCTGCTGGATGCGGGGGATGCCGTGTCTGCGGGCAATATTGGGGTCAGGCCGGGCGGGGAGCCTATTCTCACGCTGATGGGCGAGACCGGGTACGATGCCATGACACTCGGCAACCGTGAGTTTCATGTCGCCGACGCCCTGCTGCGCATGAAAATTAGCAAAGCTCCCTTTCCCCTGTTGAGCGCCAATATGCGCTGGCGGGACGACCAGGGCGACGCGCTGCCTGTCAAACCCCATCTGATCAAGACGATGCCGGACGGCCTGCGCGTCGGCATCTTCGGGGTGACTGTTCCGATGGTGACCCCGCGCATGACCGCCCGCATAGTCAGCGCATTTGTCTTTGATGACCCCGTCAGCGCCGCCCGCACTCAGATTGAGTTTCTGCGCCCTCAAGTAGATGTTCTCGTTGCCCTGACCCATACGGGCCTGCGCGACGACGAGCGATTGGCCCAAAGCTCCCCCGAACTGGACCTGATTATCGGCGGGCATTCGCATGTCGTGCTGCCTGCGCCGCAGATTGTCGGCGGCGTCCCTATCGTGCAGGGCGGCTGGTATGGGCATTACCTGGGGCACGTGCGCCTAGAGTACAGCCCCGGCCTGCGGCCCTCGGTGACCGGACGCCTGCTGTCCCTGGAAGACTTGCCGCCCGCGTAAGCGCGTCCGCATTGGCTGGTGATCGGGTAGGATGTGCGTGTGCTTGCTTTTGCCTTGTTTCTGATAATCGCCTGGATTGTGACCGTGAGCGGCTTGCAGACTGCCCGCCTGCTCCGCCTGCCGCCCGCAGCGTCGCGCCTGGAGCGGGGATTGATCGCGTATGCGCTGGGGCTGGGCCTGCTGGCGTATGGCATGCTGCTGCTCGGCCTGGCGCACGGCTTGTACCCGGCAGGCGTTGTTCTGCTCCTGGCTGCTCAGGCCGTGCTGGGCGGGCGGGAGCATGCGCGGCTGTGGCGTGCGCTCCAGGCGCGCATCGGGCTTGGCGTTTATCTGTTACGCTGGCAGTGGGGCGTGGCGGCTGTTCTGGCTGTGTTTGCCCTTGCAAGCTTATCGGGCGTGTATTCCCCGCCGACTTCGTTGGAATGGGACAGCCTGGCTTATCATCTCGCCGACCCTAAGATTTATATTCACGCGCATCGCCTTGTGTATCTGCCGTGGGAGAGCCATTCCAACTTTGCGTTTACGGCGGAAATGTGGTACGCGGCGGGCCTTCTGCTGGGCGGTATTCCCCTCGCCAAATGGTTTCATTTTGCCTGCGCGGTCGGCGCATGCCTGGCGATTTACGCTCTTGGGCGGCGTCATCTGGGCGCGAATGTCGGCCTGTGGGCCGCCGTGCTGTTTGCGTCCACGCCTTTGGTCTTTTGGGAAGCGGGCACGGCGTATGCCGACCTTGCCACGGCGTTCTTTGCGACTTTGACAGTGCTTGCCCTTGCCAATGGATTGTCGTCGCTGCCGAGCGGCACTGCCGAAGCGTCCCAAGCGGCAGCAAAGCCCGCCGTGTTTTTCAGTCCCTGGATTGGCGTGTCGGCGGCGCTCATGGGGCTGACGCTGAGCACCAAAGCCACCGCTCTGTCTTTGCTGGCGCTGCTGGCCGTGGGCTTAGTGTCCGTTGTTGTTTGCGTTAAAAAACATTCGTGGGGCAGGGGGCTGCGCGCCGGGGCAGCATGGGTCGGGCTGGCCCTGCTGGTCGGCTCGCCCTGGTATGTCAAGTCTGCTGTTCTCACGCACAACCCCGTGTATCCGTTTTACTCCCAAATCTTTGGCGGACGCTATTGGAACCCTGTCAATGCCGCCGCTTATGATCAGTCCAATGCGGACTTCGGCATGGGGCGCACGCCGGACAAGCTGCTGCTGGCCCCCTGGAACCTGACCATGTTTTTGACCCCCGGCCGCCCGCTGCCGACGCGCGCCCAAGCCCCCGAGAAACAGTCGTTTAATGACCGCCAGTTCCCTACCATGCTGCTGACGCCGGTTTTGCTGGGCGCATTGTTCTTCCCCATGTTTGGCCTGCGCGCATCGCGGCGCGTCAAAGCATTGGGAGCCTATGCCCTGAGCGGCGGGTTGTTTTGGTTTGCGACCGCTCAGCATGTTCGCTACCTGCTGCCGCTGCTGCCGGTGCTGTGCCTGCTGGCGGCCTGGGCGCTTGTCGCCGCCGTCGGGGCACGGTGGCGGGCGGGCTATGCCCTGGCTGCATTGGGAATAGGCTCGCTGGCGCTTTCGGTGGCTGTTGCCGTGACTATCATGCGGGCACAGGGGCCGGTCGCGCTGGGGCTGACTTCCCGCGCGGCTTATCTGGAAGCCAATGACCCGACTTATCCCGCCATGACGTTTATCAACACGCAGCTTCCAGCGGGCGCCAAATTGGTCTTCTACGGCGACCCGCTCGGCTTTTACTGCGACCGCCCGTATCTTTGGGGGGAGGCGCTGCACAGCGCCTATATTCCCTACAGCACGTTCCATTCGGCGGACGATCTGCGCCGCTGGTACGCGGCCCACGGCATCACGCATGTCCTGGTCGACCCGAGCAGCTTCGGCTTTGCGCCAGGCGACACCTGGACCGCCTGGGTGTATCATCTCACTGCCCAAAGCAGCGCGCCGCTGTTCTCCCGGCATGGCGTGCAGGTTTACGCCCTCCCGCCCTTAAGGTAATTCTTATGCCGCGCCGCAAGCCTGCTCCCTCTGCCCGTGTTATTTCTCAAATTCCGCCCCGCCGGGCAGTCTCCGATGCCGAGCTGCCCCTGCTCAGCACTCGCTCTGTGAAAGCGCTGTTGGCGCTGATCATGGCTGTTTTTGTGGCGCTAGCGTGGATGTACAGCGCGGGCACGCCTGCGGCCACGGCGGATCAGCATAACCCCGATGAAAACTCGCATATGCTGTATGTCGCCTCAGTCGCCTCGGGACATTTGCCGGTGTTTCATGCGGGCGATGCCGACTACGAGGCGCATCAGCCGCCCCTTTACTATGCCCTGTGCGCTCCGGTGTATGCCGCCGCCCGCGCGGGCGGCCCTGCAAGCGCGACACGCGCCGTGCGGGGCGTTTCCGTGCTGCTGGGCCTGGCGCTGGTGGTGACGGCATTTTTGTGCGTTCGCGCCTTGTTTCCCGCCCAGCCGCTCCTCGCTCTGGGAACAGCGGCTTTTATCGCATGGCTGCCGATGAACCTGGCGCTGTCTGCCTCGGTAACCAATGACGCGTTGACCGATCTTGTCATGGCTCTTGCCCTCTGGCGTCTGGCGCGGGCGGCGCGAGATGCCGGGCAGTTCGCCCAGGCCCCACGCCTCCTGCTGCGCCATGCTTTGATTTTGGGAGGGCTGATCGGCCTCGGCATTTGGACAAAGACTTCCACGCTGCTGCTGCTGCCGACGGTGGCGTGCGCCTGTTACGTGCTCGTCAAACACGGGCTGGTTTCTCCCCAAGACGGCACGCGCATGGCGGCGATTTCGCTTGGCGTGGGCGTGCTGCTCGGCGCGCCGTGGCTGCTGCGCAACCAGGCGCTGTATGGCGACCCGCTGGCTCAGCACCTTTTTGAGACGGCGTTCCAGAATACCGCCCAGGCGTCCGACTTGATCCGTTATGTGTTTGGCGGCTCCATCGGCGCGTATCTGTGGGGGGTGGCGCAGTGGACATTTGCGTCGTTCTGGGGCGTCTTCGACTCCATGCGCGCGTTTTGGGGACAGAACCCCGCAGGCCATCCGCCGTCGCCTGCCCAGCCGCTGCCTTTGATTTATGGCATCATCGGCCTGTGCTGCCTGGCGGCTCTTGGCGGCGTGTGTCTGTTTGTGCGCCGCGCGCACGCCTGGACAACTCTCCAAACAGCGATATTAAGCACATTTGTCGTGCTGATCGGGCTGACATGGCTGGCGCATCTGCGCTTTGTGCTGGTCTTTTTCCAGGCGCAGGGACGCTATTGGTATCCCGCTCTGCTGCCGCTGGCATTGTTTTTCGTGCTGGGACTGCGGGGCCTGGCCGTGCGCCCCCCCTATTTTGGAGTATTGCTGGGCCTGATGGCTGCGGGGCTGCTAATGTTGAATGCTTATACGCTCGGTGTTCTGCTGCCGGCCCGCTTTGGGCATTAGCTTTTCATGCCGCCGAAATCGGGTATAAGTTCTCCGAGCGGCTCCCGGCAGGCGGACTTGCCGCGCCGCTTCGTTTGGCCCATTCGTCTAGCCCGGCCCAGGACGCCCCGCTTTTCGGCGTGGAAACCGGTGGTTCAAATCCCCGATGGGCTATATTGCCGTGGCTATCCGCTTTGTTCATCGCAGCGTTTGTCGGACGCTGATGGGCATGCCCGCTTTGTTATCAGCCATGACTGCGAAACCGAGCCAAAGAAGATGCGGCTTTACGCTTATCGAGCTGCTGGCCGTGGTCGCCATCCTCGCCCTGTTCGCGGCCTTTTTGTTCCCGGTCTTTGCGCAGGCGCGGGCCAAAGCGCGCCAGACGGTCTGCCTGTCCAACCTGCGGCAGATCGGCCTAGCCGTGGAGCAGTACGCCTCCGACTACGATGACACGCTGATGCCCGGCGCTCTTCTGCCCGCGCCCGACTCCAATGGCGACCCGCAATATGCCGGGTGGGCGGGCGCGTACAACACCTATGCCCGCGCGCCGGGCATCTTCCGCTGCCCCGCCTCTGCCGCCCCCGACAGCGCGCCCGGCGTTTCGCCCTCCAGCACGCTTGTGTCCTACTTTTTCAACCTCAACCTGGGCGGCGCGGCGGCCCCCGCCGGTCTGCCCCGCAGCAGCCTGGCGGCTCCGGCGGCCACCGTGCTGGTGGCGGAAACCTCCGAAGGGCTGCCCGGCATCTATGTGCCGTTTGGTCAGCCTGGCGAAACCGTTTCCCCGTTCGCCAACTCGTTTGCCGCGACTGCGCCCTCCGCCAGCCGTCATCAAGGCGGGCGCTGCTTTCTGCTGGCCGATGGGCATGTCAAATGGCTGCGTCCCGAAGCGGTCAGCGTGGGGACTGCCGCGCAGGCCGCTTCGCCGCTGGCGTTGTCCCCAGGCACGGCGGCGACATTCGCCTATCGCTGACAACTCTCTCGCCTATCGCTGACAACTCTCTGCCATTCCCCGGCAGGCTCACCGCCAGCCGGAAAACTCCGTGCCGCGCATCAGGCAGCTTTCCGTCTGGGCAATCAAGGGCTGTCCCTTTGGATACAGCTTGCCTTCAATCGTTTGATAGTAAGGATCAGTGTGGAACGCTGCCCAGGCACGGTCGCGGTGGGTTAAGTCCTCAAACACGAGCATGTAAGTGAGACGCGGGGACACGCCGATCACTGTTGTCCAGAAGCCCATCGTGAACATGCCGTGCGCCTCCATCGCCGCGTGCGCGTCCTGTTCAAACCACTCTGATGCCTGGGTCAGCTTTCGCCCATCATCAAAGCTCAGCGTGCGCAGCTCAAAAATGCCGCCCGCCAGCCGGGACGGCTGATTGCGCTGCCGTGCCTGAAACGAATATTCCGTGGGCTTCAAGATGGCGCTGGTCATCGTGCGAACCGGGTTGTAGCCTGCCTGCGCAATACTGTCGGCGCGGGCCTTTTGCCACTCGGCATCCGCTTCAAACTCGCCCCAAAGCTGCTCGCGCTGCGCGAGGCTGTCCCAGGCCAGCATATACGTCATTCGCGGACTTTGCCCCACAAACACCCACCAGAACCCGACCGCTTCAATGCCGATGCGTTTCCAGATGGGAAGGGTGTGCCGCTCAAAGCGCGTGTTCACCATGCTGCGTGCGTGGCTGCCGACCAGGTCATAATGCCGAAGCTCGTAAAGCATTCATTGTTCTTTCTTCTGCCCAAGACAGAGTGGGTGTTCTCTCAAACTAATGGAAAACGGCAGGGCGAAGTTCCCCTCTGCGGGCGTACTGGAAGCGTATTGCTTGCGTGCTGGAAGCCTCTTGCTTTGGCGCAGCATCGGCGTTGCCAGCGCGTACCAACGACGGAACAAATCGTTCCGTCGTTGGTATGCCGTTGGGATACCGAAGAAATGCCCAGGCGATGCGTCGGCAAGGCAGGCAGCGGCAAGCTAATCGCTCTTCGCGTCGCCGCCTTCGCGCGCGGGCAGATGGAAGTAAGCCTGGAGCATGGCCTGTGCCACCTTGCCCGCCGTGTCCGCGCCGTGCCCGCCGTGCTCCACGACAGCGGCAATGGCAATGGTGGGATGACTGTAGGGCGCGAAGCAGATAAACCAGCCGTGCGTCTTGGCGCTGCCGTGAACTTGAGCCGAACCCGTCTTGGCTGCCACGGCGACCTGCTTGAAGTTGACCACTTTGCCGGTGCCGCGCGTGACTGTCATGCGCATGCCGCGCCGCACGTCTTCCATGTTTTGGGGGCTGACGGGGACATGGCGGACAAGCGTGCGCGTATTGGAGAACAGCACGCGATTGGCGCGGCCCCCCGTAATCTTCTGGACGACATAGGGGCGCAGCACGTCGCCGCCATTGGCGAGCGTGGCGGCCACGCGCGCCATTTGCAGGGGGGTCGTCAGCACATCTCCCTGCCCGATGGACATGTGCAGCGTGTCGCCGCCGTACCACTGGGAAAAGGCGGGGCCGCTGCGCGCGAAGCGTTTGGCTTTCCAGGCCGGGGACGGAATAGACCCGATGTCTTCGCTGGGCAGGTCAATGCCCGTCTTCTCGGCGAGGCCGAATGCTTTGGAATAATCGGAGATGGCATCCGGCCCAATTTTCTGGCCCGCGACATAGAAAAAGACATCACAGGAGACCGCAATCGCTTTGTAAAAGTCGGTCTCGCCATGCACCTGCCAGCAGCCGAAACGCGCCCGCCCGAGGTGGTACGAGCCGGTGCAGTCCACGGCGGAATGGGTGGTGATCGCGCCGGTTTGCAGGCCTGCCGCCGCAACCACCGGCTTGAAGGTGGAACCCGGCGGATACATGGCATCTACGGTGCGGTCTAAAAGTGGGTGGTCGGGATTGAGGCTGAGCGGCGTCCAGTCCTGCGTCTTAATGCCGGTGGCAAACTTGCCCGGATCAAATGTCGGCGCGGAGGCCATCGCCAGCACGGCCCCTGTCTGCGGGTTGATCGCGACTGCCGCGCCGGTAAAGTGGCGGCGGCGCAGCACGGCCTCCGCCGCCGCCTGCACGCGGGCATCCAGGGCAAGAGTGACCGTGCCGCCGGGCAAAGCCGAGGCTGTATTGAGAGTGCGCACGCGCCGCCCGCGCGCATCAATCTGGACATCCGTGCCGCCGGGCGTCCCGTGCAGAAACGCTTCATATTGGCGCTCCAGCCCCGTTTTGCCCACAAAGTCGTCGGTGAAATAGTCCGGGTCTTTGCCCAGCCTCTTGAGACGCTTCCAGTCATCGGTGTTGATGCGTCCCATCGTGCCGAGCAATTGTGCGGCGAGCGTCTGGTGGGGATACCAGCGCACGGGTTCGGGGCTGGTGCTGACACCGGGCAAAAACGGCCTATTTTCTTCAATCTGCGTGACCGTGGCGAGGGAAACATCAATGGCGATGCGCTGAGGATCATCCCGGTTCTGGCGGCTGTCCTGCACCGACTGGCGGATGTCGTCGGGGGGTTCGCTGAGCAGCGCGGCCAGCCGTCCCAGCACAGCCGGGTTCTTTAACACAGCGGGCGTGGCGTAGACGGCAAAACGCGAGCGGTTGGCGGCAAGCAAGGCCCCGGTGCGGTCTACGATAATGCCGCGCGGCGCGCGCGACCGAATGTGCCGCGCCTGGTTGGCATCGGCCAGAGCGCGGAAGTCGTCGCCGTGGGCAATCTGCAGAAACCACAGGCGTGCAACAAGAGCGGCAAACAGCAAGGCAATCAGCCCGCCAAACAGCCATGTTCGCACGACAAATGCCCGCTCATCGTCGGCAGGCGAAGGCGTGGGCGAAGGCGACGGGCTGCGGGGCGGCATTATCATGGGACTCGGGGGTTAATGCTCTCCGGGCGGGGGGGAATACATGTGGCTGTAGCGATGCGGCTCCGTGCCTTTGGCATAGGTCTTTTCCACCACCTCCGGCGTCCACTGGGTCGCGCGCAGGCCATCTTCCGGGTTGATGCGCACGGTGACATAGTCGGTGCTTGGGCGTGCGCGGGCATGCCTGCGGGGCGCGGGCGGGGCTGCTGCGTTTGTCCCCGCACTGGGAGCGATGGGAGCGGGGGGCGCTGGGGCGCGCGGCACATGGGGCGCGGGCGCAGTTGGCGCGCTGCCTGTTGCCGGTGCGGGCAGGGGCGTGCTCATGCCGCTGGACGTGTCGGCAGGGGAAGACGCAGATGTCCCGGCATCGCTGGCTGGGCTTGTGTCTGCGCTTGCGCCGGTGTCGGTCGCGGCGGCATCAGTCGGCGCGTTGTCGGCAGTGCCGTTGTATTGCGCGCGCTCCTGGGCGCGTCGCCGCCGCCGTTCAGAGCGCGTGCTATGGAACGGATCGGCGGGCGGGGGCGGGGCAGCCGCCACGGGCTGAACAACCACCGGCTTTGCTTTGGGATGAGAACGGGCGGCTTCTTTCGCCTCGGCGGCCTGGAAGAGAGGCACGGCCTTCAGCATGAAGTTTCGCCAGATGGGAGCGCAGACAGTCGCGCCCCATGCATTGCCTTCCATCTCTGCGCCATAGGAGTCCTGGCCTGTTTTTGCATTGTGCAGGGGGTGCCCGGCCCAGACTGCGCAAACAAGGTGCGTGTCATAGCCGACAAACCAGACATCTTTGTGCCCTTGCGTGGTGCCGGTCTTGCCCCGCGCATCCGGCACGTCGCCGACCACTTTGCCGGTGCCGTCCGTGACCACGGCGCGCAGCATATCGTCTACCTGGCGCACGGTGCTGGGCTGCAGAACATGGGTTTCAATGGCGGGCGGGATGTCTTCAATGGTCTGGTCATTGGAGTCGGCCAGGCGGGTAAACGGCGTCGGCACGGGATGGTTGCCGCCGCTCGCGATGGTGGCATACACATCGGCCATCTCCATCGGCGTGACCCCGCTTGACCCAAGAGCCAGGGAAAGCACGGGGTCCAGGGGCGACTCTACGCCCATCAAACGCGCATAACGCACCACCGCCTGCGGGCCGACTTCTTTGATCACTTTCACCGCAGGGACATTGACGGATTGCGCCATCGCATCGCGCAGCGTGCGCCGCCGGTAGCTGTAGCCGTTGTCATCGCGAGGCGTGTAGGCCTTGCCGCCGGTTTGATAGGTGACAGGGGCATCCAGCACGGTGGTGTACTCGCTGACGATATGGCTGTCTATCGCGGCGGAGTAAACCACGGCCTTGAACGACGAGCCGGGCTGCCGCCGGGCCTGCACCGCAATGTTAAACTGGTTCTTGGCGTAATCCGTGCCGCCTACCATTGCTTTGATCTCGCCGGTCTTGGGGTCAAGGGCCACAAGGCAGCCTTGATTGGGGCCGCGCCCACTGACTTTGGCAATGCCCTGACGCAGGGCATCTTCAGCCACTTGCTGCATGGGCCAGTTGAGCGTCGTATAAACACGCAGGTTGCCCCGTTCCAAATAGTCCTTGCCATACTTGTGCTGCAGCTGATCGGCGACATAGTTGACAAAGAACGGCGCGTGATACACCTGGCTGCCCTGCTTGGGCGGGTGGGGCGCGGCCAGGTGAATGTATTCGCCTTTGGCCTGCGTCCACTGCGTGGGAGTGATATAATGCTGCTCGTACATATTGTCCAGCACGCGGTTGCGCTGGGCCTCGGCGGCATCTTTGTCTTTGTACGGAGACACGTCGCGGGGGCGGTTGGGCAGACCGGCCAGCAGGGCGCACTGGGCCAGATCAAGGGCCTTCACGTCTTTGCCGAAGTAGGTCTGGGCGGCGGCCTGGACGCCATACGCGCCGCTGCCGTAGTTGACCTGGTTTAAGTACATCTCCAGGATGTCTTGCTTGGTATAGTTTTTCTCAATTTGGGCGGCGACAAGCATCTCGTGCAGCTTGCGCCCTACGGTCTTTTCGCGTCCCAATCCCTCGATCCCCATGTTGCGGGCAAGCTGCTGGGTAATCGTGCTGCCGCCTTCGCCATGCAGGTCGCGGCTTTTGATGTTGCGGCCCAGCGCGCGCAGAATGCCTTGAAAGTCTACGCCCGAATGGGTGTAAAAGCGCTTGTCTTCAAAGGCAATCGTGGCGTCCTGAAGGTCTTTGGGGATTTGGTCAATGGGGACTACCTGCCGGTTTTCTACATACATCTTGGCAAGCAGCGTGCCGTCGGAGGAGAAGATCAAGGTGCGCCCCGGCGGGTCAAACGTAATATCTATGGACGAGGGGGCGTTGCGCAATTGCAGGCCGAAACACACCATAAACGTGATAATGGCAACCAGCACCAGCAGCGTCAGTGCCTGGAACAGGGTAATGATGCCCTGCCAAAATGGAGAACGCCTGCGCCGTGGGGGGCGTCGTTTGCCGGGGCGCGTGGGGGGCGAGGTCGGCCCGCGTCCGCCGGGGGGTTCTGTTCGTCGGGGTGTGCCTGTAGTTGCCATAAGCGTATCTGTCATTATGTGCGGAACGGGGTCTTTTGTCAAGCAAGTTGACTGGCGGGGCGCTGCGAGCGTTTGGGCTTGAATTGACTGACTTGCTGTGCAGTTGTTATCAATCTATAGCCAATCTCTAGGCGCAACTCCCTGGGTTGAAACCCCGTGTTCATGCCATGCGATTGCCAAATTGCTATGCAATCGTAATTGACCCTATGGTGAATCAATGGAATGCAGGCCGGGCCGCAGGAAGCCCGCGTTTGCACTGGGGCAAAAAGGCTTAACCAAACCTTAACGCATATTTTGCCGCGTCCTGGGTATATCCCCCATGATGCAGGCCCGTCACGAACAGCGGGCATCAAGGAGACGCCCATGACAATGACGGCACCCGCCCTAAACTTTCGGGAAGATGGCCCCGAGGCAGACGAAATTGTGCCCGGCCCACTCAGCCCCGACGACTTGCGCAAAACAAATGCCTACTGGTGCGCGGCCAATTATTTGTCTATCGGGCAGATCTATCTGCTCGCCAACCCATTGTTGCGCGAGCCGCTTAAGCGTGAGCATATCAAGCCTCGCCTGCTGGGGCACTGGGGGACAACGCCCGGCCTGAACTTTGTTTATGTCCACTTCAACCGGGTCATCAAGCGGGACGATTTGGACGTGATTTATATCGCCGGGCCGGGGCATGGCGGGCCGGGGCTGGTCGCCAATACCTATTTGGAAGGCACGTACTCAGAGATTTATTCCAATATCTCGCAGGACGAGGCCGGGATGCAGCGTTTGTTCAAGCAGTTCTCGTTCCCCGGCGGCATCCCAAGCCATGCCGCGCCGCAGACGCCCGGCTCTATTCATGAGGGCGGCGAGCTGGGTTATTCGCTGTCCCATGCTTACGGCGCGGCGTTTGACAATCCGAATCTGCTTGTCTGCTGCGTCATCGGAGACGGCGAGGCAGAGACCGGGCCATTGGCGGCAAGCTGGCATTCCAACAAGTTTTTAGATGCCCGGCGCGACGGCGCGGTGCTGCCTATCCTGCACCTCAATGGGTATAAGATCGCAAACCCCACGATCCTGGCGCGTATTCCGCAGTCCGAACTGGAAAGCCTGCTGGTCGGCTATGGCTACAAGCCGCACTTTGTGGTGGGCGATGACCCCGAAAAGATGCATCAGCTCATGGCCCAGACTTTAGACACAGTGCTGGGCGAGATTAAAACTATCCAGAAAAATGCCCGCGAGGGGGGTGATTTGACGCGCCCTGCCTGGCCGATGATTGTCCTGCGCTCGCCCAAAGGCTGGACCGGCCCAAAGCAAGTGGACGGCAAAAAGACCGAAGGCTACTGGCGTTCGCACCAAGTTCCCATTGAAGACATGAACACGCCGGAGCATATTGCCCTGCTGGAAGAGTGGCTTAAAAGCTACAAGCCCGATGAACTCTTTGATCAAAACGGCACGCTGATCCCCGAGCTTGCGGCGCTCGCTCCCATAGGGACGCGGCGCATGGGGGCGAACCCGCATGCAAACGGCGGCCTCTTGTTGAAAGACCTGTGCCTGCCCGACTTTCAGAGCTACGCCGTCGCCGTGGAAAAGCCCGGCGTGACCGTGGGCGAAGCGACCCGCACCCTGGGTGTCTGGCTGCGGGATGTGATGGCCCAAAACGCCGACAATGCAAACTTCCGCGTGCTGGCTCCCGATGAAAACAACTCCAACCGCCTGAACGCTGTCCTGGACACCACGAACCGCGCCTGGGATGCCGAAACCTTCCCCGAGGACGACCACCTTGCCCCCGATGGGCGGGTCATGGAGATACTCAGTGAAACAACGCTGGAAGGCTGGCTGGAAGGGTACCTGCTGACCGGGCGGCACGGGTTCTTTTCGTGCTATGAAGCGTTTATTCACATCATAGACTCCATGTTCGGCCAGCACGCCAAGTGGCTGGAAACAAGCCGCACGCTGCCCTGGCGCATGCCTGTCGCGAGTCTCAACTACCTGCTGACTTCGCATGTTTGGCGTCAAGACCACAACGGCTTTTCGCACCAAGACCCCGGCTTTATTGATGTCGTCATGAACAAAAAGCCCGAAGTCGTGCGCGTCTATCTGCCGCCCGATGCCAACTGCCTGCTGTCGGTCGCCGACCACTGCCTGCGCTCCCGCGACTATGTCAACGTGATTGTGGCCGGCAAGCAGCCCGCATTGCAGTATTTAAATATGGACGCCGCGGTCAAGCACTGCACGGCAGGCATGGGTATTTGGGACTGGGCGAGCAATGACCGGGGCGGCGAGCCGGACGTGGTCATGGCGTGCGCGGGCGACGTGCCGACTTTGGAAACGCTGGCTGCCGTGAGCATCCTGCGCGAGCATCTACCTACCCTGAAAGTGCGCGTGGTCAATGTCGTGGATGTCATGACTTTGCTGCCCCACTCGGAGCACCCGCATGGGTTCAATGACGCCGACTTTGACTCGCTTTTTACGCCCAACAAGCCTGTCATCTTCGCCTATCACGGCTACCCGTATCTCATCCACCGCCTGACTTACCGGCGCACCAACCACGACAACTTTCATGTGCGCGGCTTTAAAGAGAACGGCACCACGACCACGCCGTTTGACATGGTGGTCTTGAATGACCTGGACCGCTTCCACCTTGTGACCGATGTGATCGACCGCCTGCCCTCGCTCGGTACCCGCGCCGCTTACCTCAAGCAGAGAATGCGCGATAAACTCACCGAGCATCACCTGTATGTTCGGGCGCACGGCGAAGACATGCCCGAAGTACGCGACTGGACTTGGACGGGCGAAGGCACGGCGGCCCACCCCCCAAAGACTGAGGACGACAACTGACGCTTCCCCAAACCCGGCCCGCACGGGCCGGGTTGTGACGCACATCCATAAGCACACCATGAACATATTGGCCCTGAACGTTGGCAGCTCCAGCCTTAAGTTTCGGCTGTTCCAGATCACGCCCGACGCGGAAACAGTCCTTTCGGAAGGCACAGTGGAACGGCTGGACGCCCATGACCTGCCGCCTGCCGCGCAAAAGGCCATTGCGCAATGCCGGCCATTCGGCATTGATGCCGTCGGCCACCGTGTCGTGCAGGGCGGCGCGCTCTTCACCCAGCCGACGCGGGTCACGCCGGAGGTTCTCAAAGGGCTGCACAGCTTGCAGGAATTAGACCCCCTGCACAACCCGGCCGAAGTGGCCTTGATTGAAGCGACCCAACACGCCTTGCCTGATGTGCCCACTGTGGCCGTCTTTGATACCGCCTTCCATCGCACCCTGCCCGAAACCGCTTGGCGTTACGCCATTCCCCGCGCCTTTGCCGATACCCTGCACCTGCGCCGCTACGGGTTCCACGGCATCTCTCACCGCTACGTTTCGGAGCGTCTGCTGCAATGCCTGGGACGGAACGCGAAAGGAACCCGACTGATTACCTGCCACCTGGGCAGCGGGGCCAGTGTCTGCGCCGTGCAGGGCGGTGAAAGCATAGACACCAGCATGGGCCTGACCCCGCTGGAAGGCCTGGTCATGGGCACGCGCTCCGGCGACATCGACCCCGGTCTCCTGTTGTATTTGATGCGCTCGGTGGGAATGACAGCCGAAGCCGTGGACGATCTGCTGAACCACAAGAGTGGCCTTCTCGGCCTGTCGGGACAAAGCAATGACGTGCGCGAGCTTGCGCAATCCGCGCAGGACGGCGATGCCCATGCGGCCCTTGCTTTGGACATCTTCGCCTACCGTGTCTGCAAGTACATCGGAGCCTATGCCGCCGTATTGGAAGGCGTGGATGCTGTCGCGTTCACCGGCGGTATCGGCGAGCATTCCCCGGACATGCGAGTCCGCATCTGCCGACGCCTTGCGTTCCTGGGACTGCGCCTAGATGATGCGCGCAACAAAGGCGCCAGCGACAAGGAGCCAGCCTGCATCAGCACCCCCTCGGCCACGGTGCAGGCCTGGGTCGTTCCCACCGACGAAGAGCGGCAGATCGCCCGCGAGACCCGCACGCTTTTGTCTGCCTGAATAGTTTTCTTCTTCCCAGCACTCCTCCCGTGTTCCTTGCGCATTTCTCCTCTGTTGCCACGGCATACCAACGACGGAACGATTTGTTCCGTCGTTGGCACGCGCTTACATCGCCGGGGCAGCGCCGAAAAGACACCGGGCCTTCTGCCTCGGCAGCCTCTACTCTCGGCACGGGTCACGCCGATGCGCCGCCCCTGAAACCCACGGGCATCAAGTGCCTGACTGGAGTGATCCCGGCTGCCTCAAGGCTTTCCGCAGCGGGGCGGCCCGCTGCCACAACGCGGCGAAACCCTTCTGGCTCGCTCCCGCAGGTATAATTGCAGCATGGCACAACAAGAAGATCACCAGGCATTCCCTGGATTTGGGATTGGGAAGCTGCCTCAGTATCAATCCGGCAGCGATATATTCATCCTCGCGGTCTACCGGGACGGCAGCCTGACGGCGGCGGCCCACGCGAGCGAGCGGAGCGCAATGGAGGCTGCGGTGGACTACCTGGAGGGCGAGCTGGACGATGAGGACGAAGGCGGGGCGCTGGAAGACCAGGTCGCGCGCGTCCAGCAGTACCTTGCAGATGAGGGCGGCATGATGGAGATTATCCCCAGCCCTCTCTACGGCGGCTGATAGCGGCTTGCTTCTGCTGCTCCCGGCCCGGATGCGCCGCGTCTTTGGCAAGTCGGGCGGCCTCAGCCTCAGGGAGCGTGACAATTATTGGAGCGGAACCCTGCGCTCAGGCAGTGACGGGGTCACTTTCGCAATTCTGCGTTGACTGCATTTAGATCAAACGCTTCCGGGTCAAACTCATCGCCGACCCAGTCCCGCATCTCCGCATGGTTCGTGTGTTTGGGGTCAGAGAGCGCCTCCAAAAGCTCGGCGTAGCCCCACGGGCCGCCGCAGTCTTCCGGCGGACAGGCCCGTTTCCCTATCAGGCAGCGCGGATAGGGTTGGCCCGCCTCGGCGGGCAGTATCTTTTCCACCACGACCGTATGCTGCCAGCCATCGCCGAAGTCATACTCGTAGTGGACTTTGCTTTTCACGTCCGGCGCGATCTGTGCCAGCCGTATTCGCGTCTCGCTCTGCATCCAATCATCCATCTCCGAGCCGGGCTGCCCGTAGGTGGTTTCCCCCACCCGAAAGGCATGCAGGTGCGCATTTTCCCACCCCATCACTGTCTGGATCACATGGTGGAGCGTCGGCAGCAAAGTGCTTGCGGGAACCAGCACCCGCCGCCAGATGGGCGGGCGTAATTCGTCCAAAGTGATTTTGAGCTGATAAATTGCTCCTGTCTTACTCTTGCTTGCGGCGTTTGTTTCAGTCTTGCCTGCCGTGTTTCGCATTGCTTCCTCCCGGAGTATTAAAAAGCAGATCAGAGATTTTCAGAGCGGGCCTTGGTAGGTGGACGCCCACCCCAAGACCGCTCGCAGGCGCTGTGCCGGATTGAACTTGAATACCCAGGCCGCTTTCTCCGGGCGAACGTAGAAGCCGCCGAACCCCGGCAGCGTGACTCTTTCGCCCGCCTTGACGGCATCATAAAGCGTTTCGGTCACCCCGGCCAGCCACCCGGCAGCCGTCGCGTCGTCCGTTTCCATCCGCCGGGCAAGCCGCTGAATAAGTTCCGACTTCTGAGCGCGCTGTGCCATGACGCTTGATCCTCTCCATCCATCTCAGTAATCTCCGCCGAGCCAGGCGCAGTAGAGTTCCAAAAGGTGGCGGCAGTCTTCAGGCAGGCTTTCCGCGTCCAGGTCTTCGGCACTCACCCAGCGCTGCTTTTGTTCCCGCAGAACCTGGCACTGGAGGGTGTTTGCGTTGTTTACGCGAAACCCCTGCACTTCAATGGGCATCCCAAGCAGCGTCGCCTGGAAGGGCACGGCCACGTCGTCTGTAAAGGCGACCTCCCATGCCGACAGTTGTTCCTGCTCGCCGTAGCTATCGACCAATATCGCATCAATCTCTTCGCGCATGCCGGGTATTGTCTTTCCTGTTTTTCCCCAGATCGGCAGAGCGCCAGCCACCCTGAACTGAACGCTTTTGGCATCGCCCAGCACAGCCAAAGCGTTGGCAAAGCACTGGCTGTCAGGCCAGTGCAGGCAGTCCAGAGAAAAAGGCAGGAAACATGGCTGCTTCCTGCCTTGAGATGGTCAGATACGCTTACGAGCAGCCCAGGCTTGTGCCGCACGAGAGGCACTTGTAGCAAGCGCCTGAGCGGATGGTAATGGCCCCGCAGTCCGGGCAGGGCGGGGCATCGGACTGCATGCGCGAAATGGCGCGATCATGCTCCGTGATGCCCGCCGTGGCATTGTCCGGCAGGGCAGGCCCTGCCTGGGCTGTCGCGCTGCCATTGCCGTTGTTGTGGCCGCCTGCGCTGGACAGGGTGCCGTTGTTGCTGTCGTGGGCCAGGCTTTGGGCGCTTGCCGGGGCGGGGACAGGCTTGTCATAGTCCTGGTCACCGATCAGGCCGACGTTCTGGCGCTGGTCGCGGGCGATGTATTTGAGGGCCAAATACCGGAAGATATAGTCCATGACGGACTTCGCCATTGGTATCTCTTTGTTGCCTGTGAAGCCCGATGGCTCAAAGCGCGAGTGGATAAACTTGTCCACCAGTGTCTGCAATGGCACGCCGTATTGCAGGGCCAGGGAGATCGCCGTGGCAAAGCTGTCCATCAGGCCCGAAATGCTGGAGCCTTCTTTGGACATGCGAATAAATATCTCGCCGGGCTGCTGCGTGTCGGGATACAAGCCGACCGTGAGATAGCCTTCATGGCCCCCAATGCTGAACTTGTGCGTGAGAGACACGCGCTCATCGGGCAGGCGGTGGCGGACGGCTTTCGGGGCCACCAGCTCCTGCGGATTGGCAAGGGCGGCTTTGTCGGTCTTCGCGCCTTCTTTACCTGTATTGAGCGGCTGGGTCTTTTTGGAGTTGTCCCGATACACGGCGATAGCCTTCAGGCCCAGACGCCAGGCTTCAATATAGGTTGCGGCGATGTCTTCGGGCGTCGCGTCTTCGGGGACATTGACGGTCTTGCTGATCGCGCCGGAGATAAACGGCTGCGCGGCGGCCATCATCTTGATATGCCCCCGGTAGTGAATAGAGCGCGTGCCGTTCATCGGGCGGAAAGCGCAGTCAAAGATAGGCAGATGCTCGGGTTTTAGGTCGGGCGCGCCTTCTACCGTGTCGTTTTCATCAATGAAGCGGACGATGCTCTGCACCTCTGCATCGTCGTAGCCCAGTCTTTGCAGGGCTTCCGGCACGGTTTGGTTGACAATCTTCATCATGCCGCCGCCCACCAATGTCTTGTATTTGACAATGGCAATGTCGGGTTCAATGCCGGTCGTGTCGCAGTCCATCAAAAAGCCGATGGTGTTGTGGCTGACAAAGCCCTGGGCGACGTAAGTCACATTGGCCGGGACGGAGAGGTCGTAGGTCAACTGCTCGCCGCCGTCTTCGTTGACTGTCACGCTATCATAAAAGAAGCGCAGGGCATGGGCGATCCGCGTATCCCCTGTCGCCGCATGGAGAGCCTCCGCAGACCGCCGCGTGATGGCGCCGTGGTGACGCTTCATGGACAAAGCGACGGCGTTGCGAAGCGCGCTGCCCTGCGGCACGAGTTCGCTGATAATCTCCTGCGCCAGATAGATGTAGTCATGCCGGGCTGTTTGGACACCCTTGCTCCGACTAACGGCGGATGCTTTGCGCGCGCTCATAAACCCAACCGCGTCTTGGAAGCGGGAAGCATAGGACGTGTTCCGCAAACGCAGCACGTAAAGCGAAGATTGGCCCCAGCCGGTCGTGTCTATTTTGGTGGCAGTCGGGATGCCGAGCGCCAACAGCAGCGTTTTGACCTCTCCTGAAAACTCGCGGTGCGTGCTGCTCCAGCAGGGAATGCCGCCCGTCACGGTGCCGTCGGCTTCATACAAACCGCGCAGGAACGCACCATAGATCGCCGGGTCATTGGTGGCGAGCACAGCGTCCGGGATGCGAGGCAGGTAGCCTTTCCCGGTATGCTCCGCATGTGGGGCAAGCTTGCTGAAGCCGCAGGCGTCCCACCACAGCGCAAGCGGCACGGAGTGGGCGCTCACTTCGCAGTATCCTTGCTGCGCGGTCAGATGCGCTTCCAGGTTGAACAGCGACTTCATCAGGAACCGCAGGCGCTCGGCGACATCCAGGTCGGTGTTGGCAACGCAAAAGCGTGGGCCTTTTGTGTGCAATGACCCGTCGCCCATAAAATAACCGATGAGTTCGGCAAGGTCAGCGGTCATGGCCTGTGGAACGCGCGTCGTATAATCGCCCGTCCAGTACTCTTCGCCCAGCGGCGGCAGCGCAACCGTCTGAGCCTGCCCGATCATCTCGCCAAGCGAAAGCGGGACGACATCGCCCGGCGCAATGTCCGCAAAACGCTTCCAGTCCCATCGCCCCGTCTGTGCATCAATAACCTTGACCCGGTGCTTGGGGGTTCCCTGGATTGCGTATCCGCAGTGCGTTTGAATGCGCCGGGTTTGATCCAGGCCGTTGACGTAGAACTTGGTCGCTTCCTGCTTTCCCTCATCGGTCAGGACGCCGAAGCGCACGTCCTGCCACTGGGCGCCGCCCACGTCGCCCAAACGGTTAAGGCGAACGATGCCCCGATCCGTGATAACGAGCGAACCGGCGACAAGGCAGCCTGTCGGCGCCAGCACAGTCACCTGGGCATTGCGATAGCCAGAGTTCGTGCCTTCGGCAAGAGCGCCGTCCCATGCACGGACGGCGGCATCCCATAGGCCATCGGGCACCAGAGTTTGGTCGATGGCATCCACAGCCGCCCGGTGCTTGCCGATGACCCGCAGCATCGGCTCTTTGTTTTCGGCATAGCCGCTGAACGCTCCGCCGCAGTCGCGGGCGATGGTGGCCGACTGATGATAAGCCGTGCCGGTCATAATAGCCGTCACGGCCCCGGCATAGGCGCGCCCTTCGGGGCTGTCATAGGGCAGGCCGCCGGCCATCAGCAGTGCGCCCAGGTTCGCATAGCCCAGGCCCAGGGTGCGGTACACATGGGAGCGCTCTTCTATCTTCTCCGTGGGATACGCGGCAAAGCCGACGACAATCTCCTGCGCGGTCAGCATCACGCGGATGGCGTGCTCAAACGACGCCACGTCAAACGACGCATCATCGTTGCGGAACTTCATCAAGTTGAGCGATGACAGATTGCACGCCGTAGACCCTAGAAACATGTACTCTGAACAATTGTGAATGATGAGGCCATTAGCGACAAAATGCTGGGTCGCGCCTTCGGTCAGATCGTACACGTCTTCCACGCCGGCGGGCGTAATGGAAACAATCGCATCAGTCATGGGGTCGGCATGGGCCGCAAAAGCAATGTTCATATCCCGGAGCCGTGCGTGCTTTGCGCTCATCGGGTCAAACCCAATCTCACGCTCAAAGATAACGCGCGACGACCGGCTGATGCGCAGCGAATGCATCTCCTGCACTGTATAAGCCTGCATCTCGCGCGCGCTGTTGGGCAGCAATCCTTCCAACTTACCCCCACGTTGCTCCATGTAGAGTTTAGCTTTAATGCCAAACGACAGCAGCAGGGTCTGTACCTGCTTCAGCAAATCTTGGGATGTGGAGTCAAGGCTGACATACTGGCTTTTGTCGCCGTAAGTCGCCACTGTCCCATCTGCTGTAAACAGGCCGCGCAGAGCAGCCGCCAGCGCAGGCTGATCCAGCGTAAAGATGGCGGGCGAGAACTGCTTTCGCTCGCTTCCTTGATCCAGCACGGCAAACTCTTTGAAGAGATCAACAACCGAAGCCGAGCCTACGGCGAGGCGTGACGATCCCGGCGTACATTCTTCGCGGACAGACACCCCGCCTGCGCTGCCGGACAGCCCTGCGGCTCGCAGGATGTTCTTTTGGTGGTTGAGTTCTTCCGCAATCTTGTGCAGCAGAGGGGCTTCCTCATTGGACGTTGTCAGAACGACATACTCCTGCTCGCGTCCCCGGATCGTCTGTCGTGCCAGGCATCCGTCCCCAACCGCCATGCCCAGGGCGAATGCCAGTGTTTCACTCAGCGTCCGCCGCCCAAATCCCGCTCCCTGCAAATGCAGGTGCTCGCCAATTCGCAGGTCTTTGACCGCAACATCGCCGCGCTCCACCGTCAGTACTTGGTGGTTGTCGGTGATGGTCACTTCATACCCCGCGCGGGTGCGGAGCTTGAACGTCGGCTTTGTGCCTGTGGGAAAGATATGATTGACAAAGTGCGGCTGACCGTCTGCGCCGATGACTCGTGCCGTGCCGCCGACCAGAGTGTCAATCCGCTGCCAGCCCTCCGCTGTCGCGACCAGGGTATCCCCTGTCACGCACGGATTAGAGGCATAAATCCTGTCGGTATTGATGCACGTATGCCAGTCGTTGATGGTGGTGTCGTACTGCATGCCGGGGTCGCCGCAGACCCAGGTTCCCTCGGCGATGCCGCGCATCAGGTCGCGTGCCCGGACTGTCTCGGCTGTCTTGCCCGATGTGCGGAACTTGGTGTCCCACGGGCCGTCGTCTTCCACCGCCTGCATAAACTCGTCGTTGACGCGCACGCTATGATTGGCATTCTGGAACGGGACCGTGTCATACGCCCCACCGACCACGTTGAATGCGCCGGAATAACCTGCGTCAATCAAGGCGTGGGCTTTGAGTTCTGCATCTTTCTTGCAGTCGATAAACTCCTGAATATCCGGGTGATCTGCATCCAGCACGCGCATACAGGCCGCGCGCCGCGTGGACCCGCCGGATTTGATCGACCCTGCCGACGCATCCAGTCCCTTCATAAACGAGATCGGGCCGCTGGACCGCCCGCCCGCCGCCAGTTTCTCTTTGGATGAGCGCAGCACGCTGAGATTAAGCCCTGACCCGGAGCCGTCTTTAAACAGCATGCCCTCGGTCTTGTACAAGTCCAAGATAGACTCCATTGTATCGTCCACTTCGTTGATGTAGCAGTTGTGCAGCAGGATGCCTTCAGCCCAGAACGTCGCGCACTCCGTTTGGATGTCGTAGACATATTCCGGCCCGCCCAATGTCTTGCTGACAACCAGCACGTCCGGCGTGCGCCACGACAGCGAGGCCTCTGTTTGACGCGCCTGCATCCGGGCCTGCTTGCCTTCATGCGTGAACCCGATGAGCGCCTCAAAGCGATCCACCGACAGGTTGTCGTGGATGCCGAGCGTGTACGAAGTTTTACGTGCATAGTCGGCGCGCATGTCCTGATAGGCCGTTAATGTGCCGTAGATGCCCAGCGACCGCAGCAGTGGCTGGACGCCCTGCATCAGCGGCAGGCTGGTATTGGAAAAGACCGGCAGGCGGCGATTGCCGTTCTGCGAGACATGGCCGTCCGCATCAAACAGCCCGCCGAGGAAGGCGCAGACCAGTGGCCGTGCCGCCCGATAAACCCACTCCGGCACGGCTTTGTCGTTCACGCGGCCCCACAATCCCAGCGCCTGCCAGAACTCGCGGCTGACTGCCCCATGCCCGCGCAGGCAGAAGCCCCACGCTTTTTCGTGCGTGCGGAACGGCACCCCGTACTTTGCCAGCACCGCTTCCGCCCGTGCTCTTTCCTGCGGCGTGTTGATTTTCAAGTCCCAGGTGTCGCTGGTCAATGTTTCGGAGCGTCCGCAATAGCCGTCGCCTACCATCAAGCCCGCCAGCCAGGCAAGGTCGGCATCCGGCGTCAGCAGGCCCAGGCGCGTTTCCGTTGCTTCCGGTAATAATTGGGTTCGGCTCAGTACCAAACGGTCAATACCGATCTGCAAGTCGCCTGCTTCTTTTTCCTGAATGCCGCCTTTGCTGTCGCGCACAAAGACCCGGTGGTTGGATGTGCACCGCAAAGTGGCCCCATCCGCCAGGTGGAAGTTGACGACGCGTTTGCGCCCATTGCAGACTGCCGCGACGATGCGTGACGGCGTGCCGTCCGGCGCGTAAGCGTATATCTGCGCGTCCGGCTCGGATTGGAAATAGCGCACAATTTCGCCAATTGGGATGAGGCCGCGATTTGTGTTGACCCGCACCTCATACGGCAGGCACGCACTGACCGCTTGGCGACGTCCCTGCCAGCCCAGGTTGAACCAAACAGGGCTGTTAAACGCCGCGTATTGATGCAGCAAAATATAGCGCAGTTCGTCGTGGAACGTGTCTGCGTCTTCGTCGGTGGCGAAGTAGCTGCCCGCTTTGGCCCACTCCAAAATGCGGTCGGCGACGCGCCCGATAAGCTGCTTGACCGAGTACTCGCGCTCCAATGTCCCGACATGGCCCCGGAAGTATTTGGACACAACCACATTGGTGGCGAGCTGTGACCACGCTTTGGGGATTTCCACGCCTTTTTGTTCAAAGACGATTGTGCCGTCACTGCCGACAATGCTGGCATTGCGCAGGTCGTACTCGGTGGTCGCCCACACGTCCTGTCCCGCCTGCGTGTAGCGGCGGGGGAATGTCAGGCCTTTGGCGGCGGCAGGCTTGGACTTCCCATTCTTTGACACGGGTGCGGCTGTCTTGGCTTCTGTGGCGGCAGGCATGACACTCTCCTCGGTTGGCGGCATGGGTTCTTCCGTGATTGGTTCTGCCAACAAAGCGGCGGCGGGCGCGTCTGCGGCGGCGATTGGCTCCGATGCCGCGTCAAGGGTGGGGGAGGCCATGACGGGCGTTTCGGCATCCAACGAAGCGGCCAGGGCGTCGGCAGGCTCGCTTTGCCGCTCGCCTTCAGGCAGGCTGAGCGTATCTTCGCTGAGGTTCGGCATTTCTGCGCTCATGCCTTCGCTGAGACCCAGCGTTTCTTCGCTCACGCTTTCGCTGAGACCCGGTGTTTCTGCGCCCGCGCTTTGTACTTCTTCCGGCACGCCCTGCATTTCTTCGCGTGCGGCACGCAGGGGGCTGCCGATGGCGGCAGGCTCATCCGCAAGCATCTGCGCCATGACGTCATCGGCAAACGGGTCGTCTTCTTCAGCGCGGGCTGCGGGCGCATCGTCCCGCGAAACAACAAGGGACGGGGCCGGGAAATTGCCGACCGGCACATCGGCGGGATGCTTGGCATTGGCGTCCACGTCATCGCTGCCGAACAGGGCCTCGTTGTCCGAAACCTCCGCCTGAGGCTTTGCAGCTTTGGGGGCCGTGCGAGGCCGTGCAGGCGCAGTTTCTTCCCCCATCAAATCCAGCATCCCGACATTGCCGCTCTTTTTTCCGCTGCCGTTCTTTTCCGCCATGGTGCTTCCTTGTTCCTTCCGTTACTCTGAAATCGTCTTGCGTTATTCTTTTTTGCCGCGACTGCCCTGCCGCTTGAGCAGGTTCACAATGTCGCGAAACTGCGTCGCATCCTCAAATTGTCGGTACACCGAGGCGAAGCGCACATAGGCCACTTGGTCCAAGCGGCGCAGGTGCTCCATCACCATTTCGCCAATGTCCGATGACGGCACTTCTTTGTCCAGGCGATTGCTGAGCGTGCGCTCAATGTCATCCGCAACTTCCTGCAGCGTGTCTTCGGAGACGGGACGCTTTTGGGTCGCCACCCGCAGCGAACGCAGCAGCTTGTTGCGGTCAAACGGCTCGCGCCGCCCCAGTCCATCCCGGTCGGGCTTTTTGACAACCGTGAGCTGCAATTCCTCAATGTTCTCAAATGTCGTGAACCGCCGCCCGCAGTGCTTGCATTCACGGCGGCGTTTGATGGCCTCTCCATCACGCAGAGGGCGCGAGTCAAGCACGGCATCGTTGTCATGACCGCAATAGGGGCATTTCATAGGGACTTAAGTTCCTGGGACACGCTTCCTTCCCACATTTAGTGCGCGAGTGCATTGTATCACACTAAATATAGCCTGTCAACACCTTTTGGAAAAAAGAATGGTCTCTGCGGACGCCCGGCTTTGAACTGACTAAAGACCGTGCTGCCTCCGCGTGTTTTAGGGGTTTCTTCGGCGTTCTCAGCGCGTACCAACGACGGAAGAAATTGTTCCGTCGTTGGTACGCGCTTAATCAGCCAGGGCAAAGGGCACACAACGCGACTGCGGCGCGAAGTCAAAGCCGATACTCAACGGACACGCTGCGCTGCTGCGTGTCCGGGGCGCTCCCAGAGGGTCTGGCCGTCCAGGACGACGCGCTGTATTCTGCCTTCCAGGCGTGATGCCGTGGCGTGCACATCGGCGGCGATCTGGGACAGCGCCGCGCCGTAGGGCAGGCCGTCGGCGGCGAGCCGGTCCAGCGCCGGTTGGGAGGAAAGAACGGACGGCATCGCCAGCAGGCCATCGGCAATCACGGTGTCTACAGGCGTGTTGGAACCTATGAATGGGCGGCAGTCGGCGATGATATAAGACAGCGGCTTGCCCACGTCAAACGAGCCGAGACGGTCGGACAGGCCCAGGATTTGCGCCGGGCCTCGGGTCGCATGCCACAGCGCTTCCTGCGGGGCGGCGAAGCGGGAGCGTCCGGCGTGAACCACAAGAAACTGCGCCATCTCCGACAGCAGCGATGTGGTGGGGGACGCGCCGACATCGGTGCAGATGGCATAGGGAATGTTATGCGCGCGCAGGATGTCCAGAGGCATCGTGCCCGAGCCGAGCAGCGTGTTGGACGTGGGGCAGTGCGCGACGACAGCGCCTGCATCCGCCGCCATGTCCCATTCTCCAGGGGTCATGTGAATGCAGTGGGCCAAGATCGCCTCGCGCGCCAGCAGCCCGTCTTCGCGGTAAACATCGGTATAGCTGGCATAGCCGGGGTAAAGCGTTTCTTCCACGAATGCTTTCTCCGCCCGCTGCTCGTTGAGGTGGGTCTGCATCCGCAGGCCGAGGCGCTCCGCCAGGGCCGATGCGCGCCGACGCAGGGGGGTGTCCGTGCTGACGGCAAACCGGTCGGTGACAAGAAAGCGCCGCCCGAAGTCCGACGCAAGGCTTGTTACATCCCGCTCCAAAGCGTCCTCGTCGGTGCGCAGAGAACGGGGGCAGTTCTGGTTCATCAGCACCAGGCCGACCGACCAGAAGCCCGGCAGCATGGCAAGCGCGGCACGGGTCGCGCCTGCATGGACTGTCATATAGGCCGCGCCGCCGACCACGCCCTGCGCCAGCGTGTCGTGGCGGAAGGCTTCAATCACCCCGGCGGCGTATTCCGTGTCCGAGGCGCGGGCCTCTTGGGGGAAGACGCTGCGCTGAAGCCCCGCGAGCAGCCTGCCTTCGGGCGGGGCATCTTCAATGCCCTCGGTGAAGCGTCCCCGGATCGGGTGCTGGGGGATATGCGTGTGGCAGTCCAGCAGCGGGGGCAGGATCAGGCCGATGGCGTGGGTGACGGGGACGGGCGCGTGGCCCAGTTGGGGTTCTAAATCGGCCCATGACCCGGCAAAAGAAATGCGGCCCCGCGCGTCGGCCATCAATGCGCCGTCGGACACAAACGCCACCGTGCCGTCGGGACGCGGGTTCAAAAAAGGCCCGCGCACAATTTGAGCATTCATAAGAGCGTGCCGGGAGACTGCCTCGGCTTCAGACGGCAGAGAAATAACGCCCTGCCTGCCGAAAGAATAGTCTCCGCCTTTGCTTTCTTCCAACAAAAAAGCCCTGCCCCATAACAGGCAGAGCTTCCAACATCTTGGCATGCCGATGCCAACAGCTTGGCGCGCCTATGCCGCCGGAGGCTTCTTGGGAAGCCGGGCCAGGCGGCGGATCGCCACCACGGCAACATCATCATCAAATCGCCCGCCGCAAAACAGCGCGACCCGCTTCAGCAATGCAGACACAAGCCGCCGGGGCGACAGCGATGCAAAACGGGCCAGCAGGCTCTTCAGGCGCGCTGTGCCAAGCTGGTTCTTGCGGTCGTGGGGCGGGCGAGCATCCGAAACGCCGTCCGTGTAAAGCAGGAGCGTCGCCCCCCGCTCCACCGTAGACTCCTGTTGCTCAAACTGCGCAAGCTCCGCCGGGAATGCCCCCACCGGCGGCCCGCTCGCTTCCAGCTCATCCACCCGGCCCGAGGCCGCCGCATCGGGCGCGGCGACCAGCCCCGGCTCATGCCCGCCGCTGGCATAGGTCAGCAGGCCCGTGTCCGCCTCCAGCGTCCCGACAAACACCGTCCCAAAGACCTTAAAGTGCGGGTCGGGTTCTATCATGGCATTGACCGCCGCGAGCGTCTCGGCGGGTGCCATCCCCAGGGAAAGACAGTCGGAGAGCAGCGCGCGCATGTGCTCCGCCTGGGCGGTCTGTTCCGGGCCATGCCCGGCCACATCGCCGATGACAATGCCGACATCGCCCGAGTCGCCATGCACGGCAAAGGCGTTATGAAAGTCGCCGCCGGAAGGGTCTTGCGCAGGCGCTTCGGCATGCGCCGCAACAATTCCCTGCGTCAGTTCCACTTCCAGCGGCTCCGCGTGCGGGCGGCTGGGTTCGGCTGCCTCGGCGTCTTTGTTTGGGCCGCGAATAGGTGTTGGTGAGGAACGTTTTGGCATATCAGTGGGAAAGGGATCGTATTCTCTGCTTCTTGTTAATAGAGTATAGCATACATCTAAGTTTTCGGCAAAGTAAGCCACTTTCATTAGGCCTGCGTAATCCGATTTTTGCGCTGCGTCTTTGCGGCTGACTACGGCGCGACTACGGCGCGACTACGGCGCGACTACGGCGCGACTACGGCGCGACTACGGCGCGACTACGGCGCGACTACGGCGCGACTACGGCGCGACTACGGCGCGACTACCAGACAACGTCCACGCGACTACGGCAATCGGCAGGGGATATTCGCCCTGAAGAAACCCAAAGCCCCTGCCGATAACAAGCATAACAGCCGCTTCGCAATCGGGCAGGCGGCCATTCGCCCCCCCTTCCGAATGTCCTCGTTCGGCTACAACGGGTTTGTGCAGGTGCAGGCCGCGCCGACCGCCCCGGCGGGTTACAACACGTACAATGCTACGCAACTGTCCGTGCCCTTTCCGGCTCCTCCCCTTCTCGCCTTCCAGATGTGCCAGTGCAGGAGGGGGAGGCTGGGAGGGGGTATTCTGTGATAGCCTCTTTACAAAGAGCGCCGCGCCAAACACGCTGCCTCCGGCTTGACGCCCGCATACTATCTTAGGTATAATCACCCCGATTTTGTGCCATTCTTCACAAATGGCAAGCACACACGAGGGGCGTCTTCCAAAGGAGCAAGCGAGAAACTATGGGCGTTGGTAAAATTGTACAGGTGCAGGGGCCTGTGCTGGATGCGCATTTTGCGCCGGGCGACCTGCCCAATATCTTGAACGCGTTGAAGATCAGCGACCCGGAGCGCCATATCGCCGTGACCGTGGAAGTCTCGCAGCACCTCGGCAATGATGTCGTGCGCTGCATCGCCATGTCTACCACCGATGGCCTGATGCGCGGCATGGACGTGGTGGATACCGGCGCGGCCATCTCCGTTCCGGTCGGCGTGGAAACACTGGGCCGGGTGTTCAACCTGCTCGGCGAGCCAATTGACAAAAAGGGCGACCCCGGCGTCAAGCAGCGGTACCCGATCCACCGCTCGGCCCCGACTTTGGAAGACCAGGCGTCCACCGTAGAAGTGCTGGAAACAGGCATCAAAGTCGTTGACCTGCTGTGCCCGTACCCCAAAGGCGGCAAGATCGGGTTGTTCGGCGGCGCGGGCGTCGGCAAAACAGTCACCATGCAGGAACTCATCCGCAACATCGCGACCGAGCACGGCGGCGTGTCCGTGTTTGCGGGCGTGGGCGAGCGCACCCGCGAAGGCAACGACCTGTGGCTGGAAATGGGCGAAGCCGAGTACACCGATGCCGACGGCAACAAAGCCGTCGTGCTGGACAAAACAGCGATGGTGTTCGGGCAGATGAACGAGCCGCCCGGCGCGCGCCTGCGGGTCGCATTGTCCGGCCTGACAATGGCCGAGTACTTCCGGGACGAGCAGGGGCAGGACGTGCTTCTGTTTATTGACAACATCTTTCGGTTTGTGCAGGCAGGCTCCGAAGTATCTGCATTGCTAGGACGCATGCCAAGCGCGGTCGGCTACCAGCCGACGCTCGCGACCGAGATGGGCGCTTTGCAGGAGCGCATCACCAGCACCAAGACCGGCTCGGTCACATCCATTCAGGCCATCTATGTCCCTGCCGACGACCCCACCGACCCTGCGCCTGCCACCACGTTTGCGTTCCTGGACTCCACCACCTATCTGGAGCGGAGCCTGGCGGCAATCGGCATCTTCCCGGCGGTGGACCCCCTGGTATCTACATCGCGCATTCTGGACCCGGCCATTGTCGGGCAGGAGCATTACGATGTGGCGCGCGGCGTGCAGCAGATATTGCAGCGCTACAAAGAGCTTCAGGACATCATCGCCATTCTCGGCATTGATGAACTCTCCGACGAAGACAAGCTGATTGTGGCCCGTGCCCGCAAGATACGCAACTTCCTGGGGCAGCCTTTCTTTGTGGCCGCGCAGTTCACCGGCCTTTCGGGTGAATACGTGCGCCGCGAAGACACCGTCCGCTCGTTCAAGTCTATCCTAGACGGCGAGCACGACGACCTGCCGGAGCAGGCCTTCCTGAACTGCGGCGTGATCGAGCAGGCCGTGGAAAAAGCCAAAGCGATGGGCGGGTAAACTCCAATGGCAAACTCCTACACCCTGGACGTGGTCACGCCGGAGCGCATCATGCTCAGCGAAGACGTGACCCAGACAATTGCGCCCGGCAGCGACGGTGAGCTGGGCATCTTAGCCAATCATGCCCCGCTGATGACTTCGCTGAAGCCCGGCGAAGTCAAAGTCACTCTCGCGGATGGCCGAACGACCGCCCATATCGTGATCTCAGGCGGCTTCATGGAAGTAGCCGCCGGGGAGAACGGGCGCACCACGATCCTGGCCGACAGCGCGGAGCGGGCCGATGAGATAGATGTCACTCGTGCCGAGGCAGACCTGGAAGCCGCCCGGCGCATGCTGACCGAAGCCGAAGCCGGATCGCCCCAGCAGCGCGAAGCGCAGACGGCCATTACTCACGCGGAAACACGCGTGCGCGCCGGACGCAGCTAAGACGCGTTCAATCGCACTGGACAAGGAAGTCCGTATGAGCGCTCTCACAATACACCCATCGTCCAAGTCCCGCACGCAAAAAACAAACGCGGGATTTGGGCGTTTTGCTAACGAATGCCCCGTGCATTGCAGTATCTTCCGAAAGGAGGCAACACTTTGGAGCAAGACTCAAGGCAACAACTGCCCGCTGCCGACCGCGTAATCGCCCCCCCGGAAGCATCCATTTATGAGACGCCCGCGCTGGAAAGCCGCTCCACCGCACTGAAAGTATGGCGCATTTTATTCCTCCTGCCGATGCTCGTGCTGGGAGGGTATTTGGCCGCGCAGCTTGGGCTGTGGATGGTGCGTCACGTCCCCATCTACCGGGATGCTTTTGGCACAGGCACCGCCGAAGTGGCCGGGCTGGTAGGCTTTATCGCCGCCGGCGCGCTTGCGACCTATCTGATCGCATCCGCCGCATTCAACAAGCTGGTGCAGACCGGCGAACGTCTTCAGGTCATGGACCCGAACGAGAAGATCGCGACGTTTCTGGGCATTGCTCTGGGCCTGCTGCTGACCTTTTTGCTTTCTCCCATCCTGCTCCGCTTCGCGTCCGTGGGTATTCTCCTCACGGTCTTGGTCTGCGTGGCGTTTGTATATCTGGGCGTCGTGGCGATGACCAGCATGAAAGACGAAATCCGCCTGAGCCTACCGTCTTCCGCCGCCACCGGCCAAGACGATGCGCAAAGCCAATTGCCTGAACGCTGCAAGATTTTAGATACCAATGTCATTATTGATGGCCGCGTGGCGGACATCTGCCGCACGGGCTTTCTGGAAGGGCCGATCTACGTGCCCGGCTTTGTGCTGGATGAATTGCAGCATATCGCCGACTCCGCCGACAGTCTCAAGCGGGCGCGCGGACGCCGTGGCCTGGACATTCTCAACCAGATGCGCGCCGAGCTGCCGCTTGCCGTGCGCACCTACGACAGCGTCGACCCCAACGACCGGGACGAAGTGGACGCCAAGCTCGTGAAGCTGGCGAAGAAGCTGGACGGCTTTATCGTCACCAACGATTACAACCTCAACAAAGTCGCCGAGCTTCAGGGCGTGCGCGTGCTCAATATCAACGAGCTGGCAAACGCGGTCAAGCCGGTCGTCTTGCCGGGCGAAGACATGACCGTGCAGATCATCAAAGAAGGCAAAGAAATCAATCAAGGCGTCGCCTACTTAGAGGACGGCACAATGATTGTCGTGGAAGGCGGGCGCAGGCATATCGGCGAAACGCTGGAAGTCCTCACTATGAGCGTTCTGCAGACCGCCGCCGGAAAGATGATCTTCGCCACCATTCGCGAAGACGACGACGAGGAAGACGACAGTGACCGCAACCTACGCGCTTATCCCCGCAGCGGGCCTCGGCGCAAGATTCAGCACTAGCGGCGGCAACAAAGTCTTTGCGCCGCTTGCCGGGCAGCCGCTTCTGCGCCATACGGTGAGCGCTTTTGACGCGCACCCAAGCATAGACGGAATTATCGTCGTGACTGGCGCATCTGACATAACGCGCTGCCGCGAGATACTCAGTGGCATGGACAAAGTGATGGCGGTCGTTGCCGGGGGCGCAGCGCGGCAGGAAAGCGTCGGCATCGGCCTGTTCGCCCTGGGCGCGGAGCCGAGCGACATTGTTTTGGTGCATGACGGCGCGCGCCCATTAGTAACTGCCGCCATCATCAATCGGTGCATAGACGGCGTTCGCACCCACGGCAGCGCCGTTGCCGCCTTGCCTGTCTCCGATACGCTCAAAAGCGTCGGCCTAGAGCCTCTGGTCTCTGCGTCTCCCATAATCACAAGCGATGTCAGCCGCGATGGATTATGGGCGGTGCAAACCCCGCAGGCGTTTTCCTTTCAAGTGCTGCTCAATGCCCATGTCGCCGCGCGTGCCGATGACTATGCAGGCACCGATGAAGCCTCGCTTGTGCAGCATCTGGGCGATATTCCCGTATGCTTAGTCATGGGCAGCGCGGAGAATATCAAAGTGACACGGGCAGAAGATCAGCGCCTGGCGGAAGCAATACTCCTCTCACGGCAGGGCGCAGGGGTTCCTGAAACGCGGGTCGGCTTCGGCTATGACATCCATCGGCTCATACCAAATCGGCGGCTGATGCTCGGTGGCGTCCTTGTCCCCGACCCCGAAGGGCGCGGTTTGGACGGTCATTCCGATGCCGATGTCCTTCTGCATGCCCTGTGCGATGCCCTGCTCGGCGCGGCGGGCCTGCCCGACATCGGCTGTCTTTACCCCAACACAGACCCTGCCTATTCCAATATTGACAGCATCAAACTGCTGCAAGACGTGTCTGCGCGCATTGGGCAGGCAGGCTTTGCCGTTACCAATGCCGACATGACATTGATTGCCGAAGCACCCAAGATCGCCCCCTATGTACCGCAAATGCGCACGCGCATTGCCGAAGCATTGGGGATAACTCCTGGCCGCGTGGGTATAAAAGCAACAACACACGAACAATTAGGCGCACTCGGCGCAGGCGAAGGCATGGCAGCGCATGCCGTTGCCGCACTGCGCAGCGCATAGCAAGTTTCGGGACAATGCCGCCCATCTCTCGTAAAAGAGGGCGGCGGATGAGAAGGGAGCACCACACACATGGCTATCGCCGTCAATGTCAAAGGCAAACACTTACAGGTCACCGAGGGTCTGCGCCAGCATGCGGAGCAGCGTTTGCAGAAGTTAGAACTCTATTTCAGCAACATCCGCAACGCCACCGTGATTGAAAGCGTCGTCAAGGGAGAACACCGCGTCGAAGTGACTTTGGAAGGCGACGGCCTCCTGCTGCGCGGCGAGGAAAGCACCTCCGACATGTACGCCTCGCTGGACCGCGTGGTAGACAAGCTGGAACAGCGCGTCAAGAAGTTCAAAGCCAAGCATACCCACCAGCGTATCCATCAGGAAAGCCTGCGCAAGAACATTGCGGCCTCAAACGATGTCGGCATGGACGGCATCTTAGCCGCAGGCAGCGAAGACGAGATTGACACCACGCCGCGCGTCGTCCGCTCCAAAGCCGTCACCATGAAGCCCATGAGCATTGACGATGCCTGCCAGATGCTGGAGCTGATCGACCATGATTGGTATGTCTATTCCGACATGGACACGCACCAGACCCAGGTCGTCTACCGCCGCAAAGATGGCAACTACGGCCTTGTTGTGCCCAAAATATGACGGTACAATCCCTTACGCTGCATGTGGTTCCGCTCGATACGGCGGAACCACTTCTTCCCATTTTGCATGACGCCCTGCCTGACGAAGCCCTTTGCCGTGCCTGGATGGCAAACCCCGCGCACACCCTTTATGCTGCTCAGCAAGCAGAACGCATTGTTGGGGCGGCTGTGATGCAGTGGGGCCGCGAAAGCGAGCTCTACTTGCTGGCCGTAGAGGCAAACCGGCGCGGGCAGGGCATTGGACAAGCCATCGTTGCTGCGCTGCTCTAGCTTGCCCGGCAGCAAAACGTGCGTATTGTCTATGTCGGAACCGTAAGCGTCAAACTGTGCCCACATCGATTGGTTGCGCGGACGGTGTCACAATTGCTTGAGTTAATTTCGTGACAGGCCACAGTGTGCTGGGGCCCTGATGCCTAGGGTGCAGGTAAGCTGAGCGCGAGGGGCATTCGGCCGTCGCGGTCCGGCGGTATACACAAACGAACTTCCTATCTAATTCCCACTATTACCGAAGGAGTCCCTATTTGGACAGACTTGTGCGAAGTTCTCTCTGGAACTTATTCACCGACGATTACACGACGAATTGCCGCGCATGGAAGCACTTCGCGGGCAACCCTATTGTGCCGCCTTCCGGAAGCGGCTGGGAAAAACGGTGGACAGCCAATCCCGATCTCCTGATATTCCAGGGGCAAACGCTTCTCTACTACCGCGGCAACGGAACGCTCACGGACGATCCTGACGAGCCCGTCCACGACCGGATCGGCGTTGCCGTGCTGGAAAACATCTCCGGCGACTCGCTGACACTGCGCGATGTCACCGGCGAGCAGCCGGTTATCGATGTCGGCCCTGCCGGGACATTCGACAGCGCCAGTGTACTAGACCCTGCTGCCGTCGTCTTCGAAGGCAAGGTCTGGCTCTACTACTCCGGCGACGATCCCGCGAACACACACACCATCGGCCTAGCGGTCAGCGAGGACGGCATCCACTTTGAGAAGATGGGTGCCGTGATGCCCGGCCGCGCCCCCGAAGTCGTGCTGCGCGACGGCACGCTGCACATGTTTCACCAGGTCTTCGAACGGAGTGACGAAGGCGTCTCGTACTCAACTCTGCACCTGTCCACGTCAACCGACGGCCGTCACTTCACGGCCATCGAGACGGACCCGATTTACCCTCGGCCAATCGATCAATGGGATTCCCTCTCGATTACCACGGCGCGCATCCACGAACCGGGCGACGGCTGGTATTACATGATCTACGGCGGCAGCTCCTACCTGGCCGACGAGCCGGACTACTTCGGCCTCGCCCGCTCACAAAACCTGATCGAATGGGAGTCGCATCCGGGCAATCCCATATTCGGAACCAGCGCTAAAGGCGAACCCGACGGGGCGGCCGTGTGGTTCCCGGCTCTCTACGAAACTAATGACCATTTCGTGATACTCTATGAAGGCAGTCGCGGCAAGTACTCCTGGGACCTGCACTCCACGATTTGCCTCTCGTCACTTGAAAGACACCAATAGCGTTGGGCCGGCGACTTATGGCACACGAAAACGAACTAGGCTACGCCTGCCGCGTAGCCCAGTTCGTTTTCCCGGAGCTCCAAAAAGCCCGTGTTATCCGTAAGCGTCAAATAGCGCCCACATTGAACTGTTTTTGTGACGGTGCGACAATTGCTTAAGTTACTTTGGCTGCAGGCGACAGTGTGCTGACCCTGACATTGTTCCCCCCCGTTTGGCATGAGTTTGGGTACAACTACAGTACGAACACGCTACAACTACGGTACAAACACGCTACAACTACGGTACAAACACGCTACAACTACGGTACAACAGTGGTACAACTACGGTATCACTGACCAATAATTCCCCATAAGCCAAGCGCAACTTCCCCTGTTTAATCTCCTATCCTTGCTTGCGTTCCCGCCCTGTGTCTGCGATAATTAAGTATGCCGCAGGAGCGCGATAAAGTGACAGGTAAGGCCGCACTGCGAACGCTTGCGCTTTGGCGGATGCACGGGTAAACTATTTTGATGAACACCCACCCCATTATCACACTGGAACCCGGCAAGCGTGGCGGTAAACCCTGCATACGCGGAATGCGCATCACGGTCTACGATGTTCTGTCCTATCTCGCCGCAGGAATGACCCAGCAGGAAATCTTAGCCGACTTTCCCTATCTCACGGAAGAAGATATTCTGGCCTCTCTGAGCTACGCGGCGGCACGCGAACAGCGGACACTCGTCGTTCAATCGTGACTACACCGGGTATCAAGCTGCTGTTTGACCAGAACCTGTCGCCGAGCCTTGCGACACGCCTGCGCGATTTGTACCCCGACTCAAGCCATGTTTTCTGGCTGCAATTAGACCAATCCGAAGACGCTGTGGTTTGGGAGTATGCGCGTCAGCATCAGTACGTGGTCGTGACAAAGGACGCCGATTTCAGTGAACTCAGTACGCTGCAAGGTTTTCCGCCGAAGGTCATCTGGCTTCAAATGGGCAATTGTACAACAAATCAGGTGGAGAGTTTGCTGCGTTTGCGTTATGAAGATATTCGGCTGCTGATTGAGAGCGACAGTCTCGGTATTCTCTCGCTGCTCTAGCCCGTCACATCCCTGCTTTGCCCTCTGCCCTTGCTTGCGTTCCCGGCCCGCGTCTGTTATAATTCCGGCATGAAGTACGAATGGGATGAGCAAAAGAATAAAATCAATTTTGGAGACTAATTCAGAGCCGGGTTCCAGAACGGATTGGGCACGCCTGGATGCGCTCACGGATGAGGATATTGATACCTCCGACTCACTGCCGCTGTCAGAGGCGCTTCTTGCCAAAGCAAAGTGGCTGATGCCCGGCGAGAGTTTGCCTCGTCCGGCAAAGAGCGCGACGGTCAAAGTCGAACTCAATTTAGACCCGCAGATATTGGCCTGGTTTCAATCGCAGGGGCAGGACTATGAGCGGCGTATGCTGGCCGCATTGCGTTTGTATGCCGAGGCTCACCAGGCAGCCGCCTGACAATGCACCGCACCTGTCGCCCTCTGCCCTTGCTTGCGTTCCCTGCCCGCGTCTGTTATAATCAAGCAGGTTACAGGAGCGCGGCAGAGCGGTATTTGCCGCCCATTGGCGTGTTATGCCGCCATCGAGCGGTATAGTAACAAGTTAGGCCGCTCATATAACGCTCACCAAATCTTCTCAGGAGGTATGCCCAATGTCGCTGCTCAAGTGTTACCGTGAGACATACGAATACGAAAAAGACTGCAACCAGAAAATGCTCGCGATGATCGAATCTGTCCCGGAAGCCAATCAAAACGACGCTCGGTTCCAGCAAGCGGTGACGCTCACCGGACACCTGGCGGCCTGCCGCGAGAAATGGCTTGACTTCATGGAGGGAAAAGGCCAAAACCAGACCGCCTGGTGGGACGAGCGGTGTGACTTTGCCGCCCTGCGCCCCCGTTTCGCTGCCCTGGAAAGGCACTGGACAGACTATCTTGCCCGCCTTGATGAAGACCAACGGGCACAGGAGTTTGAGTTCACCGAAGCGGAGGGGGAATGTTTTCGCTTGCCTGCCGAAGTGCAAATTGTTCAATTGGCGGGTCACGCTCCCTACCATCGGGGCCAAGTCGCCTTGCTGGTGAATCAGTTGGGCGGAGAAACGCAAGACACGGACTACGTCGACTGGTGGTGGGCCAATCGCAAGGAGAAAGAGGAAACACTGTCTTCCTGAGACCAAGAGCGCTGCTACATCCATCGCTTCACAGGAGCCGCATAACAGATACTGTGTTGTCAAGTAGCCTGAACGAGTTCTTTTCCTCTTGTTTTTTCCGCCAGTGCGGCCCTAGCCTGATCCGCCCAATCCGCGCGGAAGGGCTGACCGCAACGCAGCACACCGACCGCGATCATCAGCAGTTTGCGCATCGCCGCTCCTAACGCCACCATCCGAGGCTTGCCCGCCGCCACCAGGCGCTCATAAAAGCTCTTGACCAACGGGTTCCACGTCAAGGCTGTCACCGTCGGAAAGTACAGCACCTTGCGCAGCTGCGCATTGCCACGCTTGGAGAGGCGCGTCTTTTTGTGCACGCTCGACCCAGAACGGTGCTCCCGGGGAGCAAGACCCGCGTAGGCGGCGGCCGCCCCGGAAGAGCCGAAGCGTTCTGCTGTGCCGCCGAGTTCGGCCAGGATCTTCCAGGCCGTCAGGTGCCGGATGCCCGGAATGCTTTCCAGAAGCGCGGCTTCCTCCTGCAGGCTGGTATGGGCCGCGACATGAGCGGCGATTTGCTTCTCGATGCGCTCGGTTTCCTTCTCCAGAGCGCGGATTACACGGGCCAGGGAAGCTTTGACGGCTTTATCCACATAGGCTTGCTCGCACCGGTTTTTCTCCTGGAGGATGAGGGCCAGCAGGTCTTCGCGTCGGCGCACCAGATCGGCGAGGGTGCTTCGCTCAGGAGCAGGCGGCTGCCAGAGAGGCGGGTTCTCTTTGCGGCAGAAGTCGGCGATGACGAAGGCGTCGACCTTATCCGTCTTGTTGCCGGTGCCCCGGCTGAGGGCGGCATAGTGAACCCGGGCGGGATTGAGGAGACTGACGGGCTGCTGCTTGGCTGTGAGAAACAGGGCGAGGCCCTGATGGTAGGTGGCGGTGACTTCCAAGGCAAAGTGGCAGGACTGTGCGGGTGCTTGGACTTGTGTCCAGGCCAGAAGCTGGGTGTATCCGGCTTTAGTATTGGCAAAGGACTTGTGGCGTGTGGTTTCTCCGGTAAGCAGGCAGGCGTCGAGGGTGGCCTTGGCAACGTCGATGCCGATCCAGGCATGGCTGGTTTCGGTGTGCTGTGTGTGATGAGTGTGCTGTGTGTGATGAGTGTGCTGTGTGTGATGAGTGTGCTGTGTGTGATGAGTGTGCTGTGTGTGATGAGTGTGCTGTGTGTGATGAGTGTGCTGTGTGTGATGAGTGTGCTGTGTGTGATGAGTGTGCTGTGTGTGATGAG
>JAABUL010000910.1_pt1 | contig 60337 bp, 57 predicted proteins | sample 5559151 | NCBI WGS metagenome assembly JAABUL01 (sample SAMN10711876, study PRJNA513368) | rock metagenome | isolation source: Antarctica rocks | place: Antarctica: Victoria Land, Pudding Butte sud
TGCGCATGGAAGACCACCTCGCCAAAACGCTCCCCGGCCTCGCGCAACGCATCGCCCAACGCCTCCTCGCGCTCACCCTCGCCATGCTCATCAACACCCTCCTGCACCGCCCACCCCGCGCCCTCGCTGCCTACGACGGACGATGAACCCACATCACGCCTCTAGGCGAGGTTCGACCTGCGGGGGTAGGCGACGGTGGGGTCGGTCAGGACGTTGACGAGCGTGGGCTCGCCGGCGCCGAACGCGCGCTCGAGCGCCGGGCGCAACTCGGCGGGGGTGCGCACCAGCTCGCCGCCGGCGCCGAGGGCGCGGACGACCTCGTCGTAGCGCGTTTCCGGCCGCAGGTCGGCGGCGACCGAGTAGCCGTAGAGGAACTCCATCGGGTGCTTCTCCAGCGCCCAGATGCCGTTGTTGCCGACGATCCCGACGACGTCCACGCCGTGGCGCGCAAGGGTGTCCCACTCCATGCCGGCGAACCCGAACGCCCCGTCGCCGACCAGGAGCACGACCTGGCGGCCGGGGTGGGCGAGCTTCGCGGCCAGCGCGTAGCCGGGCCCGGAGCCCAGGCAGCCGTAGGGGCCGGGGTCGAGCCACGCGCCGGGGACGTAGGTGTCGACGACCCGCCCGGCGTAGGAGACGAAGTCGCCCCCGTCGCCGATGAGGATCGCGTCGCGATCGAGCACCCCGGCGAGCTCGGCGTAGAGGCGCATGGGATGCAGCGGTGCGCGCGGATCCTCGCGCTCCGCGCGCTCGGCCTCACGCTTCCGAGTCTCCGCTTCCCGGAGCTCTGAGAGCCAGCGCGAGGTGTCCGGGGAGGGCGGGGGGCCACTCGCGCGGCGCAGGGCGTCGAGCGTGGCCGGCAGGGCGCCGATCAGCTCGGCGGCGACCGGGCGCGGATGGTCGCGCTCAGGCTCGGCCACGTCGATGACGACGATGTCGGTCTCCTCGCCGAAGGAGGCGCCGAAGCCGAGGCGGAAGTCCATGGGCACCCCGATCACGAGAGCGAGGTCGGCGCCCTGGAGCGCCTGCGCGCGGGTGCGGGAGAAGAAGTGCTCATCGTCGGCGGGCACGCAGCCACGCGCGAGCCCGTTGAGGAAGACGGGGATGCCGAGCTCGCCGGCCAGCGCGCGCAGCGCCTCCTCCCCGTGACCCCAGTAGAGGTTGGTCCCGGCCATGATCACGGGCCGCTCCGCGGCGCGCAGGAGCTCGGCGGCGCGGTCGACGTCGGCGGCGGCGGCGGCGGGACCCTCGTGGGGGGCCAGGAGGGCGCCCTCGGTTCCGGCGTCCTCCGCCTCCATGAACACCGCGTCGAGCGGGAGGTCGAGGAAGGTCGGACCGGAGTGCGGGGTCAGCGCGGTGGCCAGCGCGTCGTCGAGCAGGCCGGGGATCTCCTCCGTGACGCGTGCGGTCACCGCCGACTTCACCACCGGGCGCACGAAAGGCACGTGGTCGATCTCCTGCAGCGAGCCCTGCCCCCAGCGCATCTGCGGCGCCCGGCCGGCGAGCACGACCATCGGCGAGCGGTTCTGCAGGGCGCCGGCCATGGCGCTCATCCCGTTCGTGACCCCGGGGCCCGCGGTGAGGGCGGCGACCCCCGGCGTCCGCGTGACCTTCGCCCAGCCCTCCGCGGCGAACGCGGCCGTCTGCTCGTGGCGGACGTCGATGATGTCGATGCCCTCCTCGCGGCAGCCGTCGTAGATCGAGAAGAGGTGCCCGCCCGAGAGCGTGAAGAGCTTCGTGACGCCGTGGGCCTTGAGCCGGCGGGCGACGAGTCGCCCGCCGTGCAGGGTGCGGGTGGTGTCGGTGGCGGCCATCCCGCGCGGGAAGCTAGCCGTCAGGGTCGCCCTGGGCGTTGGGGCCCGGGGGCGGTGGGAGGCTGTGCCGTCCGTGGACCGACTGCCACAGGATCCGGTCGAGCTCGCGCTGCGGGACGCGATCCGGCGTGTTGATGCGCAGCGACTTCGAGAGCCGGGCGTTGGCCGCCGTGGCTGCGTTGCGCTCGTTCAGGGGGTAGGTCGCTCCGATCGTGTCGTAGGGCTCGGCGTTGCCCGGCGCCGGGTCGAAGACGGAGTACATCGGCGCGGCGTTCGCGTCGAAGAAGCCCAGCGGGCGCATCCCGAGGATGAGCTCCATCGAGCGGATGACCGAGAGCATGTCGTAGCGGTCGTGGACCACCGCGGAACGCTTCGAGTACGGGGAGATCACCGCCGCGGGCATCCGGTGGGCATCGACGTGGTCGGCGCCGTCCTGCGAGTCGTCCTCGATGACGAAGATCGCCGACGAGCGCCAGATCTTCGAGTGCGAGATGAGCCCGACGATCTGGCCCAGGCCGAGGTCGTTCTCGGCGACCATCGCCCGCGGGGTGCGGCGGCCCGGAGTCGTGCCCTCGGTGTGGTCGTTGGAGAGCACCATGTAGTTGAACGCGGGGACGGAGTTGGTCAGCAGCTGCAGCTGGAGCTTCGTCCGGAAGCAGTCGAAGCGCGACTCCGAGAGGAGCTTGGCGTCCTTGGGCGGACTGGAGTCGTAGACGTCCACGCCCGTGATCACGTCCTTGCCGATGGACGCGTCGTTCGGATAGCAGTTCACGGGCGCCCCGATCCCGAGGTCGGACTTCAGGAACTTCTGGGTGATGAGCGTGGTGTCGGAGAGCGAGCGGTCCTTGTCGGGGACCAGTCCGATCACCCCGGCGATCGCCTCGCCGTAGTTGAAGTAGGAGATCCCCTGGCGCTCGGCCTGGTCGAAGAGGAAGCCCGTCCCGGGGAACGTCGCCGTGTAGACCCCGAAGTCGTAGGGCCGCCCGCGCTTGGCGTAGTTCTGCTGCCAGGCCTTGTGGACGTAGTCCGAGACGGCACCGGCGCTCGTCCAGAAGTGCCCGTCGATCGACGCCTCGGAGTTCGCGTAGACGTGATCGAGCAGCCCGAACCGGCGCGCCAGCGCGTGGATGTTCGGGGTGATGCGGCGGCCGAAGAGCGTGAGCGCGGAGTCACCGTCCCCGCGCGGGTCGTCGCCGAGGACCTGATCGTAGGTCCGGTTCTCGCGCACGACGTAGAACACGTGCTTGATGGGGCCGCCGGCGCGCAGCGGTGTGCCCGGGGGCGCGACCCGGACTTGGGGCCGTTGCGGTTCGGGCCCGAGCCGAAGCCCTTGCCCGCGATCCACACGAGCCGCCCCGGGGTGCGCCCGCGGCGCGGCAGCACGTGCACGTCGGCGGGGTACGCGGCGGTGGGGATGCGACCGAGGAGCGCGAAGGGCTTGCGGCCCGGAACCCGGAGGGCGAGGGCGGCGATCTCGTCCCCGCCCGCCTCGGCGACGAGGAGCCGCCGGCCGTCGGGCGTGACCTCGAGCGCGACGGGCGAGACGCCGCGGCCCAGGGGCCGCTCCACCGACAGCGGAGGCTGCACCGTCAGCGTGCGGGTGTCGATCACCCCCACCTGGTCGGTGTTGGCCACCGCCACGAACGCCCGCCCGCCGCCCGGGTCGAGCGCGATCGCCTCCGGATGGGAGAGGTGCGAGGAGACCTGGAGCTGCTTGACGACCTGCGCCGCGTCGAGGTCGACCACGGAGACCGTGCCGTCGGTCTCGTTGGACACCAGGCCCGTCTTCCCGTCCGGGAGGATGGCCGCCCCGTAGGGGAAGTGGCCGGTGGCCACGGTCCGGACGGCGCCGGACTCCACGTCGACGATCGCCGCGGCATCGGCCAGGTTGAGGGGGACGAGGAGCCGTGCGCCGTCGGGCGACAGGGCGAGGCGGTCGGGATAGCTCGTCTTCCCGCTCGTCTTCGGGGGGAAGCTCTGCACGGGCGCGGAGGCGGGGGGCGGGACGGCGATCGTCCTGAGCTCACGGGCGCGTCCCCGCGCGTTCCAGGTGAAGACGTGCACGACGTCTCCGGCGCGGCCGGGCAGGTCGGGACGCTTCTCGTCGGCGTCGGGGGAGTCCTGGAGGCCCGACACGTAGGCCAACCGCCGCCGCGAGTCCAGCGCGATCCCACCCGACGCGCCCGGCAGCCCGAGGGTCTGCACCACGCGCGGCCGGCTCTGGGCCAGCGACACGATCCGGACGTCGTTGCGCGCGCGACCGGTGGACACCGTCCAGTAGAAGCGCCCGTCGGCGGTGACCGCCCCGCCCGTCGGGAAGTTGCCGAGGCGGACCAGGCGCGCGTCGGGGCGCAGCACGCGGCCGAACACGGTCTGGTGATGGGCGAGGCGCCCGGGGATGATCCCGGCTGCGAGGGCGGCGCCGGCGCCCGCCAACACGAGGACGGCGAGGACGACGAAGAGGCGGCGACGGGGGCCGAACATCAGAAGGGGATCCTCCGGGTCTCGGTGCCCCCCCGGACCGAGGCGGTCACGATCGCGGTGCCGTGGGCGGCGGGCAGCCGGGTCCGGACCCGCTGGCACGGCAGTGTCGAGCGTGTCGGACCGACGGGCCGCGGAGCTCCACGCCGGCGGGCGAGGGCCACACGCACCCGTCCGCCGCGCCGCAGCTTGACCTCGAGCGACAGGCGGTGCGCCGTCCCCTGGAAGACGACCGCCCGCCGGATGAGGCCGCCGCGACGGAAGCGCCCGCGCACGGGCCGGGGAGGACGGGCGTCATAGCACGTGAAGAGCGACGGCCCGAACGTGGTCAGGCCCGGCCGCGCCGCGTAGCCGAGATGGTCGAGGCCGTAGAGGTCCTCGAGCGTGCGCAGCAGCGAGAAGTGGTTGTAGGCCTGGAGGTCGATCGTCCCCGGGTCGACGAAGGGCGAGAGGACCACGGCGCCGATCCGTCCCCCCCCGCGCCCGAGGACGATCCCGCCGTTGTTCGGCGTGTTCGGGAACTGGGGCTCGTCGCAGCACGCGCTCGCGTCGTCGAGGAGCCCCCTCGCCTCGGCCTCGTCGAAGGTGATGACGAGCATCCCGTCGCGCTTGTACGCGGGCGACGCGAGGATCCGCGGCACCCATGTCCGCAGAAAGCCGTCGGCGGACGCCAGCCCGCCCGGGCGACGGTCGACGCACGGCGCGTCGTGGGCGTCCTCGCAGAGATCGGGGGTGATGAAGGAGAAGCTCGGGGTCGTGCTCACGGACTTGAGATCCCCCGGCAGCGCGCCGAGCCCGACGTCTCGCTTCGCGCACTCGGGCGAGCCGATGATCGACTCGAAGTAGACGAACGGGTTGTGCCGGGCGGCGTACTGGTGGCCGGGCTGCGCGCTCTGGGTCGGGTCTGGGGCGCCGAGTGCGGGGTGCTGGCACGGCGACTCCATTCCCTGCATGTAGCCCTTCCAGCTCATCCCCTTGGCGAGGAGCTGATCGGCCAGCGTCCTCACGCGCGCGGGATACACACCCGGTACCCAGCACCTGCCCGTCGTCGATCGGGAGCGCGGGAAGGACGGGGGTGAAGAGGGGACAGTCGGCCTGGGTCTGCGGGTTGGAGCCCTGGCCCGAGAGCAGCCCGAGGTAGTTGCCCAGCGAGAAGTGGGTGATCCCGTAGAAGTTCGGCACGAGCGCGCCCTGGGCGGGCAGCATGTCGGAGAGGTAGGTCGAGCGCGTGGGCAGGGCGCCGAAGCTCTCGTCGAAGTTCTTGTTCTCGAGGAAGAGAACCCAGACGTGCTTGACCGGCGCCGCGCCGGCACGGGCGGGCATGCCGAGCGCGACGGCGGTCAGCAGGAGGGCGAGGAGGAGTCCGATCCGTCCCATGAGGGGGCGAGCGTGCCGCCCAGAGCGGCGGGTCTTGTGGCGGAGCTGTTACCAGACACCGGCGGTGACGGGGACCACCTCGGCGTGGTGGGTCGCTCAGCCCGCGGCGGCGCGGGCCACGGCGGCCGCGAGGGCGTCCTCGCCGCACACGAGCGTCCCGTCCAGGATCAGCGCGGGGAGGGCCTCGGCGCCGCGCGCGACGATGCGTCCGGCCTCGCGCGCCAGCTCGTCGTCCCACGCGGGATCGGCGGCGGCGAGCAGCGCGGCAGCGGGCGGCAGCCCGGCCGCGGCCGCGGCCTCGGCGAGCGTGTCGGGATCGTCGAGGCAGAAGCCTCCCCCGTAGGCGAGCCGGCCCGCGGCAAGCGCGAAGGGGCCGCCACGCCCGATGGAGGCGGCGAAGGCCGAGGCCCGGCGCACGCCATCCCCGCCCGGACGCTCCGGCCACACGAGGGGGAGACGCAGCGTGGCCGCGCGTGCTTCTGCTCGCGCGCGGACGTCAGCGGGCGCCTCGCGGCCGAGGGCCACGAGCTCGCCGTCCACCGGGCGCCACTCGACCTGACCGAAGAGCCGCTCGACGCCCTCCGCCGCGAGATACGTCCACGGCGAGGCGACGTCGAAGGCGAACAGGACCGGCGTCGAGCGCGGAACACGTCCGGCGCTCGGGGCTTCACGCCGAGTCTGCCCGGCGACCAGCGCGCCTCCCGAGCGCGCCGGCCGCCGTTTCGCCCTGTGGGCCTCGAGATCGATGACCGTACCCATGCTGTCCTCAATGGGGCAGAACGCGGGCCACGGATGGAACTTGCGGCGATGTTGGACGAACGGTCGATACGCGCATGTGACCATCGCTGCTTTCGTCTAGGGTCTTACGGGGAAGGATTCCAGCGCACTGCCGCACCGGAGGGAAGGGAACCCATGCCGATCGCGCCGCCCCGCAAGCGTCACCCCTACGACCAGTGGGCCCCCGACGCCCGCGCGCTCGATCTCGTGGGCGACAAGTGGACGCTGCTCATCGTCCGGGACCTCATGACGGGTCCGCGCCGCTTCGTCGAGATCCAGCGGATCCTGCCGGGCATCTCGACCGAGCAGCTCCGCACCCGGCTGAACCGGATGGTCGCCGACGGGCTGCTCTCGCGCCAGCGCTACCGCGAGGTGCCGCCGCGCGTCGACTACGAGCTGACCGAGCGGGCGCGCGAGCTCGCGCCCGTCCTCGCCGAGCTCGGACGCTGGGGCTACAACTGGACCTGGGGTGCCCCGCGCCCGGGCGAGGAGATCGACGTGGGGGCGATGCTGCGCCTCGCCCCCGGCCTGCTGGCACCGCCGGCGAAGCTGCGCGGAACGCTGGCGATCACCGTCTCGGCACGTTCGAAGGGGCGGCCCGAGGTGTCCTACGTGCTCACCGCCCGGGACGGTCGCGTCGCGGTGACGGAGGGCGCGGCGCCCGGCGCCGACGCCCGCGTCCACGGCGCGGAGCCGGCGTGGATCTCGGCGCTCGGGTCCGGGGGGTCGCGGGAGGGCCTCGAGGTGACGGGCGACACCGCCCTCGCCGGGGCGCTGCTCGACGGCCTGGGCCCCGCCGCCGCGCGCGAGGCCGCGGCCTCCGCCGCCGCCTGACGCCCGATCGCTGCATCTTCGCGTCGCAGGCCGGCAAACGTGCCCGGGGTGGGACTCGAACCCACACGTCCTCGCGGACAGCCGGGCTTAAGCCGGCCGCGGCTGCCAGTTTCGCCACCCGGGCGGTGAAGCGACTCACCGTATCCTGCCGCCGCGTGCGTCCGCGGCTCCTCCTCCGGGTCCAGTAACCACGCTCCGCGACGCCTTCCCCGTCCTCGCCCGGCTCGCCTACCTCAACGCGGGAACGGACGGCCCCGTACCCGACGCGGCGGTCACGGCGGCCCGGGCGGAGTGGGAGCGCGAGGCCCGTGACGGCCGGACCCAGGCGCACTTCGAGCGCCGCCAGGAGCTCGAGGGCGAGCTGCGGCGGGCCTACGCCGCGCGGGTGACGGCCGACCCGGCGGAGGTCTCGCTCACCACCTCGACGACGGACGGCATCGTGCGGGTGCTCACCGGGCTGGGACTCGAGGAGGGCACGGAGATCGTGACCGCCGAGGACGAGCACCCGGGGCTGCTCGGGCCGCTCGCCGCGCTGGCGCGCCGCGGGGTGGCGGTCCGTGCCGTCCCGTTCGCCGAGCTGCCCGACGCGGTCGGACCGCACACGGGGCTCGTCGCGTGCTCGCACGTGAGCTGGGTCAGCGGGGAGGTCCGGCCCGAGGCGCTGGCCGGCCTCGACGTGCCCGTGCTGCTCGACGGCGCGCAGGGGGTGGGCGCGGTGCCGGTCGACGTCACGGCACTGGGCTGCGCGGCCTACGCCGGCTCGGGCCAGAAGTGGCTGTGCGGCCCCGACGGGCTCGGCATGCTGTGGGTCTCCCCCGGGCTGCGCGAGCGGATGACGGTGCCGGGCCCGGGCTACACGAACCTCGCGGTGCCGGGCGCAGGGCTGGAGGCCGAGCCCTGGCCCGACGGCCGTGGGCTCGACTCGCCGTCCCTGCCGCCGGAGAACGTCGCCGCGGCCGTGGCCGCGCACGCGGTGCTCGACGAAGAGGGCTGGCCCGCCGTCCACGCCCGGGCGCGCGAGCTCGCCGAGCAGCTCGCCGCCGCCCTGCGCGCGGGCGGGCGCGAGGTCGCCCCCCGCGGCCCCACCACCCTCGTCGCCTTCTCCTCCCCCGATCCCGAAGCGGAGGTCGCCCGGCTCGTCGAGCACGGGGTGGTCGTCCGGCCCCTCCCGGGGCGGCCACTGCTGCGCGCCTCGGTCGGCGCATGGAACGACGGGTCGGACCTCGAGCGGCTGCTCACGGCGCTCGCCCGCTAACCCGCGGGGACGAGGCGGGTCGCGGCCGCCTTCCACGTGGCGACCACGCGGACGCCGGGGTACAGGCCGAGCGCGCGCGCCGAGGCGGAGGTCACCTCGGCGGCCAGAGGTTGCGGAGCGAGGAGACCGACCCGGGCCCGGGCGCCGAGCTCCGTGACCGCGACGACCTCGACCGCGAGGCGGTTGCGGGCCGAGCCGGCGGACCGGGCGTCCGGGTGCTCGAGGGCGATCTCCCAGGGATGGAGGGTGACGGCGACCCGCCCCGTCCCCGGATCGACGGCGTGCACGTGACCGCCGCCGTCGAGGTCCACGCGGGTGAGCCCGCCCGGCTCCGCGACGGCAACCCCGCGCAGGACCACCGCACCGGTGAGGTCGGCGACCCAGGCCGAGGCCGGCGCGGCGGCGAGCTCCCCCGGCGTGCCCACCTGCACGAGCCGCCCGGCGTCGAGCACGGCGACCCGGTCGCCGAGCAGCGCCGCCTCGGCGAAGGCGTGGGTGACGAGGAGCGTGGGGACCCGCGTGGCCCGGAGGACGCCCGCGAGCTCGGCGGCCGCGCCCGCGCGGGTGGAGGGATCGAGCGCGGCCAGGGGCTCGTCGAGGAGCAGGACCCCGGGATCGCGCGCGAGGGCGCGGGCGAGCGCGACCCGCTGGCGCTCGCCGCCGGAGAGCTCGGCCGGGCGGGCCTCGGCGCGCCCTGCGAGGCCGAACGAGTCGAGCAGCGCGAGCGCGCGTTCCCGGCGCGCGTCGCGGTCGGGGCGGGACCGCCAGGGGCTCGCGGCTTTTCGCGGCGCTGCGCGTCTCCCGCGTGCTCGTCGCGCGGGCCGCGGCGTCCGCGCTTCCATCCCGTAGGCGACGTTCCGCCACGCCGAGAGGTGGGGGAAGAGCGCGTAGTCCTGGAAGACGAGGCCGCACGCGCGCTCCTCGGGGGGAAGGTCGATGCCGGCCCCGGTGTCGAGCCAGACCGCGTCGCCCAGGGCGACCCGGCCCCGCGCGGGGCGCCACAGCCCCGCCACGGTGCGCAGGATCGACGTCTTCCCCGCACCCGAGGGCCCGGCCAGCGCGAGGCACTCGCCCGGCGCCACAGCGAGGGCCGCGTCGAGGGCCAGCGCCCCCCGCGGCCCCGCCGCCTCAACCCGCAGGCCCGCCGAGTCCACGCGTCCCCACGAGCGCCTTCACCCCGAGCAGGATGGCGCCCGAGAGGGTGACGAGCACCGCAGAGAGGGCGAGGGCGCCCGTGAAGTCGCTCGAGAAGCGCTCGTAGATGGCCAGCGGGGCGGTCTGCGTCACGCTCCGGAACGACCCCGCGAACATGAGCGTCGCCCCGAACTCCCCCAGCGCGCGCCCCCACGCGAGCGCGCCTCCCGCGACCAACCCGGGGAGCGCGGCGGGAACGGCCACGCGGAGGAACGTCCGGCCCTCCCCCGCCCCCAGCGTCCGCGACGCCTCGAGCCAGCTCGGCTCGAGCGCCCCGAACGCCGACTGCGCCTGGCGCAGGTAGAACGGCGCGGCCACGAAGGTCAGCGCCACGACGACCCCCGCGGTGCGCAGGACGAGCTCGACGTGCGCGGAGGCGAGCGCGCTGCCGAGGATCCCCTGCGGCCCGAGCGCCGCGAGCAGCCCGAGCCCGGCCACCGCGGGCGGCAGGACGAGCGGCAGCTCGAGGAGCGTCACCACGACCGCCCGCCCGCGGAAGGAGCGCGTGGCCAGCCGCCAGGCGGCGGGCGTCCCCACGAGGACGATGAGGGTCAGCGCGATCAACGAGGTCTCGAGCGAGAGCCGGAGCGCGTCGAGCGTCGCGCCGTCGTCGAGCGAGGCCACGAGGTCTCCCGGCGCGGTGTCCGTGAGGATCGCCACCACGGGCAGCGTGAGAAAGCAGCCCGCCAGCGCCAGTGCGCCGATCCCGAGGACCGCGAACGGCCTCACGGCGGCGGCAGGAAGCCCGCGGCCCGCAGGGTGTCCCGGCCCTTCCCCGCGAGCAGGCCCTTCACGAAGCTCCGCGCCGCCGCCGGCTGCTTGGCCCCCTTGACCACCGCGACCCCGTAGGCGACCTCCGGGTCCAGGTTCTGCGGCAGCCCGATCGCGCGCAGCCGCCCGCCCGTGGCCTCGACGTCGGTCACGTAGACGAACCCGGCGTCCACCGCACCCTGCGTGAGCTTGCCGACCACCCCGCCCACGTCGGGCTCCTCCGAGCGGACGTTGCCGAGGATCGCCTTGCGCAGCCCGGGCGGAAGTCCCGCGATGACCTTGCGGGTGTACACCCCGACGGGCACGGTGGGCGAGCCGATCGCCAGCTTGGCCCCCGCCCTGCCCGCGTCCGCGATCGACGTCACCTTCCCCCCCTTGGCGGGAACGGCGAGCACGAGCCGGTTGCGGGCGAAGACCCGTGGGCGCTCGATCAGCCCGGCGCGGAACAGCGCCTCGGGCAGCTTCGTGTTCGCCGCCGCGTAGACGTCGGGCTTCACGCCCTTGCGGATCTGCGCGGCGAGCTCGTCCGAGCCCCCGAAGGAGTAGGCCGCGCCACCCAGCTTGGTGAACGCCTTGGTCAGCGAGGTGGCCGCGGAGACCGTGAGGCGGCCCCCGCCGGAGGAGGAGCCGCCGCAGCCGGCGAGCACGACGAGGAGAAGGGAAACCAGAAGGGCGCGTCGCATGTGCCCAAGCATTGCATAGGCAGGATCGGTTCACCCCCCGGGCGCCGAAAGGCGCAGCCCGCCGCGCCGGCGCCCCTCGTGCACGGCGGTCAGGGCCGGGACGGTCTCGCTCGTGACGAGGCCCGCCGCACGGGTGACCTCGTCCACGAGGGGGAACGTCCGGGCGATCCCCTCCGGCGTGTCGACGATCACCGTCACCACCGGAACCCGCCGGCGCAGCCCGAGGAGCCGGTCGCCGTGGGGCGGATGGTCGCCGTGGAAGCCCCAGACCCCACGGAGGGCCGTCGCCCCGCGACCCCGGGCCTCGCGCAGCCTGCGCACGAGCGCGACGTGGAGCGCCATGCCCTCGTGTTGCGTGCCCTCCGCGCTGTAGACCATGACCTTCTGCCACAGCGCGAGGCCCCGCTCGTCGCGCCCGGGCAGCGTGGGCGGCGGGGCGAGAAGCCGGCCGTCGCGCTTGCAGATCGTGACCTGCTCGAGGGTGACGAGCGGTCGGCGCAGCAGGCCCGAGAGCTCGGGCAGGACCCGGCCGATCCGCTCCCCCTCGCCGATCGCGATGATCATGAGCGGGACGTCGACGTTGCGCCCCACGAACGACGCCCGCTCGCGGACGCCGCGGAGCGTCCCGTCCACGCCGAGCAGGACCGACGCGCCGGCGATGCCGCGGCGGTGGAGCAGCTCGCACACCGCCCGGAAGGCGGGCAGGCCGCCGACGCGCTCCTTGCGCCCCAGGTAGACCGTCAGCTTCGTCGCCTCGCCGGGCCCATCGGGAAGCGTGACGGGCGAGAGATCCTCCGTGAGCATCCGTGCCCGCTCGAGGGTGACGACCCCCTCGGGCTGGGCCTCCACGACCTCGTCGCGCACTTGCTCGATGCGCGCCCGGCGATCGACGGCGACCGACACGAGCGGCAGATCCTCCGACAGGGTGAGCAGGCGATCGGTGCGCAGGTGGTGCTTGAGCCCGAATCCCTCGGCCCCCCGGAGCAGCACGCTCACCTCGAGCCCGCGGCGCCCGTAGAGGTCGAGCAGCTCGTCGGCCACGAGCCGTCCGCCGACCCGGTGGCGCTCGCCGAAGTACGTCGTGAGCTTGAGGCAGTCCTCGTTCACAGCGCCCGCCCGAGGGCCCGTCCGGCGGCCGCGGCGACGAGCCCGAGCGCGAGCGACAGGGCGAGGTTCGTCCCCGCCCGGCGCAGCGCTCCCTCCTCCGCGAGGCGATGGGACTCCAGCATCCAGGTCGAGAACGTCGTGTAGGAGCCGAGCACCCCCGTGCCCGCGAGGAGGAGCGCGTCGCCCGCCACCCCCAGGCCGGTCAGCAGCCCGAGCAGAGCCGACCCCGTGATGTTCGCGGCGAGGGTCCCGAGGGGAAACCGGCCGGCGGTGCGGGCCGATACGGCGGCGTCCACGGCGAAGCGTGCCAGGGCGCCCACCCCGCCGACGAGCGCCACCCCCACCGCCTCCAGCAGGGTCATCGGCTATATCTGCCGGACGCGGCGGACGGCCGCGGTCGTGAGATGGACGGCCAGGAGCCCGAGCCCCACGCTTGCGGCGACGTAGGCGCCGGCGAGCGCCCAGCGGCCCGCGTCGAGCAGTCCGAGCAACTCGACCTGCACGGTCGAGAAGGTGGTGAAGGCGCCGCAGAACCCGGTGCCCAGCAGCGGCCGGCGGTAGCTCGAGAGGGGCAGTCGTTCCTGGAGTCGCGTGACCAGGTAGCCGAGCAGCGCCGCGCCGAGCACGTTGATGGCGAGGGTGAGCCAGGGGAACCCGGGCGGAGCGCCGACGCCCGAGGTGGTGAGCGCCGCGCGCGCGACCGCACCGACGGCTCCGCCGGCCCACACCGCGGCAAGCTCCTGGCGGTCGAGCCGGCCCATCCGTGACCGCCATGATGACGAAGCCCGGGCGGCGGGCCCGCCGTGAGGGCATACCATTCGTCCGGCATGCGCCCCCCAAGGGCCGAGCCCGTCCGTCCCTTGCCCCGCCCATGAGCGGTCCCGAGCTCGCCCTCGCCCTGTCGGTGTTCCTGGCGTGCGCCGTCGAGGCCGTCGAGGCCCTGACCATCGTGCTCGCCGTCGGGTCCACGCGGAGCTGGTCCTCCGCGCTCTCCGGCGTCGCGGCCGCCGTGGTCGTGCTCGCGGTCGTGGTCGCGCTCCTCGGCCCCGCGCTCACCGCCCTGCCGCTCGACGTCCTCCGGGTCGTCGTGGGCGGGCTCCTGCTCGTCTTCGGGCTCCAGTGGCTGCGCAAGGCGATCCTGCGCGCCGCGGGCCTCAAGGACCTGCACGACGAGGAGGCGGCGTTCGCCGAGGAGACGGCGGCCGCGCGCTCCGCGGGCCCGCGGGCGGCCGGGCGGGACGCGTACTCCTTCGCGATCTCGTTCAAGGGCGTGCTGCTCGAGGGCCTCGAGGTCGCCTTCATCGTCGTGACCTTCGGCGCCAACCAGCACCGTGTGGGCCTGGCGGCCGGCGCGGCGGCCGCGGCCGTGGCGGTGGTCCTGGCCGTGGGCTTCGCGGTCCGCGCGCCCCTCGCGCGCGTGCCGGAGAACGCGCTGAAGCTCGCGGTCGGCGTGATGCTCACCTCCTTTGGGATCTTCTGGGGCGCCGAGGGGGCCGGCGCGCGCTGGCCCGGAGCGGATGCCGCCCTGCTCGTGATCATCCCCGCGCTCGTGGCCTGCTCGCTCGCGCTGGTCGTGCTGCTGCGCCGGACGAGGGAGCCCGCCCGGGCATGAGGCGACTCGAGGCGCTCGGACGCTTCGTCTGGGAGTTCGTGGTGGGAGACGATCCGCTCACCGCGCTCGGCGTCGTGGTCGCCCTGGGGCTCACCGCCGTGGTGGCCGATGCGTCCGTCGCGGCCTGGTGGGTGATGCCTCCCGCAGTGGTCGCGCTGCTCGCGCTGTCGTTGTGGCGGCGCGCTCGGTAGGGGTGCCGGAGGCGGCCAAGTGGCCGCCGGAGGCGGGTCTCCAGTCGCGAATAGCGACACATGCTCCTAGCGCAACTTCCGCGAAGCTACCGTGTTGTCAGGGCGCTCAGCATGGAAGCCGCGGTACGCACAACGACGACGGGCCGGGCCGCGCACGCGTCGCGGATGGCGGCGCGCTCCCCCCTCGTGCGCCTCCAGTCCGACGAGAAGCTCGTCGCTCTCGTCCGGCGCGGCAACGATCACGCCTTCGAGACCCTCGTCGCCCGGTACTCGGCGCGGCTGCTCGCCTTCTGTCGCCACATGCTCGGGTCCTCCGAGGACGCCGAGGACGTGCTCCAGGAGGTCTTCGCCGCCGCCTACCGCGCGATGACCGCCGACGACCGCCCGATCGCCGTGCGGCCGTGGCTCTACCGGATCGCGCGCAACCGCTCGCTCAACCACATCCGGCGCGCGAAGCCGATCGGGCAGGACGACATGGACCTCCATCTCGCCGAGCACGGGGCCTCCACCGCGGACCAGGCCCACCGCCGGATGGAGTTCGCGGTCCTGCTCGACGACGTGGGCCGCCTCGCCGAGACCCAGCGCACCGCGCTCGTGCTGCGCGAGATGGAGCATCTCTCCTACGACCAGATCGCCCAGGCGATGGACACCACGGTTCCCGCCGTGAAGTCGCTGCTCGTGCGCGCGCGGATCGGGCTCGCCGAGGCGTCCGAGGCCCGCGCGCTCTCCTGCGACGACGTGCGGCTCGATCTCGGCGCGGCGGCCGAGGGCCTGGGCAAGCTCACCCCCGCGGTCCGGCGCCACGTGAAGGCGTGCGACCGCTGCGGCTCCTTCCAGCGGCACCTGCGCCAGACGAACCGTGCGCTCGCCGCGGTCCTGCCCATCGGTCCCCTCTTCGTGCTCAAGCAGTTCTTCCTCGCCCACCTCGGCGGCGCGGCGGCCGGGGGCTCGGCCTCCTCCGGGGGCGCCGCGGCCGGTGCCGGTTGGGCGGGCGCCACCGCCGGCTCCTCCTCCGCGGGTGGCCTGCTCTCGGCCGTGACCGGGGCCGTGGGCACGAAGGCCGCGGCCGGCCTCGCCGCCGCCGCGCTCGTGGGCGGGGGCGCGGTGGAGGTACAGCACCTGTCCCACGTCGCTCCCGCTTCCCATCCCGCGGCCGTCGCGTCGGCGCCCGCGCCCTCCCCCGTCGTCACGCACCACGCGGTGCCACGGGCGGCTCCTGCGGTCGCCGCACGCTCCGCGGCCCTGGCCCGCGCGGCGGCGACGCGCGCGGCCCAGCCCGTCCGGCACCCCAAGCCCCGCGCGCCGCGCGAGGCCAAGGCGCCCACACCGGACCCGAAGCCCGCCCCCGTCGCCGCGACCCCCGTCGCCGCGACCCCCGTCGCCGCGACCCCCGTGGCGCCGGCCCCGTCGGCGCCCCCGACCGTCAACTCTCCGGCGCGGGTGTACCCCACGCCCCCGGCGACCCAGCCCGTCGCGCCGGTCACCCCCACGGTCTCGGACACCACCGTCCTCCCCGCCCCGCCCCCGCCGCCGGGCACGGACGCGCCGACGGGCGATCCGACGCCGTCCAACCCCCCGCCGCCGGCCGGTCCCGCCGTGCCGCTGCCGCCGTCGAACGTCGTTCCCGCCCCGCCCCCGCCGCCTCCCGGCGACGTGGGGCGGTGATCGACCCCCTCCCACTGCGCCCGGGTCGATACTCACGCATCGCCTGAGCGGAGCCTTGACCCGTCCGCCGGGCGGTGGAACAATGCCCCGCATGCGCGGGTGGACCGCTCCGGCGTCGCCGCTCTGAACCGAGCTCGTCCCGGGAAGTGAGACACTCGCCGACCGACCGCCCCGGTCCGCCCGCGCCACGCTCCATTGACGGCCCAGGCCAGTCCTAGGGACCGGGCTGGAGGCCGGAGGCGATCTTCCCCGCGGGCTTCCCGTCGATCGTGACCGTGAGCGACTTCCCCTTGGCCAGGCCGGGAAGGATCGTGGAGGCGACCGCCCGCGTGATCGGCACCTTTTGGCCTCCGAGCACGACGGCGTGGGACTTCCCGTCGGCGAAGGTTACGGTGACGGCGATCCGGAACGTCGCGGGCACCATGACGAGCGACGGGGTCAGCTTCCCGTCCTGGTAGGTGAACCGGGCGGGAACCCGCGGGGCCTGCTCGTCGCCGGCGCCGCCGGGCTGTTGCTCGGGACTGGTCGTGGTGGCGGTCGGCGGCGGGGTGCGCGGGACCGTGGGGATCGTGGCCGTGGGAGTGGTGGTCTTCGGCTGGGTCCCCGGAGGCGGGCGGGACCGCGAGGAGGTGGAGGGACTCGTGTCGCCGCCTGCCCCGCCGCAGCCCATCACCGCCCCGGCGCACACCAACGCCAGGGCGAGGAGCCTCACCGCTCGCCACCGATGGTGAACAGCGCCTCGAGGTCGTGGCGCGAGTAGACCTCGAAGGCGACCATCGTCGACGTCCGGGCGATCCCGGGCAGGCTCGACAGCCGCGCGGTCACGAGCTCGGCCAGCGAGCCGTGCTCGGGCACGCGCACCATCACGACGAAGTCCCACTCGCCCGTCACGGAGTAGACCTCGGCCACGCCGTCGAGGTCGGCGAGCTCGGAGCCGAGGGTCGACATCGCCGAGCGCTCGGCCTGGACGAGGACGACGGCGTGGGTCACGGTCGCCCCCTTACTTCTCGTGGGTGTGGGTGTCGCCGGGCTCGAGGACGAAGACCTCGGAGGAGGTGGCGTTCTCCACGTCGGCCTTGAACGCCGCGGCGTCGGTCTCGAGGGGCGGGAACGTCCCGAAGTGGCAGGGCAGGACGTGCTTGGCGCCGATGAGGTCGCAGGCGGCCGTCGCGTCCCAGCGATCCATCGTGTAGTGGCCGCCGATGGGGACGAGGGCGACATCCACCGGGTCCCCCCGCCGCGCGGCGAGCCCGAGGTCGGAGAACAGCGCGGTGTCCCCCACGTGGTAGACGAGGACGTCGTGGAAGGAGATGAGCAGGCCCGCGGGCAGGCTCACCGTGCCCTTGGGCGTCGTCGACGTGTGGAGCGCCGGAACGAGCTTGACCCACCCCCAGTCGAACTTCACGGTGCCGCCGAGGTTGGGATCGACGACGTCGAGCCCGTCCTCGCCGAGCTCGTTGGCGATCTCGGTGATCGCGACCGTCTTCGCGCCCGTCCGCTTGGCGATGTCGACGGTGTCGCCCAGGTGGTCCGCGTGGCCGTGCGTGAGCAGGATGGCGGTGGGATCGACCTCGTCCGCGGTGGCGGCGGCCTTGGGATTACCGGTCAGGAACGGATCCACGAGGACGCGGTCCGCGCCGGCGGCGATCATGAAGGCGGAGTGGCCGAGCCACCGGATGTCGATCGTCACGGTTCTGGTTCTCCCTGTTCGAGTTCTGATCGCAGCTCGAAGCCCACGGCCACGCCCACGAGCATGCCCAGCCGGACCTCCTCGGCCACGAGGGTCGCGAGATGGCGGACGCGCTCCTCGGGGTCCTCCTCGGCGGCGGCGGCGCGCAGGGCCGCGTTGTGGGCGTTGCCGAAGTAGTCCCCCTCGTCCAGCGCCGAGTTGAGGATCCGCTGGAGCTGGGGGGCGAGGTGGGCCACCACCTCCTGGGCGTGGCGGACCCGGTCGGCGTCGGCGATGGCGGCCACGGCCCGGTCCACCTCCGCGGCGGTGTACTCGCGCTCGGCCAAGGGCGTCATGATGACAGGCGATGGCCGTCGCCCTCACCTCCCTCTCCCATGGCGCGGGTTGCGGGTGCAAGCTGCCGGCGGCCGCGGTCCACGCGATCGTGCGCGATCTCCCCGCCCCCCTGGACCCGCGGATCCTCGTTGGTCATGCGGGCGCCGACGACGCCGCGGTGGTCCGGCTCTCGGACGAGATCGCCCTGGTCTCGACGGTCGACTTCTTCACGCCGATCGTCGACGATCCCGAGCTGTTCGGGCGCATCGCCGCGACCAACGCATTGTCCGACGTCTACGCGATGGGCGGCGAGCCCGTGTGCGCGCTCAACCTCGTGGCCTTCCCGCTCGAGGCGCTGGGCGAGGACGTCCTGCGAGCGATCCTGGCGGGCGGCGGCGCGGCGGTGGCGGAGGCGGGTGCCTCGGTGGTCGGGGGGCATTCCATCGACGACCCCGAGCCGAAGTACGGGTTGGCGGTGACGGGGACGGTGCATCCGGACAAGGTGCTCACGAACGCGGGCGGGCAGGCGGGGGACCTGCTCGTGCTGACCAAGCCGCTGGGGACCGGGGCGCTGACGACGGCGGCGAAGCGGGGGGCCGTGGGGGTGGATCTCGACGCCGCGATCGCTCAGATGTGCACGCTGAACCGCGACGCGTCCCGGGCCGCGCGGGCGGCGGGCGCGCACGCGCTCACGGACGTCACGGGGTTCGGCCTGCTCGGGCACCTCCACGAGCTCGCGCTGGCGAGCGGGTGCGCGGCGGTGCTCGACGCGGCGGCAGTCCCCGCGCTGCCGGGCGCCGACGGGTTCCTGGCCGAGGGCACCGGCGTGTCGGGCGGGATGCGGGGCAACCTCGAGTACGCCCGGAGCTTCGCCTCCGGCAGCGACCGGCGGCCCCTGCTGGCCGATCCCCAGACGTCGGGCGGACTGCTGGCGGCCGTGCCGGCGCGGTCCGCGTTCGCGACGGTAGTCGGGCGTCTCGTCGCCGGGGAGCCGGGCACGATCACGGTCGCGTGAGGCCCCGCGGCCGCGGTCGGACTGCCCAGCTCGCCGAACTCAGCTGCTCACGTCACGGGCCGGAACCGGGCGAGCGCGACGCCGAGCAGGAGCCCGATCAGTCCCCCGCCGAACCCCGCCACCCAGTCGGCCTCCGGCACCACCGCCGGCAGCAGCGCGATCACCAGTGCGAAGACCCCCGCGCCGAGGAGATCGGACTCCCACTCCTCGTCGCGACGCCAGCGCAGGAGGTCCGGCACCGCCCACGCCGCGAGCAGCGCGAGCGCGGCGCCGTTGGCGCCCAGGGCCGTCGCTCCCGTCGCCTGCGCCACGGCCATGCCGCCGACCCCCCCGGCCAGCGCCACGAGCCCCACGGCCCAGAAGCCGTGCCGGCGCTCGAGCAGCCAGCCGAACAGGGCCACCGCGCTCAGAGCGACGAACGCGTACCCCGAGCTCACGTGGAGGAACGGGGCGGTGGCGATGTGCCACCAGGGGCCGCCGTCGAACACGACGAAGCTGTCGAGGATCGGCGGGTGCGCCCGGTAGACGACGAGGACCACGAGCGAGGCGACCACCCACGCGACGGTGACCCACGGCCGGGCGTCCGCGCGCACCCCCGGGATCTCCCCCGTGCGCAGGCGTCCGAGCGACGGGGCCGGCGAGCGCCGCCGCCGTCGCGCGGCCCGCGACAGCGTGGGCTCGGTCACGCGTCCCTCCCGGTCGAGCTTCGGCGCCCGCTTGCGCAGGCGGTTCCCGCAGTAGGGGCACTCCGTGATGTAGGGCGATACCTCCGCCCGGCAGGACTTGCAGACGACGAAGAGGTCGGGTGCGCCGGAGCTCATTCCCGCCTCGATGGTAGTCAGGGAGCCGTGGCCGCGACGATCTCCGCCATTACCTCGTGCAGGTCGGAGTTCGCCTCGTAGACCACGACCTGACGGGCGGCGCCATTGCCGCGGTCGAGCAGATCGCCGATGCCCTCGAGCTCGGCCGCCGAGCCGAGATCCTGGGCGTGCTCGCGCATCCGGTCATACAGCCTCAGGCCGAGATCGCGCGTGCGCACACGGTCCGAGGAGGGCAGGTCGACGAGCTCTCCGTCCAGCCCGTGGCGGGCGGCGAGCCACTTGTTCTCGTCGACCATCTCGTGCGGGACGGGCGAGAGCTCTGAGCCGGCCTCGAAGTGCTCCGCGAGCTCCCGGACGAGCGCCTGGATCAGCGCCGCGAAGGCGAGGGTGTGCTCCACCCGGGTCTGGGCGTCCATGACCCGGATCTCCACCGTCCCCAGGTTCGGGTGCGGGCGGACGTCGTACCAGAGGTAGGTGTAGTCCTCGATCGTGCGCGTGGCGCACATGAACTCGATCCGCCGCTGGTAGTCCTCCCAGTCCGCGTACGTCGGAGGGATGCCCACCCGGGGGAACGCGCGGAAGATCGGCGTGCGGGTGGAGCTCAGCCCGGTCTCGTCGCCCCGCCAGAACGGCGAGTTGGCGCTCAGGGCGAGCAGGACGGGAAGGTGGATCCTCATCCCGTTGGCCACGTGGATGGCCTTGTCGGGGTCGTCGATCCCCACGTGGACGTGGAGCCCGAAGATGATCTCCTGGCGCGCGACGAAGCGCAGCGCCGAGATGAGGTCCCGGTAGCGCGGTTGGCGGGCGATGCGCTGCTCTTCCCACAGGGCGAACGGGTGCGTGCCCGCCGACCCGATCGTCAGCCCCTTGGACTGCGCCGCCGCGATCACCTGCCGGCGCAGTGCGCGCAACTCCGTCCCCGCGGCCGCCGTGTCGGGGTGCGGGGCGGTGGCGACCTCGAGCACGGACTCCATGAGCTCGCGGCGCACCTCCCCGCCGTCGGTGGCGTCGATGAGCGCCTCGATCGAGTTCGAGAGCGAGAGCGTCTCGGTGTCGAGGATCATGAGCTCCTCCTCGATTCCGAGGGTGTAGCTGGGCCCCGTGAAGTGGTGGTCCATGAGCGGGCCCAAGATAGACCGCGCGCAATGAGCGCGCTCCGGCCCGCGAGCGCATGGCAACCGTGCCGAGTCTGCAACAGGCGGGCCACCCCGGCCGGGCGGCGGTCTAGCGTCGCGGCGATGCTCCGTCGTGGTGCTCCCTGGGTCCTCATCCTCGTCCTGCTCGGCGTGCTGTTCGTGCGCGGGAGAAGCGACGAGCCGGCGGCGCGTGCCGGGTCGGTGGCGGCCCGGGTCGTGCGGGTGGTCGACGGCGACACCGCGGTCGTCGCGCTCGCGGGCAACCCGACCGAGCGCGTGCGCTACATCGGAATCGACACCCCGGAGGACGTGAAGCCGGGCACCCCGGTCCAGTGCTTCTCGCGGCGGGCCGCCGCGCGCAACGCGCAGCTCGTGGAGGGGCGGCGGGTGCGGCTGCGCTTCGACGCCGAGCGGCGCGACCGCTACGGGCGCCTGCTCGCCTACGTATATCGCAACGGCGATTTCGTCAACGCCCGCCTCGTCGCCGAGGGCTACGCGCGGCCCTACCCCTACCCGCCGAACACCGCCCATGCGCGGGAGTTCGCGCGTCTCGCCCGACGGGCCGCCGCGAGGGGACGCGGGTTATGGAGCCGCTGCTAGCGTTCCCGTCCGCATGGCGTCGCTCAGGATGCGGCAGTCGCTCGATGCCTTCGAGCACGCCTTCCACCGCGAGACCGAGGCCGACCGCGCTCGGCGCGACCGCCTCCGCCAAGCCGCGGCGGTGCGCTCCCGCAACCGCCGCATCGCCCAGGACCGCGCGCGCTCGTCGCTCCGCTTCGCCCTGCTCGTGCTCGTGCTGATCCTCACCGCGGTGGTCGTCACCCTCGTGATGTTCAAGACGCTGTACGTCGTGATGGGTTAGTAGGGGTGCCGGAGGCGGCGGGCACCGCTCGGCGAAGCCGAGTGGTCGGATGGCCGCCGGAGGCGGGTCCCAGTCGCGATAAGCGACACATGCTCCTAGCGGTTCACCCCTCGGCCAGACGGCCGAGGGCCGCATCCACCGAGCCCGAGACCACGCCTTCCTCGCGGCCGCGCTCCTCCTGGATCTCGAGGTAGACCTCGGTGCGGAAGACGGGGACCTCGCGGGGCGCGGAGATCCCGATCCGCACCTTCTCCCCCATCACCGCGAGAACGGAGACCTCGATGTCGTCGCCGATCATGATCGACTGGTTGCCCTTCCGTGTCAGCACCAGCATGTGTCGCCTCCCTGCCCGGAGTTCGCGGTCGGGCGAGGATAAAGGTTCGTCTCTGACGTGGAGTAGATTCCCCCGCACATGAGTCGACGCTCGCTGCGCCCGCAGCTCAACCAGATCCGCACGTGGGTCCGCCAAGGCCGCACGGACGCCTGGATCGCCCATCAGCTCGAGGTCACCGTCCAGCAGATCGAGTCCTTCAAGCGTGAGCACGAGCTCGTGCCCGACGACGCCGAGGGCGCATCGCGAGCCCCGCGAGGCGGCGACGAGGAGGTCGACCTCCGCGGGGAGGACGACGCGCTCATCGCCGCCGAGCTCGAGGCCGCCGCCGAGAAGGCCGCGATCGAGGCGGAGAAGGCCGCCACGGAGAAGGCCGCGGCCGACGCCGTGGCCGCCGAGTCCGGCGAGGACGACGACGAGGAGACATCGCGCCCTCGGCCCCGCCGGCGCGCCCGCCGCGGCTCGCGCCGTCGCCGCGCCCCCTCCCAGACGCTCGAGGCCACCTTCGACCACGGCGAGGAGGGCTACGGGCTATGGCTCGACCCCGCCGTGCAGGACGACCCCGTCTACGCCGAGCACTGGGCGGGCCACCGCCCGGTCGAGGTGTCGATCGAGGAGGACCAGATCGTCATCCGCCGCGCCGGGGCGGACGGCGAGGACGACGACGAGGACTGACGACGGCGAGGCCGTCACCCGTCGCTGCGGTGACGCGGCGTGGGCGACGCTCGGTGCCCATGCCGAGGGGACGGGCGAGTGGTCGTGCGGGAGCTGGGCCCTGAGCCCGAGCCTGGACCGCGTCTGGGACCACAACCTCCTCCGCGTCGAGCGGTTGCCGCGCCTCAACGCCGTCCGGCGTGTGCTCGCGGGCGCCGACGAGGTTCTGGGCGGCGCCGGCCTCGCCCACCGGCGGCTGGCCTGCCACGACGCTGCGCTCGGCGAGCGACTCGCGGCCCCCCTCGCGGAGCGCGGTTGGCGGACGGAGTCTCTCGCGGTGATGGTCTGGCCCGAGGAACGACCGCCTCCCGCACCGGGCGCAGGGGCCGGCCGCGAGCTCGACGGGGCCGAGGCCCGGGCCCTGCACGAACGGCTCACCCGCGAGGCCTACGCGACAGAGCCCGCAGTCGCCGCGCAGCTCGCCGCGACCCTGGCGTGGTGCCGGCCCTTCGGCGCGCCCGCGCGGGCGCCCGCCGCCCTCGCCCGGGTGTGGCGGGCGGGCGAGCTGGCCGAGATCGACGACGTCGGCGTGCTCCCCGGCGCCGTGGGCGAGGGCTCGGCACCCGCGTCGTGCTCGTCGCGCTCAACGCCGCCCGGGCAACAACCGCGGCCCGGTGGGTCTTCCTGCGCGCCGACGAGCGCGACTGGCCGTGGGCGTGGTATGCGCGGTTGGGCTTCGAGGTCGTCGGGCGGCACTGGAGCTTTGTGTTGCCCGGGGCGTAGAAGCGCCCGGGAAGCGCCGGAACCAGGCCGCCCTACTCCCCCCGCCGGCGCCCGCCCGCGAAGTCCTGCGCCTCCCGCGCGTAGCGCCAGAACGCCGCGTTGGTCACCTGCTCCTCCCAGGCCGCGGGCAGGTCGGGCGCGACCGCGACGGCCAGGGCCTGCGCCCAGTCCGTCCCCTCCCGGTGCAGGGCGACGAGCTCGTCGAGCGTGAACGGCCCGCCCAGCCGCCGCCGCAGCTCGGCGACGGTGGCGTCCATCACCTGTTCGAGCACCGCCCGCCGCCGCGGCTCGGCGGCGCGCACGCGGGCGTCACCCTCCTCCCAATCGAAGCGCGCGGTGGCGAAGGAGCCCACGGGCGCGAGGGTACCCCCGCGCCGCGCGACCCTCTCAGCGGCGCGGCAGCCCGGGGATCACGTAGGAGCGCTCGTCGGGGCGCACCATCCCGAGCGCGCGGGCGCGCTGCTCGAGCGTGTGCGGATTCCCCAGGGTCCGGTGATCGGCCTGAAGTGCGCGGTGGTCGCGCTCGAGGCTCCGGACCTGGGCGGCCTGGCGGTGCGATTCACGCCAGGTGGAGACGAACGAGCGCGCCGGCCCGACGTAGAGCAGCAGCACGCCGGCGAGCGCCACGAGCAACGTGACCCGTCCGACGCGGTCCCAGCGCACGCGGGCGGCCGCCACGGCGAGCGAAGGAGCGGGGTGGCGGGGGCGCGAGGGCGGCATCCGTCCCGGACACGTTCGCCCCCGGGACCGTGAATCCTTGCGGGCGGGGAGGACGGATTGCTGCGCGTGTTTCGGGGGCTGGCCGCACCCGTAGCTCAGGGACTCAGGAGCGGAAGACGGACCGGCCGGGAAACTCGGCGGCGTCGCCGAGCGCCTCCTCGATGCGCAGGAGCTGGTTGTACTTCGCGACCCGGTCCGAGCGCGAGGGGGCGCCCGTCTTGATCTGCCCGCAGCCCGTGGCCACCGCGAGGTCGGCGATGGTGACGTCCTCGGTCTCCCCCGAGCGATGCGACATCACCGCGGTGTAGCCCGCGGCCCGCGCGATCCTGATCGCCTCGAGCGTCTCGGACAGCGTCCCGATCTGGTTGACCTTGACCAGGATCGAGTTCGCGACGCCGGCCTCGATCCCACGACGCAGCCGCGCGGGGTTGGTGACGAACACGTCGTCGCCCACCAGCTGCACGGTCTTCCCCAGCCGATCGGTGAGCGCGGCCCAGCCCGCCCAGTCCTCCTCGTCCATGCCGTCCTCGATGGAGAGGATCGGGTAGCGCGCGGCCAGGTCGGCCCAGTAGGAGGTGAGCTCCGCGGAGGACAGCGTGCGCCCCTCGTGCTCGAGGACGTAGCCCGACTCGTCGCGCAGCTCGCTCGTGGCGGGATCGAGTGCGATGGCGATGTCCTCGCCCGGGGTGTAGCGCGCGGCCTCGATGCCGGCCACGAGCGCCTCCAGGGCTGCCTCGTTGGACTCGAAGTCCGGAGCGAAGCCGCCCTCGTCACCCACCGCCGTGCTCAGGCCCCGGGCGTGCAGCGTCTTCTTGAGCGCGTGGAAGACCTCGGCGCCCATGCGCAGGGCCTCGCCGAAGGAGTCGGCCCCCACGGGCACGACCATGAACTCCTGGAAGTCGACCCGGTTGTCGGCGTGGGCCCCGCCGTTCAGGACGTTCATCATCGGCACCGGCAGCACGTGCGCCGCCTCCCCGCCCAGGTGGCGCCACAGTGGCAGGCGCTCCTCGGCGGCCGCCGCGTGCGCGGCGGCGAGCGAGACCGCGAGGATCGCGTTGGCGCCCAGGCGCCCCTTGTTGTCCGTGCCGTCGAGCTCGACGAGCGCGCGGTCGAGCCCGGACTGGTCGGCCACATCGCGCCCGGAGACCGCCCCGGCGATCTCCCCGTTCACGTTGCCCACGGCCCGCGACACGCCCTTACCGAGCCAGGCCGCGCCACCGTCGCGCAGCTCCGCGGCCTCGAACTCGCCGGTCGACGCGCCGGAGGGCACCGCCGCCCGCCCCCACGCTCCCGAGCGCACGGTGAGCTCGACCTCGACCGTCGGGTTCCCCCGCGAATCGAGGATCTGGCGGGCGTGGACGGACTCGATCTGGCTCACTCTTCTCCTCGTCTCGCTTGCGCGTAGTAGCCGAGCTGCTCCTCGGGTCGCAGATCCTCCCAGTCCCGACCGCCGCCCGCCGCGAGCTCGGCCGCGCCCTCCACCCGCTCGCGGAAGCGGTCGGCGGCCGCGCGCAGCGCGAGCTCGGGATCGACCCGCAGCCTGCGGGCCACGTTGACGGCGGCGAACAGCACGTCCCCGACCTCGCGGAAGGCGGCGTCGCGATCCTCCCCGGCGGCCTCGAGCTCCTCGAGCTCGGCGGCGATCGCGTCGTAGGGGACGCGCCCGAAATCGAAGCCGCTCGCGGCGGCCCGGCGCTGGACCTTGCGCGCGTAGAGGGGGGCCGGCAGGTTCTCCGGCACCTCGGCGAACAGCCCCCGCTCGCGGCCCTCCTCCCCCGCCTTGATGCGGTCCCAGTTGCGCAGGACCTCCCCCGCTCCCTCCACCTCGGTCTCGCCGAACACGTGCGGATGCCGGCGGACGAGCTTGGTGTGGACCCCCGCGGCCACCCCGGCCAGCGAGCCCACCCCGCGCTCCTCGAGCAACAGCGAGAGGAAGTGCACCTGGAAGAGCACGTCCCCGAGCTCGTCGACGAGCTTCGCGTCGTCGCCCGACTGAGCGGCATCCGCGAGCTCGTAGGCCTCCTCGACGGTATGGGGCACGATCGAGCGCTCGTCCTGCTCGGCGTCCCACGGACACTCCCGGCGCAGCCGCCGGGTCAGGTCGTCGAGGGCGAGCAGCGCCTCGGCCCGCCCGTCGCTCACCTTCCGGTCTTGGGGGGCGGCGTGGGGGTCGGCGTCGGGCTCGGCGCGCGGCCCCCCGCGCCTGGCGGAGTGGGCGTCGGCGTGGGCGTCGGCGTCTGCGTCGGGGTGGGGGTCGGCTTCTTCTTGAAGCCCTTGCAGCCCTCGACCTTGAAGGCGGCCTTGCAGTCCGTCCTGCTCGTCCACTTCTTGCGGAAGCCCTTGATGAACGTCTGGAGCGCGGCGTTCTGACGCTGGGCGGTGAGCTGCTGGCGGATGGAGGGCGCGGACTTCGCCAGCGGGTCCTGCTTGGCCGGCTTGATCTTCTCCACACGCAGGATGTAGAAGCCGAAGGGCGCCTTGACCGGGCCCACCAGCTTGCCCTTCGGCGCCGCGAACGCCGCCTTCTCGAGCTGCGCCTCCTCCTGGCCCTTGGACACGTTGGGCAGCAGCCCGCCGGAGTTCTTCGTGCGCCCGTCGATCGAGTCCGTCTTCGCCACCTTCTTGAAGCTCTGGCCCGAGCGCAGAGCCTTCAGCGCCTGCTCGGCCTTCGCGCGCTTGCGCGTGAGGACGATGCGCAGGGTCCGCTGCTCGGGGGTGCCGAACTGTGACTTGTGCTTGGCGTAGTAGGCGGCGACATCGGCCTGCGTGACCTTCTTGACCGTCTTGTTGGCCTTGGCCTTGAGCCGGTTGGCCAGGGTGTCGACCTTGACCCGGAAGAGGAGGTCGTCGACGGTCATCCCCGACGATTTCAGGAACTTCTGAAAGTCCTTCTCCTTGGGGAACGCCTGCTTCTTCTGCTTTTGAAAGGAGGCCTGGAGCTCCTTCTCGGAGAGGGAGATGCCCTGGTCCTTGGCCTCGCCCTGCACCCACTGGCCCTGGATGAGGAAGTTCATCGCCTGGTCGCGGTACTGCTCGTACTGCGACTTGCAGATGCCCTTGTACTGCTTCTCGGACTGCTTGGGCGCGTTCTTGGGGGCGCTCTTGGCGTTGAGCGTGCGCAGCGCCGTGATGCACTTCGGGTAGGTCGGCGGATCCGGGATGGTGACCTTGCCGCCCCCGGCCTGGGACGCGTTGCTCCTGGCCACGACGGCGAGCCAGTGATCGAACGTGGACTGCGTGATCTGGCTGTCGCCGACGGTGGCGACGGAGCTCCCGGAGACACCACCACACGCGGCAAGCACCGCCATAGAAACGAAAAAGGCGCCGAGCGCCAGGACCGTCCGAAGTTGACGCATCGCGTGCGAGGCTAGCATCGGGTACCTGAAGCGTCGCTCAACGCGCTCACGACGCCACGGCGAGCAGCGCGTCGGCCGCGCGGACCACCGCGGGGAAGTGCTGGGCCGGGTCGTCGGGCACCCGCAGCGAGAGCTGGGAGCGCCCGGACTCGTACACCGCGCCGGGTAGCTCGGCCCGCAGCGCCTTCGCCCGGGTCGAGTCCAATTCGACCGGTGTGACCGCCAGGCGGCCCTGGCGGAAGGTCACCGTACGCGCGCCCGCGCGCCCGAGCTTGATCCGCGCCTGCTGCAGGAGCAGGAGATTCTCGAGCGGCGGGGGCAGCGGCCCGAAGCGATCCTCGACCTCCTCGCGCAGCGCGACGAGCTCGGCCACCTCCCGCGCCCCGGCGATGCGCCGATGGATGTCGATCTTCGCCTGCTCGTAGGGGACGTAGTCGACCGGGACGTAGGCGTCCACGTTCACGTCGAGGCGGACAGGCTCCCACGCGTCGTCCAGATCGCCGGCTTCGCCGGCAGTTACGTGCGCCTCGGCGACCGCCTCGTCGAGCATCTGCATGTAGAGCTCGAAGCCCAGGGCGGCGACGTGGCCCGACTGCTCGTCGCCCAGGAGGTTGCCCGCGCCGCGGATCTCCAGGTCGCGCATGGCGATCTTGAAGCCCGCGCCGAGCTCGGTGTGGTCCGAGAGGGCCGAGAGCCGCTGGGCCGCATCCGGCGTCAGGGCTCCGGCGCTCGGATAGAGCATGTACGCGTACGCCCGCTGCTTCGAGCGCCCGACCCGCCCGCGGATCTGGTAGAGCTGGGCCAGGCCGAACTGGTCGGCGCGCTCGACGATGAGCGTGTTGGCCTCGGGGATGTCGATCCCCGACTCGATGATCGACGTGCACACGAGCACGTCCGCGTCGCCCCGGAAGAACGCGAGCATCCGCTCCTCGAGGTCACGCTCGTCCATCTGGCCGTGGGCGACCGCGAAGCGTGCGCCGGGCACGAGGCCGCGCAGGCGCTCGGCGGTCTCGTCGATCGACTCCACCCGGTTGTGGACGAGGAACGCCTGGCCCTTGCGCGCGATCTCCCGCTCGATCGCCTGCTTGACGAGCTGCTCGTCGTACTCGCCGACGTAGGTCTTCACGGGCAGGCGACCCTCGGGCGGCGTCTCGATCACCGAGATGTCGCGCACGCCCGCGAGCGACATCTGCAGCGTGCGGGGGATGGGCGTCGCCGACATCGCGATGACGTCGACGCGGAGCTTGAGCTGGCGCAGGAGCTCCTTCTGCTTGACCCCGAAGCGCTGCTCCTCGTCGACCACGAGCAGGCCGAGCTCCTTGGGCCTGACGTCGCGGGACAGGAGGCGATGGGTTCCGATGAGGATGTCGGCCTTGCCCTCGGCGAAGCGCGCGATCGCCGCCTTCTGCTCGGCCGGGGGCCGGAAGCGCGAGACGTGCTCGATGGTGAAGGGGTAGTCGCGCAGTCGCTCGGAGAACGTGCCGAAGTGCTGCTGGGCGAGGATCGTCGTGGGGACGAGGACCATGACCTGCCGGCCGTCGGCGGCGCACTTGAACGCCGCGCGCAGGGCGACCTCGGTCTTGCCGTAGCCGACGTCGCCGCAGATGAGGCGGTCCATGGGGCGCGCGGTCTCCATGTCCTCCTTGACGACCTCGATCGCCTCGCGCTGGTCCGCGGTCTCGCGATAGGGGAAGCGCTCCTCGAACTCGCGCTGCCACTCGCCGTCGGGGGGGAACGGGTGGCCCGCGCGCCGCCGGCGCTCGGCGTAGAGGTTCAGCAGCTCGCCCGCGAGCTCCTGCGCGGCCTTGCGCGCCCTGGCCTTGAGGGTCTCCCAGCGGGTGCCTCCGAGCTTGGAGAGCGTCGGGGTGACGTTCGCCCCCGCCCCCATGTAGCGCGAGATCTTCGCGAGCTGGTCGACGGGCATGAACACCTTGTCCGTCCCGGCGAACTCGAGCTCGAGGTAGTCCCGGGTGACCCCGGCCACCGCCTTGGTGTCGAAGCCGGCGAAGCGCGCGACGCCGTGATCCTCGTGGACGACGATGTCGCCCGTCCGGAGGTCGGCGAAGGAGCGCAGCGCGCCGCGGCGGCCGCGACCGTGATCACGATCTCGCCCACCCCGGGCCCCCCGCCGGCGGTGGAAGAGCCGGTGCTCGGGGATGACCGCGAGCTTCAGCCCGGCGGCGACGAAGCCGTCACGGAGCGTGGCCTCCCTGAACAGGACGCTCCGGGGACCGGATCCTCCGTCCCAATCCGCCCGCAGGCGCGCGAGGTTGTAGGCCACCCGCTCGCCCTGACCCTTCTGCGGGAAGGCGACGACCGTGCGGTAGCCCGAGCGCACGAGCTTCTCGAGCTCGGGCTCGGCCTCGCGCAGGGAGCGCGCGGCGAGGTCGGCGCTCTGGGCCCGGAAGGCGAAGGGCTGGTCGGCGTCCCGGGAGGAGAGGCGCACGCGCGCACGCCGCTCCAGGGCCTCCTCGGGCCGGACGTAGAGGTGGTGCGCGTCGGCGTCGTGGAACGCGGCGGTGACATCGGCCCAGTGGTCGGCCAGCGCGGGGGCGATGTCCTCCTCGGCGGCGAGCACGACCTCGGCGTGGGCGGGCAGGAGGTCGAGGAACGCGTGGAAGTCGCCGACGGGAAGCAGCTCGGCGATGTCCGGGCGCTGATCCTCCTCTTCAAGCGCGGCGATCTCCGCGAGCTCCCGATACTCCACGGCGAGCTCGGCCGCGGGGGACACCTCGACGCGCTCGGCCTCGCCGAGGGAGCGCTGGGTGAACGTGGAGAACCAGCGCAGGGACTCGATCTCGTCACCGAAGAGATCGACCCGCACGGCCCGGTCCTCGGTGGCTCCGAAGAGGTCGAGCAGCCCGCCGCGCACCGCGAACTGGCCGCGGTCCTCCACCTGCTCCACGCGCTCGTAGCCCGCCGCCACGAGCTCGCGCGCGTACTCCTCGAGGTCGAGCAGCTCGCCGACGGCGAGGACGGAGCCGTGGGGGCGCAGCGAGGGGTCGGGCACCTTCTCCGACAGGGCCACGGCGGAGGCGACGACGACCGGGGAGAAGGCTGCCCCCGCACCCGCGGCCAGGAGAGCGTCCAGCGCGGCGATCCGGAGCCCCACGAGGTGCGGCGGGGGGCTGAGGTGCGACTCGTAGGTGACCCCGCGGCTCGGGTAGAGGCGGACGGGGCGCGGGTCCAGCCAGGCGCGCAGGTCCGCGGCGAGGTCACGCGCCTGGCGGTCGTCGCCGGCCACCACGAGCACCGGCGCATCCGGCGCCAGGGCCGCGAGCAGATAGGGCCGCAGGGACGAGGAGACGAACGCCCGGCCGCCCTCGGCGGAGAGGCGCGCGACCTGCGGGTCGACATCGGCGGCGGACAGGAGCGAGCGGAGGCTCACGCCTTCCAGGCTAGGGGTGCTGAAGGTGGCCAAATGGCCGCCGGAGGCGGGTCCCCAGCCGACGAATAGCGACACGTACTCCTCGATGGCTCAGGTTCCGTCCGCCTGCGGCCGATGAGGCGCCTGGAGGAATGTTCAACCTCGGTCGTCTCCGTCCCCGGCTCCGCGCCCTGCAGCCCGACGACCGGCTCCTGGCCGGACGCATCGGCGCGATCCTCTACCTCACGGGCGCGGCCTCGGCCCTCGCGGTGCTCGCCCTGCCGGGCGTCGAGCGCGAGCACTGGGCGCTCGTGGTCGTCATCGCCCTCGCCGGTGCGGCCTGGGGCCTGGCGTGCCGGTTCCTCGTGCCGTGGGCCACGGCCCCCGCCTGGGTGAGCCACCTCTCGACGGCGATGGGCTTCCCCATCACCATCGCGGTCACCGCGGCGACGGGCGGCGCCACCTCGCCGGCGCGCTTCTACCTGCTGTTCATCGTGGTCTACGCGGCCTACTTCTATCCGGGCCGCGCGGTGTGGGTGTACGCCTCGGCCTGCGTGCTCGCCAACGCGGCCCCGCTGCTCTACGAGCACGGCGCCGAAGCCCGGGAGCTGCTCGCCGAGAGCGCGGTGATCGCCCCCGTCTACCTCGCGATCGGCGGGGCGATCGCGAGGGGCAAGCGACTGCTCCTGCGACTGCGCACGCAGGCGGTGAGGCTCGCCGCCGAGCAGGGCGCGCTGCGGCGCGTCGCCACCGCGGTCGCCGCCCACGGCGAGCCCGAGGACGTCTACGCCCTGGTGGCGGAGGAGCTCGCCGGGCTGCTCGACGCGCCCGGGGCCGGCGTGATGCGACTCGAGGGCGAGTGGGAGGCGACCCTCGTCGGCTCGTGGAGCGCCGATCCCGGGGCGCGGTTGCCGGTCGGCAGCCCGATCACCTTCGGCGAGGCGAGCGGCACACGGACCCTCATGAAGACGGGCGAGTCCGTCCAAGTCGTCCTCGCGGCGGACAACCCCGTCGCCCGGCTCGGCTACGCCTGCTGCGTGCTCGTCCCCGTCCGCGTGGACGGGCGGCTGTGGGGGACGCTCGCCGTCGTCGCCGCCGAGCCCGACCGCTTCGGGCCGGACGCGGGCCGCCGGCTCGCGGGCTTCGCCGACCTCCTGGCCACGGCGATCACCAACACCGAGGACCGCGCGAAGCTCGCCGCCCAGGCCTTCACCGACCCGCTGACCGGGTTGGCGAACCACCGCGCCTTCCATGAGCGACTGGCCGCCGAGGTCGCGCGCGCCCGCCGCCACGGCCGCGCGCTCGCCCTGGCCCTCGTCGACGTGGACCACTTCAAGCGCATCAACGACGCCTGCGGCCACGAGGAGGGCGACCGCCGCCTCGTGGAGGTCGCACGGGCGCTGTGCTCCGCCGCGCGTGCCGACGACGTGATCGCCCGGGTGGGTGGCGACGAGTTCGCCTGGCTGCTGCCCGAGGTCGACCGCCACGAGGCCTACCTCGCGGTGGAGCGCGCGCGCCGGCGGCTCGGGAGCAACGGGCACGGGGGGCACGGGTTGACGATCTCCGCCGGCGTGTGCGACCTCGGGCTCGCGGTCGACGGCGAGGAGCTGCTGCGCCTCGCCGACGGCGCGCTCTACTGGAGCAAGAGCCGGGGGCGCGACACGACGTGGATCTATGACCCCGAGGTCGTCCGCGAGCTCTCCTCCCACGAACGCGCCGCGCAGCTCGAGCGCGCGCAGGCGCTCCTCGGCCTGCGCGCGCTCGCCCGGGGGATCGACGCGAAGGACCCCGCCACCCGCCGGCACTCCGAGCGCGTGGCCGAGCTCGCCGGGCGCCTCGCCGCCGCGGCCGGCTGGCCACCGGCGCGGGTGGGGCTCCTGCGCGAGGCCGCCCTCGTCCACGACGTGGGCAAGATCGGCATCCCCGACGCGATCCTCCTGAAGTCCGCGCCGCTCCTGCCCGAGGAGGTCACCGTGGTCCGCGAGCACGCCGCGCTCGGGGCGAAGATGGTCGAGGACGTGCTCTCCGACGAGCAGGTGGCCTGGGTGGGCGCCCACCACGAGCGGTGCGACGGTCGCGGCTACCCTGCGGGCCTGCACGGCGCCGAGATACCCGACGGTGCTGCGCTGCTCGCGGTCGCCGATGCCTGGGACGTCATGACCGCGAGTCGGTCGTATTCCCTTCCCGTGGCCCCGGATATCGCGATGCGCGAGTGCGCGGAGGGGGCGGGCACCCAGTTCGCCCCCGCCGCGGTGGACGCCCTGTGCGCGGTGGCGGCGACGGGCGCCCTGGACGGCGTCGTCGCGGCGTCCGCTCGTCAGTAGGGCGCGAGGACGACCCCCTCGGCGGCCTCGCGCGCGCGGTCGATGAGGTCGGCGACCTCGGAGCGGGCCTCGGCGAAGCGGCCGAGGACGTAGGCGGCGACGCGGTCGGGGTCGGTCGTGTCCGGTCGTCCCACGCCGATGCGGACCCGGCGGAAGTCCGGGCCACCGAGCTCGGCCTTGAGCGACTTCAGCCCGTTGTGCCCGGCGAGCCCGCCCCCCAGGCGCTCGCGGACCTCGCCGAAGGGCAGGTCGATCTCGTCGTGGAGGACGAGGACGTGGTCGAGGGGCAGCTTCAGCGCGCCGCGGGCCGGCCCGGCGGAGCGGCCGGCGTCGTTCATGTAGGTCTGGGGCAGCAGGACGGCGACGTGCGGGCCGCCCGGGCCCGTCCTTCCCTCCGTGATCAGGCCGGCGTACTTCGTCTTCGCGCGCGGCAGCTCCCATCCGGTCGCGAGCGCGCTCGCCACCTCGAAGCCGATGTTGTGGCGGGTGCCCGCGTACTGCGCGCCGGGGTTGCCAAGCCCGACGATCAGCCAGTCGGCTGGCAGCGCGACCTAGCCCGGGGCGGTGCCGGGCTCGTCGGGCGCGTCCTCACCGAGGTTCTCGGCGGCCGCGTCCGGATCACCGACGCGCTCGGTCTCCTGCTCCATCTCCGTGTCGGCCTCGACCTCCATCTTCGGCACGGTGACGGTGGCGATGACGGTCTCGGGATCGTCGACGAACGTGACCCTGGGCGGCGGGGTGAGGTCGGCGAGGGTGACCGTGGCGGCCGCCTCGAGGTGCGAGACGTCGTGGGTCATCGCCTCGTCGGGGATGTCGCCGGGCAGCGCCTCCACGGTGATCTCGCGGGTGACCTGCTCGAGGATGCCGCCCTCCTTGATGCCGGGGGCATCGTCGGCGCCGACGAGCTCGACGACGACCGTGGTCTGGATGGCGACGTCGAGGCGGACGCGGAGGAAGTCGACGTGCCGGGGCTGGCTCGTGACCGGGTGGCGGTCGGTCTCCTTGATGAGCACGGGGATGCCGCTCATGCCCTCGACGTCGAGCTCGATGACCTGTCCGGCGTGGGCCAGCGTGCGCATGAGGGTGAGCCAGTCGACCTGGACGGGGAGCGGGTCCCCGCCTCCGCCGTAGACGATCCCGGGGATCTTCCCCGCGCGACGCAGGCGGCGGGCCGCGCGGGAGCCCTCGGCTTCGCGACGGGCGCAGGCGAGGGTGGCGGAGGTGGCACTCATGGCGCGCCGAGGATAGCGGGGGCTTTTCGCACCGGGGATTCCGGGTAGCCTAGGAGCAATGGACCCGGACGCTGAGCTCGTCCTGTTCCTGGGCGGCCTCCACGTCGTCGGGATCGGGTTCGCCTTCGCCCTGCTCTGGCATTTCGTCCGGGCCGAGCCCACGCGGGCCTGGTCCCTGCCGGAGGAGGACGACGACGGGGGTGGAGGTGGGGGGAACGTTCCTCCCGAGTCCCCGGCGCCGAACCGGCCGCGTGACGGGGGGCTGCCGCTTCCCGACGCGGTTCCCGCGCGCGTGCGCCTGCGCGAGCCCGGGCGACTCGCCGACCTGCTGCCCGAGCGCGAGCGTCGTCCCCGCCACGACCCGGCTCGGGTGCCCGTGCGGGCGCCCGAGCGGGTGTCTTAGCTTAGAACCCATCCTGAAGACCAAGGCTATGCGGCTGGCGTCGCCCAGGTTGATCGGACGAGATAGCGAGCTGGCGCTTCTATGCGAAGCGATAAGCACTCCTCCCGCGCTGATCTTCGTGGAGGGCGATGCCGGCATCGGCAAGAGCCGGCTCGTACGCGAGGCGGTCTGCTCGCACGCGGTCAAAGGACGGCGCGTCCTCCGCGGATGCTGTCACCGGCTGCGGGATCCATTTCCCCTCGGTCCCGTAGTCGAAGCGCTCCGGCGGGTGGGCGACGAACCGCCGAGCCGTTCCCTGTCCCCGCTGCTCGGGGCCCTTCGACCTCTGCTACCCGAGCTGACGGGCATGCTCCCGCCTGAGCTCGCGCCTATCGGGGACGTAAGGGCTCAGCGTCACCGCGTGTTCAGGGCACTGCGCGAGCTGTTCGAGGCCCTCGGTCCCACCGTATGCGTCCTGGAGGACTTGCACTGGGCCGACGAGGGAACCCTTGAGCTCCTTGCCTTCCTCTTGTCCGAGCCCCCGACCGGCCTGACCTTGGTCCTGACGTATCGAGGCGAGGACCGGGATCCGGTCTCCCCCATACGGGCAGTGGCCTCCCGCATTCCCAAAGAGACGCTGAACCTGACCGTTGAGCTGTCTGCGCTTCCGGTCAAGGAGGTGGGGTACCTGGTCTGCGCCATGCTCGACGCGGAGGCGGTCTCCGAGGAGGTCGCAAGCGAGCTGCATCGCTGGACCGCCGGTAATCCCCTTGCCCTCGAAGAGGTCATTCGGATGCTGCGTGACCAAGGCCAACTCGTCCTGGACGGAGGGCGGCTCACGAGCGCGCCCCAGCGCGTCGATGTTCCTCCGACGATCAGGGAGTCGGTCCGCGAGAGCCTGGAGAGGCTTGATCGCGACGGCCGGGTAATCACTCGGGCTGCTGCGGTGCTCGCGACGCCGGTGGACGAGGAACTGCTCAAGCGGGTGGCCGGCTTGCCGCGGGCACGGGCGATCAACGCGCTTACCAACGCGGTCTCCTCGGGCCTGCTGGAGGAAGAACCGGATGGGCGCTTCTGGTTTCGTCACGTGCTGGCAGCAGAGGCGGTCCAAGCCGAGACTCCCGCTCCCGACCGGCGGAGGCTGCACCTGCGCGCCGCTCGGTCGCTCGAGAGCTGCCCGGAGCCCCGTGCGCTGGCTCGGCTCGCCCACCACTTCAGGCAGGCGAAGCTGCTTGCCAATTGGGCACGCTACGCGGAGGCAGCAGCCGACGCGGCAACCTCGATGGGAAACGACCGCGAGGCCGCGCGACTCCTCTTGGAGGTGCTCTCCGGTCCGGCGCTTCACCGGGCGAGCCGGGTGCGGATGGCAGTGAAACTCGGGACGGCCGCGCTCTACAGCGTCTCGCCTCGTGCGGCGATCGACGTCCTCCAGCGAACGCTCGTCGAGGTCAAGGACATGCCATGCGGTGTCCGCGGCGAGCTGAGATGCTCTCTGGCGAGGCTTCAATCACACGCTGGCGACAGGTCCTGGCGGGAGGAGATGGTCCGGGCAGTAGGAGAGCTCGGAGGACGACCGGACCTGGCCGCCCCCGCGATGGCCAGTCTCGCATGGCCAACGATGGCCGAAGGAAAGCTGGAGGACGACCTCGGTTGGTTGCGTAGCGCGTCGGACGCGGCGGCGCGAGCGGAAGATCCGAAGGTCAAGCGAGCAGTGGATGGGCAGCGGGCGGCCATCTTGCTGTCCGTCGGAGACCCCGCCGGATGGGACGCGGTCAGCGAGATTCCCCGGCAGGCAACTTCCACCGAGGCGAAGGTCCAGCTACTCCGGGACCTTCACAGTCTGTCGGTGGTGACGCTCAACCTTGGTCACTACCGACAGGCCGAGTCGTGTCTCGCCAGGGCGCGCCGAATCGACGATGAGCTCGAGCACGTCTCGTGGGGCCCTTGGCTCAAGAGCACCAGGATTTCGCTCGACTGGCGAGCGGGGCGGTGGAAGGGCCTTGAATCCAGAGCCCGTGAGCTGATGGAGGCCACGCTCGCGCGGCCCGCGCTCTCGCTGGGCAACGAGCTGATCCTCGGTTCGCTGTTGCTCGCGCACGGCCGAGTCGAGGAGGCGGAGCGGATCTTCACCCGTGCTCTGGAGCTGGCCCGGCCCAGGCGCTGGATCTCGGCGCAGTTGGTGGCTACTGCCAGGCTCGCGCGCATTGAGCTCGCCCGCGGAGGCGCCCAAGCCGCTGCTGAGTTGACCGCCGCTGGACTAGACGTCGTGAGGCGCAAGGGGATATGGGTATGGGCGCGAGACCTGGCGCCGCTGGCTGTACAGGCGCTCGTCGCCTCAGGCAGCTGGGAGGAGGCGCGTGACCTTGTTGGGGAGTTCTCCGCCGGGCTGTGCGATCGGGACGCCCCCGCAGCCCGAGCCGCAGCCGCCCTATGTCATGGAGCGGTGCTCGACGCGCAGGGCCGCGACGACGCAGGATCGCGCTCTCTGATCCGAGCGGAGCGGCTCTGGCTCGCGCTTCCGTGTCCCTACGAGGCGGCTCAGGCAAGGGAGACACGTGCGCGATGCCTGCTCGCCCGCCACGACGAGCGAGGAGGCGAGCTCCTGCTCGGGGCGCTGGAGACGTTCGACGGCCTCGGAGCAAGCTGGGACGCCGGGCGGGTGCGAGCCGAGCTGAGGGCGCAGGGCGTTGCCCCACGACCGTCGGCGCCCGGCGGCCGTGGAGCTCTTCGAGGCGTGCTCAGCTCGCGAGAAGCTGAGGTTGCGCGCCTGGCGGGGATGGGCAACAAGAACCGCGAGATCGCCGAGATGCTGTTTCTCTCGCCGCGCACGGTCGAGGCTCACGTGGCCTCCGCGCTACGCAAGCTCGGGGTCGACTCGAGGGAAGGTCTCGCCTCCGTCGCCGGACGGGAAGAGGACCACGAGCCTTGGTAGCGCCGAGGACCGGAACGACCGGAACAGCCGCTGCGCGTCTCGGGCTACGCGCACCCCCGCGGCGCTACTTATCTAGATGCGTTGTGCACTCAGCGGTTTGGGCTCTCCTCGCCGTTAGCTTGTACGCTGCGCGGCAGTCGGCCCAGATTGCTGCTTCTGCTTTTCACGCAACAGACCCCAGCGGGCAGGAGGACGATGCAGACTTTCCACCTCACCAATAGTCGCCCAATCTCCGTCGGCGTTCGCGGCTGGGCTGCTCGGCTGCCCGCTCTTGCGGGGCTTGCGGGATTGACGTGCGCGGCCCTCGCGGTCGGCGCCACGAGCGCCTTCGCGGCGACAGGGAGAACGTCGTATGACGTGTTCGGCTTCAATTCGCCGGACCATCAGGCGGGCGAGATCTTCGGCCAGCGACTCGAGGACGCCAGGCTTGGCAACGGAGTGAGGGGTGTGTTCGCTTCCAGCTACCTCGCGGATCTCCCCGCGGGGCACGACAGCGCTGCCATCCCGGGCGCCGGCGAGGTGACGTTGATCAACAGCAAAAATCGCTCCAAGCGCTACGAGATCTTCTCACCTGAGCCTCAGGCGAACGCGAACTTCGGCTTCTACATCGCGAACATCGGCGATGTGAACGGGGATGGGAAGGACGACCTGGCCGTGGGAGCACCGGGCGAGAGCGTCAACGTCGCAGGTAAACCCTGCGCCGCGGGCACAGTCGGATGCAACGAGAACGAGGGCAAGGTGTTTGTGATCCAGGGCTCCACGGGGAGGCTCCTCTATGCGATCAAGAGCCCGGATCCTCAGTCTCACGCGGGCACTTCGTTCCGCGGTTTTGGGGCGCGGATTGGTACGGCAGGCGACGTCAACGGAGATCGCATTCCCGACATCATCGTCGGCGCTTCCGGCTACGACGTGCCGTCGAACTGTAGTAACGTGAGCCCGCTCCCCGCCGATTGTCACAAGGGGGAGGGGGAGGCGTTCATCCTCTCGGGCAAGAACGGCTCGCTGATCCGCACCCTCCACCTTCCGCCCAGCGACAAGCCGCCGGGGAGTTGCTCTGCCCCCAAGCCGACCACTCCTTGCGGCAGCTTCGGAGGGTCGGTGCAGAGCCCGGGGGATGTCAACGGCGACCGTGTCCCCGATCAGCTCGTGTCCGCTTATTCCCTCAGGCCGACCCCGAATCGCGGCGGTAGGGTGTATTTGTTCAGCGGGAAGAACGGGAGCGTGCTGACCCGGATTGACGCGCCCGAGGCAGGCCCCAACCAGTTCTTCGGTCTGCAAGATGTCGCTCGCAACACCCCGGGGGATGTGAACCGCGACGGTGTCCCTGACATCTACATCAGCGCCTTCAACCAGGTCGGGACGGCGGGGCCGGGTCAGGGCAAGGCATGGGTCTTCGATGGCAAGGCGTCGGTGGCGACGGGCCACGGCGTGGTGCGGTACCAGGTGAAGGACCCAACCCCGACGGCGTCGGAGGCATTCGGGTTCACGGCGAGCAAGACCGACTACAACAAGGATGGAACGCCGGACCTGTTCGTCGGCGGGATCGGTCCGGACGACCGCGAGGTCTACATCATCAACGGTAAGAACGGCTCGGCGCTGAAGACGCTGGCGCTGCCCGGCTCCGCGTTCCAGCGCAGCGCGCCGGACAACGACGGCAGCGAGCTCGGCACGGGCTCGCGAGCGCTGGGCGATATCAACGGCGACGGCGCACCAGATTTCGTCGGCGGCGCGGCGTACCAGGACCTCGGTCGCAGCCGAGATGAGGGAAAGGCGTTCTTCTTCGTCTCGAGCGTCCCCGCGGTCACCAAGTTCGGCTTGACCAACCGACGGTTTGGGGTCGTCGGCGCCCCAAGCCGGAACAAGCACCCAAGGGGTAGGAGCGGTACGACGTTCACCTACACGCTGTCCAAGGCCGCGACGGTGAAGATCGTGGTCGCCCACAGGCTCGCGGGCCGCCGCCAGGGCAGGCGGTGCGTGGCCCCCACGCGCAAGCTGCGCAGGGCGAAGGGGTGCACGCGCACCCTCGTGCGCGGGACGCTGACCCGCCGGAGCAGGCGGGGCGCCAACCGGCTTCCCTTCTCCGGGCGCATCCGACGCAGGGCGTTGAGCGCCGGGCGCTACTCGGCCACGATCACCGCGACAGACGCCACGAAGACCGTCTCCGCGCCGCGGGTGATCTACTTCACGATCATCAAGCGCTAGCCAGACGGTCGTCCAGCCGCAGGTTTGCTCTAACACCCTCCTCGGAAAGGTCGAAGATATGGAACGTATCCGCGTGATGTCCTGGTGTACAAGCTGTGTCGGCGGGGTGCATCTGCCCGCGTTTGCCGCCGCGGAGGGAGGCTTGTTCGCCGAGCAGGGAATCGAGGTGGAGTTCGTGACTCCCCCGGCGGCTCCCGACTGGACGTTGCGGGGGTTTGGGTCGAGGCTCAATGCGGTGGCCGCAGGGGACGCCGACTTCGCGCTCACCTCGGTCGCCTACCTGGCCTCGGCGCAAAGGGAGGCCGGGGGGTACTTCCCGGCTCGCTTCGCCGCGGTGTCTCATCAGCGCAACCCGATCGCCGCGGTCGTGCGCGACGATTCGGACCTTCAGGACCCTGCCGACTTGCCGAGCGCCCGGGCGGCGAGATGGAGCATGCCCTGGTTCACCCAGGAGTACGCGGGCGCGCTGGCGTACATGGGGCTTGGTGCGACGGTGGTGGGATCGTCGGAGGGTGTCGATCTGGAGACGCTGGGGGGCATGAACCGTGCACTCGGCGGCGGAGGGATCGATGTGATTCCCGTCTGGATGGACATGACGCCCTACCACCGTGAGGCCCGGTTCACCGACGCGGGCTTTCCCACCCGGGTCATTCCGCTTGACGTCGAGGTCTACACCACCGGGCTGCTGGCAGCGGACCGCCTGCCGTTGGAGCTGGTGACCCGGATGCGGGACGCGTTCGTGGCGGGCTACGAGCTCCAGCACGAGGATCCCGAGCCGGGAATAGCGGCATTCAGGCGGCGCTTCCCGACCATCTCCGATGAGCACCTCCGCGCCAACTGGGCGCTGTTTGAGCCCTACGCCTTCGACGGAGTCCCGCCGGGCTCGATGGACGCAGAGCGCTGGCAGGCGACGATCGGCTACACGGCGAGTACGCATGGGCTGCCGATTCTCCCCGCAGAGAGCCTGTATCGCCCCGAGCTGCTGACACCCGCGCTGGAACTTGCCCCAGCGTAAGAACCGGCTACAACACCCACTCCCCCTCGGCGCTCGGATCGCGACGGGCGTGCGCGCACTGATGCTCGCCTGCGTGGTGGTAAGCGCACTTCCGGCTCTGGCGGGCGCGGAGCAGGCGTCTCAGCCGGCCTCAGCGGCGGCTGGCGGCCTCGACGCCGGCGCCTTTCACACGTGTGCGCTGCTTCACGACGGCCGCGTGCGCTGCTGGGGGTACAGCGCTGAGGGTCAGCTGGGGTACGGGAACACCGACACGGTCGGTGATGATGAGACGCCCGCTTCGGCTGGGCCGGTGAACCTTGGGCCCGGACGCACCGCAAAGGCGATCAGCGCCGGGGACCACCACACATGCGCGATCCTCGACAACGGCGGCGTGCGCTGCTGGGGCTACGGGCGAGCCGGTCGGCTTGGCTACGGCAACACGAGCAACGTCGGCGACAAGCGAGCGCCGAGCTCCGTCGGGGCGGTCGACCTCGGTCCCGGGCGCACGGCGACGGCGATCAGCGCGGGTGGCGCCCACACATGCGCGATCCTCGACAACGGCAGCGTCCTGTGCTGGGGCTATGGCGCGCAGGGTCAGCTCGGCCATGGCAACACGAGGAACGTCGGGGACCGGCAGGCACCGGGGTCGATCGGCCCGGTCGACCTCGGCGCGGGGCGCACCGCGAAGGCGATCAGCGCCGGCGCCGCATTTACGTGCGCGATCCTCGATGGCGGCAGCGTGCTCTGCTGGGGCTTTGGTGGGTTCGGGCAGCTCGGTCACGCTCCTGGTGATCAGGGATCGGGGTCTGGCAACCCCGACAACATCGGTGACAAGCAGACGCCCGGGTCGGTCGGCCCGGTCGACCTCGGTCCGGGGCGAACGGCGAAGGCGATCAGCGCCGGCGGCGTGCACACGTGCGCGCTGCTGGACGACGGCAGCGTGCTCTGCTGGGGGTACGGCGCCCTCGGCCAGCTCGGTTACGGCAACACGGACAGCATTGACACACCCAGCAGCGTCGGACCGGTGGACCTTGGATCGGGGCGCACCGCCTCGGCAATCACTGCCGGTCAGTTGCACACGTGCGCAATCCTCGACGATGGCAGCGTACGCTGCTGGGGCTTTGGCAACGATGGTCGCCTGGGGTACGCCAACACGAACAGCATCGGCCAGATCGAGACACCAGGCTCGCTGGGGCGGGTCGGCCTCGGTGCAGGGCGCACCGCCACGGCGATCAGCGCCGGGCAGAGTCACACCTGCGCGCGGCTGGATAACGGGAAGGTGCTCTGCTGGGGGGCCGGCGCCAACGGTCGGCTGGGGTATTGCCACCAGAACGCGGTAGGCGCCAAGCAGACCCCCGGCTCGGAGGGGACCGTCAATCTCGCGCGCGGCGACGGTGGCGTTGGCTGTAAGGCCGCGACGGGGGCCGTTGACCCGCGTGTCCGCGAGGCCAGGCGCGAGCGGGGTTTTCGCAGCTGCCTGGGCCGGGTGGCGCACCGCCCGAAGCACGCGAGAGGCATCGCCCACCGGGAGTGCCTGAGACGTTACGGGCGCACTCCAGGACGAGTCGTACGTCTGCACGCGCGCGCGGCCTCCAGGAATCGAGCCGTTCTCCTATTCGGTGCCCCTGGCACCGACGGCAGCAGGCCGCCGGCCGCCCGCCGCTACCTGGTCAAGCAGTCATTTCGCCCGATCCGTTCGACACGCGACCCCGCGGGCACGCAGACCCTCTGTCACGGGAGCTGCCGTTTCGCCGTCGTCACAGTCGGCACCAGGATCAGGCTGACGGTCACGAACCTTCGTCCCCACACCAGGTACTTCTATGCCGTTACGGCTCGCGACAACGTCTCTGGCCGGCCGGGGCCACGCGCGAGCGTCAATGTGAAGACGCGCTAGAGCCACGTCTCGGCCGTGGTGGACCGGCCAGCTCAGAGCCAACGCTAGCTCAGCGGCGGACGCCGAATCCAGCGGGTACTCATCACCCAGCACTCTGATAACTTCTCGTATTGGGACCCTCAATATTCGTGCTGGCGAGGAACGCGAATTCCTAGGGCTCAGGACCGCTGGGCGCACTCGCATGGAGGTGATCGCCAAACGGCGCTGTCTCGCGGGCCGACCGTCACAGCAGCGCGTCGGCCAGCGCGTCGATCGCCGCGACCGCCGGCGCCTTCGGATCGAAGTCGAGCAGCGCGCTCCCGTCCTGGTCGGCCTCGAGCAGCCGCCCGTCGTGGGGGACCGCTCCGCCAACCTCGACGCCCTGCTCGGCAGCCAGCCGGTTGACGGCGTCCCGCCCACCTGCGTCGCGCACCTTGTTGGCCACCAGCAGCAGGCGCTCGGGGTCGAGCTGCCTGGCCAAGCCGATCATCCGCCGTCCGGTCTCAAGCGACTTGAACGTGGGCTCGACGACGACGAGCATCGTGTCGGCGTTCAGCGCCTTGCTCTGGGCAAAGTGCTCGAGCGAAGCTTCGAGGTCCAGCAGGCACACCTCCCCCGCGGTCACGGCCGCGATCTCGACCAGGCCGCGCACGGCGGCGTGCTGCATGCCCAGTCACCCCGTTCCGGCCTTCTGCTCCGGCCGCATCGCCAGCAGCTTCACGCCGTCCGGCGCCTCGAGCGAGTACCGCGAGCACACCTGCTCGAGCGTCCTGGTCAACCTGTAGCCTGCGGGCGTGTGCTCCGCGAGGCCGGGCGGCAGTCCGGGCATCTCGGCCATCAGCGCGGGCGACACGCCGAGTGCGAGCGCCAGGTTGGGGTTCGGGTCGCCGTCGATCGCGAGCACCGGATGCCCCCGGCGAGCGAGCAGCCGCGCCAGCGTCCCGGAGATCGAGGTCTTGCCCACGCCGCCCTTGCCGACCACCGCCAGCTTCATCGGACCGCCTCGTGCGCGGGATTCGAGTGTGTTCTCGCCTTGATCATCGCCGATCGTGGGCCTGGCTTGCCGGTTACGTTGTCGAGGGCGGTGATCGTGTAGTGGTAGCTGGTGCGGGCGCGCCGGCGGGTGATCGTGCGCCTGATCTTGGTGCCCACTGCCTTCACGTTGAAGCGGCAGCGCCGGTGGCAGAGCGCGGGTCCTGCATGCGGGCCGCGATCCGTGAGGGCGCAGAGGGGGTCTGCGGGGCCTGATCCCCGGCAGCGGTGGCCGGAACACCGATCGCCGCCGGAGCCCGCAGCAGGAGCGCCAGCACAAGAGACCGTCTCACCGTTCGAAAGCTACACACGGGCGAGGGCGGGGCCTCGGAGTCAGGCCGGCAATCGTTTCGAGGAGCTCATCCTGATGCTCGCGCCACGGGCGGTCGCAGCGCGTACCACAGCGAGCCCGCCACAATCGGAACCGCGGTGCTCGAGTGCCACAGGGCTGCCGGCCAGCGGGCGCGTCCGCGTGCCGCGTCGGCGAGCAGCGGGACGTGCGTGGCGAGCACCCAGAAGCCCGCGAGGAAGCACACGCCCCCGCCCACGATCGCCGGCCATCCGCCTGCGATCGCGCGGCGGCGCTTAAGCGCGAACAGGCAACCCGCGGCGAGCGACACCACCGCGCCAGGCACCACGTGATCTACGATCTCGAGCCTGGAGGCGACGTTCACCTCGAGTCCGAGCGCGCGCCCGAGATAGGGCACGGCGATCGTCCATGCACCCAGCAGCGACATGCCCGCGGCGGCCCGCGCACTTCTGGTGTCGACGGCTGGGTCGCGGCGCATGACGCGACAATACTCGGCCCGGCCTCAGCGCTCGCAGTAACGGAACGAGCCGTAAACTCATGCTGCGATGGGTGAAAGCGGGAGCTCGTCGAGGTCGCGCTCGCCCTTGGTGGGACGTGGAGTCGCAGCACTCGGACTGTTGGTGATCTGTGCCGGCGCCGTCGTCGGCGCCAATCTCTTCGGCGTTCGGGACAGCCTGCTGGGCTCGGCCACCCCGAAGCCGAGGGCGATCGCCGTGAGCGCGTTCTCTCCCGTCGGGGGGGGTGGGGCGAGGCAGCGCACGGTTCTCCGCTCGCAACCCTGGTGGCAGGGTCTCGATCGGCTGCGGGGCTCGGCAGGCGCCACGACTCGAGGCTTCACCGTGGGCCGGTCCGCGTCGCAGTGGCGGGCGAGGTGGACGTGCCGGAGCGGTCGGCTGGCCGTGCGGGTCGTGGGGCGAGCGGCCGCGTTGATCGACGCGGCGTGTCCCGGCAGCGGGACCGCGTTTGCCACCCAGACCGGGAGCACCCGGCTGGCGGTGAGCGCGGCCGGAGGGTGGACGCTGCGGATCGATCAGCAGGTCGACGTTCCGCTGGTCGAGCCGGCGCTTGCCTCTATGAGCGCGCCCGGGACGTCACGTGTGTTCACCGGCGACTTCTACCGCGTCGACCAGACCGGCACTGGGCGCCTCACCATCTATCGCCTGCGCACGGGGCGTTATGTGATGCGGCTGAGCGGTTTCTACGTCACGCCGAACGTCGACCTCGAGATACGTCTCAGCCCACTACGATCACCGCACTCGACGCCGCAGTTCCTGAGCATCCGTTCCGCGCTAGTGGCGCCGCTGCCGATCACGGCGGGTTCGCTCAACTTCTCCGTCCCGCGCGGCGTCGACGTGCGGCGGTACCGCTCCGTGGTCCTATGGTGCCCGCCGGTGCACAGCGCGTACGCCGCCGCTGAGCTCAGGTCGACTCGGTGAATCGCACCTCGGTCGCGGGCGCCACCGCGCCGATCGGGGAGCAGCGTCTCGTGATCGTGCTGCCCAGCCTGCACGACCCGAGGCTCCGGCTCTCCGCGGTGATCATCACGCTGCAGATCCTCGGGCAAGCGGTCCTCAACTTCAAGGTGTCGGTGGCGCAGATCCTCGTCTCGATCGGGGTCGCGGCCGTGATCGAGGTGGGGGTGAGCTGGCGCCGAGCGCACATTCTGGCGTGGCCGGCGAGCGCGATTCTCACCGGCAACAGCGTCGCGTTCATCCTCCGAGCCTCGGGGACCCGGCACGGCGACTGGTGGACTCTGCACGGAGTTCAGTACTTCGTTATCGCCGTGGTCCTGTCGCTGCTCTCCAAGTACCTGATCCGGGTTCGGGGCTGCCATGTCTTCAACCCGTCCAACCTGGGGCTGGTCTGGACCCTGCTGGTGATCGGGCCCGTCCACGTGTTTCCGCAGTACCTGTGGTGGGGGCCACTCGGCCTACCGCTGACGCTGGCCCTGATCGTGATCCTGGCCGGGGCGGTGTGGGTGCTCACGTCGGTGCGGATGACGATCATGGCGCTGGCGTTCCTGATTCCGTTCGCCGCGCTCGTGGGCCTGTTCGCCGTCGCCGGACAGAGCTTCCTCGCGATCTGGCACTCGGGTCCGGTCAGCGGGAGCTCCTACTGGCGGGACATCTGCCTTTCGCCGGAGGTGCTGATCTTCGTGTTCTTCATGATGTCCGATCCGAAGACCGCCCCTCGCGGCACGCGCGCGCAGCTCGCGTTCGGCGCCGGCACCGCCGTGCTCGCCGCGGGCCTGCTGCTGTTGCAGCCGACCGAGTTCGGGATCAAGGTGGCGATCCTCGCGAGCCTCACGGTCACGTGTGCGCTGAGGCCGCTGGTGGATGGCGTGGCCGAGTTCGTCGCACCTCGCGACGCCGCTCCTGCGAGCGCGCTCCGCGGCCGGATGCCTCGAGCCCGGTCGCTCGCGGCGTGGTCAGCGCGGGGCCTGCGCGTCCCGGCGGTCCTCGCCGCGATGATCATCGCGATCGCAGCGCCAGCTGACACGATCGCGCTGCGGGGCGATACGCAGATCAGCTACATCGAGCAGGGCCTGACGGGCCGCAACCCGCAGTGATGGTCTCGAGCGCGGCCGTGGCTCACCAGCCCAGCCACCGCGGAAGCTCCGCTCCCGGGGCGGGCTACTCCTCTTGCACCGAACGGGGAAATAGGGCGATCAGGACATCCAGGCTCAGCCTTCTGCAGGGCGCCGCTGAACATCGCGATGAGAGGCGCCTGCGGACTGCAAGGAGGACCGTGATGGTCCATGCTCACCCAAGCGCTCCCGCAAGGGCGGCGACGACCGCGTCGTGGTCAAGGCTCGAGCTCATCTGTCCCATATTCGCCCGCCGACACGAGGAGGTATGCCGCAGGCGAGAAGGCTACTGGGGACGACGCGCCGCCAGCCGGGCGACAGTCCGGTGTCCTGAGCTCGCGTCCCCGATCTCGACCTCCTCATAGCGGAGCAGCTCGAGCGCCGCGAAGGCGCGGCGCAGCTCGCCGGGCTCCAGCCCGAAGCGCGGCCCGAAAGCCTTGGCCGGAGGCTCGGGCCGCGCGCCGACGAAGGTCTCGAATACGAGCAGTCCGCCCGGGGCCAGCGCCTGGGCGGTCGCCTCGAACAGCGCGCGCTCACGGTAGAAGAAGTCGATCACGACCTGATAGCCGGACCGGGGGAACGAGGCACCGGCGGCAAGGTCGGCCCGCCGCACCGTGACCGGCGCCCCGTGCTCGGTGGCCGGCTCCCGAACGCGCGCCACCGCGACGTCGGAGATGTCGATCGCGTCGACCTCGAACCCGAGCGCCGCGAGGAAGAGGGCGTTACGGCCCCCTCCGCAGGCTATGTCGAGTGCGAGGCCCCGGGGCTGAGCCTCGAGCAACTCGCGCTGGTCAAGCAGCCAGGCGGCGGGCTCCTCGCGCCAGGTCGCGGCGGAGTGGCGCTCGTTCCAGTACCGGCGTGTGGCCTCAGCGTCGCGGGCAGGAGCTGGTGGCGAAGCGCTCACATCGCCAGCCGATTGTACGCTCCCGGACGGTGAAAAGGCAGTCTGACCAGGGTCGGCGACGGCGGTCGCCTCGGAACCCCAAGCGTCGCCGGTACGGCGCGGGCTTCTGGGCGAGCCTTGCGATCGTGGTCCTGCTGGTCGCCTTCGTCCAGGTGACCGTCGCCAGTCAGCCGGACCCGACGGGCCACAGAATCGATTTCTCGACGTTCGTAACGCTCGCGAACACCGGCGCGCTGAAGAGCGCGACGATCCTCGACCAGGACTCCTACGTCGAGGGAACCTACCGGCGCCCCGGCGGCCCGCTCGTTCGCTTCAACACGCCGTATCTGACGTCACCGCCGACCCGCGTACAGCTGGTCACCATCATCACCTCGAACCAGGTTCCGCTGAGGATCGAGCAGCAGTACGGAAAGAGCCTCGTTCCGTACCTGTCGATTCTGCTGCCGACGCTGATCCTGATCGTCGTCCTGGCGTACTTCCTCTACAGCGCCCGAAGAGGGACCGGATTGTTCGCGACCGGGAGCGGCGCGCGGAACGTGGCTCCGGAAACGCTCTCGACCTTCGACCACGTCGCGGCGCAGGACGAGGCCGTCACCGAGCTGCGCGAGCTGGCGCAGTTCCTGTCCGACCCCAAGCGCTTCACGCAGCTCGGCGCCCGCATCCCCAAGGGCGTGCTGCTGTACGGGCCGCCGGGCTGCGGCAAGACGCTGCTGGCGCGAGCGCTCGCCGGCGAGGCGGGTGCCGCCTTCTACTCGATCTCCGGCTCAGACTTCGTCGAGCTCTACGTCGGCGTCGGCGCCTCGCGCGTGCGTGAGCTCTTCAACGAGGCCCGCCGGAACGCCCCGGCGATCGTCTTCATCGACGAGCTCGACGCCGTCGGCCGCAAGCGCCGGTCAGGACCCGCCGCCAGCGAGGGCTCGAGCGAGGAGCAGGGACAGGCGCTGAACCAGATCCTCACGGAGATGGACGGGTTCTCGCCCGCGGCGGGGACGATCGTCGTCGGCGCGACGAACCGCCCCGACGACCTCGACCAGGCGCTGCTGCGTCCCGGTCGCTTCGATCGTGCGATCTCGGTCGACCGTCCCGACGAGGCGGGCCGCGCCGCGATCCTCGCGATCCACGGCAAGGAGAAGCCGCTGGATGACGGCGTGGACCTGCGCTTGGTCGCGAGCCGCGCGATCGGGCTGACGGGAGCGGATCTGGAGAGCGTGATGAACGAGGCGGCGCTGCTCGCCGCACGCGCCGGCAGGACCGAGATCTCGCAGACCGAGCTCGAGGATGCGCTGACCCGCGTGCTCGAGGCGCCCGAGCGCCAGCGACGGCTGTCGGCGCGCGACCGCACGATCGGCCAGCAGTCGCTCGGTGCGGAGCGGGTGACCTTCGACGACGTGGCCGGAAGCGAGGAGGCGCTCGGCGAGCTGAGCGAGATCAAGGACTTCCTCAGCGACCCGAGCCGCTTCACGCAGATCGGAGCGCGGTTCCCGCGGGGCTTCCTGCTCGTCGGTCCTCCCGGATGCGGAAAGACCCTGCTCGCGCGGGCCGTGGCCGGTGAATCGAACGCCGCGTTCCTGTCGGTCGCCGCCAGCGAGTTCACCGAGATCTACGTCGGCGAGGGATCGGGGCGGGTGCGTGACCTGTTCGCCCAGGCGCGGGCGATGGCGCCGTCGATCGTGTTCATCGACGAGATCGACGCGATCGGCACCAGGCGAGAGTCCTCACTGGACGGCCACCGCGAGCGCGAGCAGACCCTGAACCAGATCCTGATCGAGCTCGACGGCTTTCGCCAGCGCGACGGCGTGATCGTGATGGCCGCCACCAACCGCCCGGAGATCCTCGACGCCGCGCTCGTGCGGGCCGGTCGCTTCGACCGTACGATCACGCTCGACCTGCCCGACCGGAACGCGCGCCAGGCCATCCTCGCGGTCCACGGCGCGGGCAAGGCCGTGGGCCCGGACGTGGACCTCGGCGCGGTGGCCGGGATCACCCGGGGCCTCTCGGGCGCCGACCTCGCCAACGTGATGAACGAGGCCGCCCTGCTCAGCGCCCGCCGGGGCCGGCGTGAGATCGCGATGGCGACCGTGGAGGAAGCGGTCGAGCGGACGACGATGGGCATCTCCCGGGCGCACGTGCTGACCGACGAGGAGCGGCGGGTGATCGCGTTTCACGAGGCGGGTCACGCCGTGGTGGCTCGCACCGTGCCCGAGGGCCGGCTGCCGCACATGATCAGCATCATCCCCTCCGGTCGCTCTCTGGGGCGCGCGTGGCTCAGCGAGAGCCACGATCGCCTGATGTACTCCCGCTCCGCGCTGATCGACGAGATCGCGATCCTGCTGGGGGGACGCAGCGCGGAGAGGCTGATCTTCGGCCAGGCCAGCTCCGGCGCCGTCGGCGACCTGGCGCGCGTCGGGCAGCTCGCTCACCGCATGGTTCGTGAGCTAGGCATGAGCGACGCGCTCGGCGCCATCGGCTATGGCGAGGACGCGGAGGCCAACGGGCACACGGTGCCCTACTCCGAGCACACCGCTCGCGTGATCGACGCAGAGGCGCGCAAGCTGGTCGACGAGGCGGAGCAGCGGGCCGACGCGGTGCTGCGGACCTCGCGCCCGGCGCTCGAGCGGATCGCCCAGGCGCTGCTGGAGGCTGAGACCCTGAGCTCCGACCGGATCCGGGAGCTGGCCGAACCCGCCCCCGCGCGCCGTGCGCCGGCGCGGGCCTAGCGTCTCCCGGCCGCGCGCCGCTGCAGGAGCGCCGCTGCCGCGAGCGCGAGAACCGCGGCCAGAACCACGATCGAAAGGATGTCCACCAAGCTGACTGCGGCGGGCGACGAGCCCCGCTCCCCCGTGCTTGGGCCGACCGCCGTGTCCGGCCCCGCCGCGACCCGTGCCTGCCCCGGGAGGAAGGAGCGCTTGTCGAGGATGCCCGTGCCCTTGATGAACACCCAGCCGTCGTAGATCGCCGTCCGATAGGCGAAGGTACCCCGGGAGAAGAACAACGGGATCGAGGGCACCTCGCTCGCGAGCAAAGACAGCTCGGCGCGGACCGCCCGGTGGCGTGCCTGCGGATCCGGCGCTGAGGCCACTCGCTCGGCTGACGCGTCGAACTCCTTGCTCCGGTAACCCCCGAAGTTCAGAGGAGCGGAACGCGGATCGGAGCCGAACAGCGTCGCGAGGTAGTCCGGGTCATAGGAGGCGAGCGGCGGCGTGCTCTCGATCGCCGCCTGGAAGGCCGGACGGGAGCCGTCTTCGCCGATCGCGTGACCAAGCCTTGTGGGCGAGGCCTTCCGCAGCGCCGCCGTGACCCCAGCCCGGCCAAGGGCGAGCACGACCTGGCGTCCGGCCTCGAGCCGAACCGGGTCGTTGTCGGGCGCGAGCACGGTGATCGGCGGTAGCTTCTGCGCTGCGAGCGCGCTCTGGGCGGCACGGAGATCGAAGCGCTGCAGAGGTGCGCCGGGGGACCACGGCGAGGCCGGATGGATGTATCCGTCCTGGGCGGTCACCGCCGGCTCGACGTCGCCGGCGATCCGCTGGAGGTCAAGCGCACCGGCGACGGCTCGCCGCGCGGCAAGGCGATCGAACGGCTGGCGCCTGAGGTTCAGCAGCAGCGCGGTGCCCGAGTAGGAGGGCCCGGTCGCCAGCTTGATCCCCAGCGTGCCGCCAAGATCGGCCGCGGTCCCCTGAGCGAGGCTCAGCGGCAGCATGTCGACCCGATGCCGGCTGAGCGCATCGTAGGCGCGCTGCTCCTGCCCGATGATCGGAACCCGGATCTGCTCGACGCGCGGGCGTCCCGCGAAGTAGCTGTTGTTCGCCCGGAACGCGTATCCCCGGCGCGGCCCGGCGCTGACGAGGCGGTAGGGACCGCTGCCCACCGGGAGACCCGGCGGGGAGACCTGACCCGGAGGGAGGCTCTGCCAGAGGTGCCGGGGCAAGATCGGCATGTCGGCGAGCGGCTCGTCGTCGAAGCCCAGCGAGGCGTGCTTCAGATCGATCACGACCGTCAGCGGTCCGGTCGCGTGCACCCGTTCCACGTCGGAGAGCTCTGGCGTGAAGCGCGGGTGGTAGCGGCTGGCCACGAAGCCGAACGTGAACGCCACGTCGTCGGCGCCCAGCGGCCGTCCGTCCTGCCAGCGGACGCCCGATCTCAGGGTCATGGTCACCCGCCGGCCGCCGTTGCTCGACGTTACCGAGCGCGCGAGCCAGGGTCGCGGGACTCCCTGCGCGTCGCGCCAGAGCAGCGTGTCGTAGACCAGCGTGACAAGCGGATAGCCGAGCGCGAACGTGTACGGCGTGAGCGTGCCGTCGTACTTGGGAAACGCCAGCCGGACGAGCTTCGCGGCGGGCTCAGATGCCGCTCGGCCGGGTTCGACCGGCCAAACAGCTAGCGCTCCCACGATCGACGCTACGGCAATCGCGGCGAGCGCGCCACGTCTGGGGGCCGTCGACCTCGCGCCGCGGCGCGTCATGCTCGCAGTCGGCCCCAGCAGCGTGGCATCACTTCAAGGTTATTCGCCCTGACGCGCGGCCGCGCCCGTGAACGAGGGCGACAGCGTTCAGGAGCTGTGATACGTTGAGCCGGTTCGCATCGTCGAGCGGGGTCGTAGGTGCACGAGTACTTGAGTGGAGGTGGTCGCTGATGCAGGGACGGACACGACTTCTGACGATCGCGGTGCTGTCCCTGCTGGCAACCGCACTAGTTGGGGCGAGCTTGGCGTGGGCCTGCACGGCCCCCGACTACGGGACTCCTTCGTCACCGTCTCCGCCGCCTTCGCCCCCGGCATCGTCGTCACCAGCCGGAGGGAGCAGCGGCACAGCCCAGGGAACGCCAGTTTTCACGGGCGGAGGCTCGGGGTCTGCTGGCGCGGCACCGAGCACGTCCGGCGCCGCGGGCGCCGTCACCGGCTCGACCAGCGGGGCCAGCCACGCTGGGACAAGCGCCCCCAGCCACGCGCCGCGCCGGGCGACCAGTCCCCGCCATCCCGGTAGCGGAGCTTCCAGCTCCCGCCCCGTGGCAACGCGGCCTGCTGGGACGAGCGGGTCCGGAGCCCCACCGGCAGCCGTTTCCGCCCGCCCGGCCGCGACTTACGGCGCCTCCGCGCTGCACGCCCGTGAGAGTGGAGCTACCGCAGGCGTGACTCACGGCCCAGACGGACAGCCCGTCTTCTCCAGCTCGACGGCTCCCAAGGGCAAGGCGGCGGGTAAGAGGCATGCGACGCCGGCAGCTCGAGCGCATTCTCCGGCCCCATCGGCCCGCAGCGCCACCGGCGACCTGTGGAGCGGCGTTGCCTCCCCGTCGAGGCCGTCGTTCTCAGCGACGGCAGCCCCCGCGTCCGCCGGAGCCGGTGGTGGCGTCGGCTCAGGGGTCCTGGTCGGAAGCGCGATCCTGGGACTCGGGCTCGTCGGTCTCTTGGGTGGCGCGTTCGTCGTCGGCGAGCAGCGGCGCCGACGGGTCAAGGCGCGCGCAGGCAAGAGCTCGGGGACACCGACGTCTGAGAGGTAATGCGATCCGGGGACGGCACGCCGGAGGCGACGGCCGCCGAGCCTGGAACGGATACGGGTGAAGCAGCGAGCCCCGGCGGCCAGCACCGGCCCCGGGGCTCGCTGCTGTTGCTGCTGGTTGGCGCCTCGCTGATTCTGGTCGCGATCGGCCTGGTGCTGCTCTCGGGGACGAACGATCGACCACCGACGCTCGCGCTTACCGGCCACGACGCGCCGATCACCGCCGGAGCGCTGAACCTACGCGATATCAGCGCTTACAACTCGCCAACCCTGGTCCACAACCCGATGCAACGGGAGAACCTCGCGGTCGCCAGCAGAATCGATACGCCCTTCTTCTCCTGCGCCTTGAACGTCTCCCGCAATGGGGGGCGGAACTGGACGCAGACACCGGTACCCGCGCCCAAGGGAGAGGAGGCGAAATGCTACGCGCCAGACCTCGCGTTCTCGGCCGACGGCACCCTGTACGTGGCGTTCGTCACCCTGAAGGGCCGGGGCAATGTCCCGCACGCCGAGTGGATCTCGACCTCACGGGATGGCGGGCGCACGCTGTCCAAGCCGATGAGGGTGCTCGGACCGCTTGCCTTTCAGGTCCGCCTCGCCGCCGATCCGGCCAGGCCCCGCCGCCTGTACATGACCTGGCTGAAGGGCTCTTCCGTGGGGACGCTTCGGTTCAGCAACACGGGGAACCCGATCGAGGCGGCTCGATCCGACGACGGTGGCGCGACCTGGAGCCGGCCCGTGCGGGTGAGCAGCCCAGCGCGCCAGCGGGTTGTCGCGCCCTCACCGGTGGTCGGCCCGAAAGGCGACCTCTACGTGCTCTACCTCGACCTGGGGGCGGACGATCTGGACTATTTCGGCGAGCACGGGGGCAGAGGCGGCCCCCGGTACCCCGGGCGCTTCACGCTCGTGCTCGCGCGCTCGGTCGACGGCGGATCGACCTGGGGTGAGTCGGTGGTCGACGACCACGTGGTCCCGACCCGGCGCTTCATCGTGTTCCTGCCCCCCTTCCCGTCGGTGGCGGTCGACCACAACGGTCGCGTGTACGCCGCCTTCCAAGACGGCCGCCTCGGCGATCCCGACGTGTGGCTGTGGTCGCTGGCCCGGGGAGCTTCGAGGTGGCAGGCAACGCGCGTCAACGACACCAAGCCCCGCGACGGCACCGCCCAGTACCTCCCGAAGCTCTCGGTCGCCCAGGACGGACGCCTCGACGTGCTCTACTACGACCGCCGCGCGGACCCGGGGAACATCATGAACGAGGTGTCGCTCCAGTCCTCCTTCGATCAGGGCAAGACCTTCACCTCGCATCTGACCCTCTCGAGCCGCGCGTTCGACTCGAGAATTGGCTTCGGCGCCAAGGAAGGGCTGCCGGATCTCGGCAGCCGGCTCGGGCTGATCTCCAGCGACCGCTCGGCAGTGGGGGTCTGGACCGACACCAGGGAGGGAACCCCGGCGACCCAGAAGCAGGATATCGCGGAGGCGGTTGCCACAGTGGTCAGGCACCCGCGCCTTTCGGGCGCGGCGAAGGACGGCCTGCGCTACGGGGGCGTCGTGCTCGGACTCATCGGCCTGGCGCTGCTCGGCTCGTGGGCGGGGGGCCGTCATCCATCGCCGGCACGTCCTGACGGCCTCGTGTAGTTCGCCGGCGCGGTTCGACCTTCGCTAATGCCTCGCCGATATGCCCTCCGGCGATCGCCCACGTCTCCTGAAGAGGAAGAGTAGGCCTCGATCCACCGGTGGATCGAGGCTAGCCGCAGCCCTTCTCGATCGAGATCGGGGCGCTCACCGTGAGCAGCTCCGAGCGCAGGCCGGTGACCACGTCGCCGCGGCGACGCACCTCGACGCACTGGGCGACAGCGGCGCCGGCGGCTTTCCAGGCCACCCGGGTGGTGCCGTCCAGCCCGGCGAGGGCGAAGCGGGTGGACGGGTCGATGCGCAGGACCTCCACGCGCCCGGACCGGCGCAGCCGGGAGACCAGACGCGCGCATCCCCCCGCGCAGCGGTCCACGAGGTCGCCCACCGCCCGCGCGTCACCGCGGGCCTCGGCGGCCACGAGGTCGTCGATCGCGCCGCGCTCATCACCGTTGGCCGCGAGCACGCGCCCGACCGCGAGCGCGACCACGATCCCGGCCGCCGCCAGCGCGACGACGAGAACCAGCCGTCCGGGCCTCACTCGCCCGAGAGCTCGAGGAAGCGCTCCACCGACGCCTCCTCGTGGGCGAGCCGCTCGGCCACGCCCCGCGCGCGCTCGGCGGCCAGCCCGATGAAGTCCTCCAGGCAGCGCTCGGGGTCCTCGGGCAGGGGGTAGACGCGGGCGACGTCGGGAGGCTGGGCGCAGACGATCCCGAGCGGGGGACGGCCCTCGGCGAGGGTCCGCGCGCCGCAGACGGGGGCGACGAGGAGGCCCCGGTCGCGGGTCACGAGCGCGGTGGGCAGGAGCCGGGCGGCGGGCAGGGGGATGTCCAGGCGGACCGAGCTCACCACCTCGACGTCGGAGCGCGCGGCGTCCTCGAGCGGCTCGCGCCAGACGGCGAGGACGGTGTCGGCGGCCTCGAGCGCCTCGCGCAGCGCGGTCACCTGCTCGAGGTAGAGGCGCTCGGCCTCCTCGCGGTCCTCCGCCCCGGCGAGGTCGAGCTCGCAGGGCACGCGCAGGAGGTCGTCGGGCCCGACGCGGTCGCCCTGCCCGAGCGCCCCGCGCGCGATGTACGTGCGCAGGGAGGCGAGGTCGCGCCGCCCGTGGAAGACCACGGTGACCGTCCGCGAGACCGGCAGCCCGGCGACCCGCAGCGAGACCGCCGCGGAGGCCTCGTCGTCGAGCAGGGCGCGCCGGAGGAGGTCGTCGGCATCCGACATGCGGTCTGGAGGTATGTTCCCGGGCGTGAAGCTCATCTATAAGCCCTTCGGGATTGTCATGGGTTTGCTGAGCGGCCTCGTGGCCAAGCGGATCTTCGACTTCGTGTGGACGATGATCGACGACTCCGAGCCGCCCAAGGCGACCACCGAGCTCGCCCCGCTGCCCAAGGTCTTCGCCGCCGCCGCCGTCCAGGGGATCGTGTTCAAGACCGTCCGCGTCGCGGTGGACCGCGCCGGGGCGCGGGGCTTCGCGCACCTCACCGGCACGTGGCCGGGCCCGAAGTTGCCGGACCCCGAGTAGGCCGTCAACCGCCGCCGCCGCGCAGGAGGAAGCCGCGCTCGGCGAGGTCGCCCAGGGCGTCCTCGAAGGCAGGGAAGTCGCGGGCCTCGAGGAGGTCGAGGGGCCTCCCGTGCGGCCCGCGGGCCCGGGCCCACCGGCGCAGCACGGCGGCCCCGGCACGCTCCTCGGCCTCGGCGAGGAGATCGAGCAGGATTCCGAGCTCGGGGCGGTGCTCGAGCTGCCCGGAGAGCAGCGTGAGCGGATCGGCGTCGAGCGCGCGGCACAGCTCGTCCTCGGAGAGCCCGAGGAGGTCCATGAGCCGGTGGGCGTGCCCGCTTCCGTTCAGAAGAGCTGGTTCTCCCCGGCGAAGACCTCGCTCACCGAGCCGTCGGTGAAGATCTGGCGGATGGAGTCTGTGAGCAGGTCCGCGCACGAGAGCACGCGGATGTTGTCCGGGGCGCCGGGGCGCAGGGGGATCGTGTCGGTGACGACGATCTCCTCGAAGCGCGAGGAGGCGAGGTTCTCGTACGCGTTGCCCGAGAGGATGGCATGGGTGGCGGCGGCGAAGACGCGCAGCGCGCCCTGGCTCATCACGGTCTCCGCGGCGGCCCGCAGGGTTCCCGCCGTGTCGATCATGTCGTCCACGAGCAGGGCGGTGCGGTTCTTGACGTCGCCGATGACATAGCCGATCTCGGCGACCTGCTGCGCGGGCCGCTCCTTGGTCAGGATCGCGAGGTCGGCGCCGATCTTCTCGGCGAACTTCTGGGCGAGCTTCGCGCGCCCCACGTCGGGGGCGACGACCACGAGATCGTCCAGGCCGCGGTCCTGGAAGTACTGGGTGAGCAGGAACAGCGCGGTCATGTGGTCGACCGGCTGGTGGAAGAAGCCCTGGATCTGGCCGGAGTGGAGGTCCATCGTGAGGACCCGGTCGATGCCGGCGACCCCGAGCATCTGGGCCACGAGGGCGGCGGAGATGGGCTCTCGGGGGGCGGACTTCTTGTCCTGGCGCGAGTAGCCGTACCAGGGGGTGACGGCGATGATCCGGTGGGCGGAGCCGTGCTTCGCCCCGTGCACCATGAGCAGGAGCTCCATGAGAGCGTCGTTGGCGTTGATCTGTTCGGTGGGGTTGCCGCAGGTGGGCTGGACGATGAACACGTCGGCGCCGCGGATGGACTCCTCGTAGCGGGGATAGACCTCGCCGTTGGAGAACGTCTTGAGGGTGACGGCTCCGAGCTCGATCCCGAGGCGCTCGGCGATGCGGCCGGCGAGCTCCGGGTTCGCCCGCCCCGCGAAGAGCATGAGTCGCTTGTCGTACTCGACCGGCAGGGAGGTGGGATACGGCTGCGGGGCGACGACGCTCATCGCCCGGCGGAGTCTACGTCGGCCCCCCGACGACTCGCGGGCGCGCGCTCCGCATAGTCCGCGATGTTCTCCTGGCGCGCGCGGGCGAGGCCGAGGGCATCGGCGGGGACGTCGTCGGTGATGACGGAGCCCGCGCCGGTGTAGGCGCCGTCGCCGACGGTGACCGGCGCGACGAGGGTGGTGTCCACGCCGGTGCGCACCCCCTCGCCGATCGTGGTGCGGTGCTTCTCGGCGCCGTCGTAGTTGGCGGTGATGGTCGCCGCGCCGAGGTTCGTGCGGGCGCCGATGTCGGCGTCGCCCACGTAGGACAGATGGGGAACCTTCGCGCCCGGGCCCACATTGGAGTTCTTGAGCTCCACGAAGGTGCCGGCCTTGGCCTTCTCGTGGAGGACGGTGCCGGGACGCAGGTAGGCGAAGGGACCGACGGTGGCGCCGTCTCCGATCCGCGCGCCGTGGACCTCGGAGCGCAGGACGGTGACCTCGTCGCCGAGCCGGGCGGCGGCGAGGGTGGTGTGCGGGCCGATACGGCAATGGGTGCCGACGGTGGTCCCGGTCAGGAGGATGCACCCGGGCGCGATGACCGTGTCGGGGCCGATGCAGACGCCGGGCTCGATGGTGGTGTGCTCGGGGTCCTCGAGGGTGACGCCGTTCTTCATGTGGTGCGTGTTGATGCGCCGGCGGGCGAGGGTGACCACGTGGGCGAGGTCGGCGCGGTCGTTGATGCCGAGGGTGAGGGTGGGATCGTCGACCACGTGCGCGGCGACCGGGAGGCCCTGCGCGTGGAGGATCGGCAGGACGTCGGGGAGGTAGAGCTCGCCCTGGGCGTTGTCGGGGGCGAGCCGGGGCAGTGCGTCGAGGAGGGCTCGTCCCGCGAAGGCGTAGATGCCGGTGTTGACCTCGCGGACGGCGAGCTGCTCGGGGGTGGCGTCACCGGGCGCCTTGGCCTCGACGATGCGCTCGACGGTCCCGTCGGCGGCGCGGATGACGCGGCCGTAGGCGCCGGGCTCGTCGAGCTCCATGGTCACGACGGTCGCCGCGGCGCCGGCCTGCTCGTGGGCGGCGACGAGCTGCTCGATCGCCTGCGCGGTGATGAGCGGCACATCGCCCATGAGGATCACGACGGGGGCGTCCGGGTCCACGTGGGGCGCCGCTGCGGCGACGGCATCGCCCGTCCCCCGCGGCTCGGCCTGCACGGCGAGCTCGACGCCCTCGGGCAGCACCGGCTCGAGGACCCGATCCGGCCCACCGACGACCACGATCCTGCCCGCCCCGGCCTCCCGCGCGGCCTGCACCGGCCACAGCGTGAGGGGCCGGCCCAGCAGCGGATGGAGCATCTTCGGAGTCGCCGACCGCATCCGCGTCCCCTGCCCCGCGGCGAGGACGATGACGGTGGGGGCGGCCACGGGTGGGAGCGTAGCCCCCGTCGTTACCCTCTCATCACCTCGCTGGGGAGTGGTGTATTTGGCTAGCACTGGTGGCCTTGGCCCACCGAGAGCGGGTTCGAGTCCTGCCTCCCCAGCCTCTCCTTCCGTCCGAGACGTATACGAACATGTGTTCGTTCCACCCGCTACTCGAAGACTCAGGCCGAGGAGGCCGTCGCCGCCTCTCTGAGCTACGCCGAAACGCTCCGCCGGCTCGGCAAGTGCTCGACCGGCGGCAGCGCGCCGGTACTCAAGAAGTATCTAGGGATCTGGGGTATCTCGACGGCACACTTCGATCCCGCGGCGCGCAGAAAAGGGGGTTGAACCGTGGCCTCAACCGATGTCTGAGCCTGGATCCACCGATGGGGTGGGGGGTTCTGTCCGGTCGGGGGTGAGAATGACCTCCTGTGCAGGGCTTTTACGGCTGATTAGGGCAGCCGGGGCCTGCGGCAGGAGGTCACCTTCATGGTGCAGGATGACAAGCCGGTCGGATTGGATGGCGTGGAGGTCTGCTTCGATGATGAGCGGGTCGTCTCGGATGCCGGGGGGATGCTCGTCGCGGCTGTCGCTGGGCGCCTGGGGGTCGAGGCGCTCGCCCAGCGGCGGGTGCGGTTGCGTCGTGACCGGCCCGGGGCGGCCAACGCGGGGCGCAAGGTGATGGCGGTCCTCTACGCGATGGTGCTCGGGGCGGACAGCATCGATGACATCGGCGTGCTCAGGGCGGGGCGCACGGGCCGGCTTCTGGGCGGCTGGATCCCCGCCCCGTCGACGCTGGGGACGTTTCTGCGGGCGTTCACTTTCGGGCACGTCCGCCAGCTCGACGCGCTGCTGGGTCAGGCTCTGGAGCGGGCCTGGGCGGCGGGCGCCGGTCCCGGCCGGGGGCGGTTGGTGATCGACGTCGACAGCTTCGTCGGCGAGGTGTGCGGCCGCCTGAAGCAGGGCGCCGCCTACGGCTACACGCACGTGCTCGGCTACCACCCGCTTCTGGCCACCCGCGCCGACACCCGGGAGGCGCTGCACATCCGCCTGCGCCGGGGCTCAGCGAACACGCAGAAGGGGATGCTGCGCTTCTGCGATGAGCTGATCGCCCGCGTGGGGCGCGCCGGCGCGACCGGCGAGAAGCTCATGCGCGCCGACTCGGGATTTCAGAACACCAAGGTGTTCGAGCGCCTGGAGAAGGCCGACTGGCGGTACTCGATCGGGGTGCGGATGATCAAGACCGTCGAGTCTGTCCGACGAACTGTGTGTGGGCCGTGGTGGGCTTGGTGGTTGATGGTTAGCCGGGGAAGCGGTCTCCGAAGTGGATCTTGAGGCCTGCGCGTGCTGCTGTCCAGGCCCGGTTGGTTTGC
>JAABUL010000911.1_pt1 | contig 60336 bp, 50 predicted proteins | sample 5559151 | NCBI WGS metagenome assembly JAABUL01 (sample SAMN10711876, study PRJNA513368) | rock metagenome | isolation source: Antarctica rocks | place: Antarctica: Victoria Land, Pudding Butte sud
AGCCAGCTCTCCAAAACCCCCACCCTCCTGCTCTACCGCGCCCCTTCCCACACCTCCCTCCAACTCTCCTCCTTCCTCCTCGGCACCGCCGCAATCTTCGCCACCTACCAACAAACCCTCCTCGCGCGCGCCGACCCGGGAGACATCGAAACCGGGCGCCTGGAGCTGAAAGTCCCCTGGTATTTACGCTCGATCTGGCTGTTCGTGGGACTGTGTTACGCGCTAGCGTCTGCGAGGGCGTATATGGCGCCGCTTAAAATGATACGGCGGATTAGTCTAACCACGCAGCCGAGCGCAGGGACGCTGGAGACGATGGGAGGGCCTACGGCAGGAAGGAATGTATGGTTGCGATTCGAGATGCGCCACCCCGTCCCCTTCGCGCGGAGGGCGGGCGTGGTAATAGAGGCGCCGTTGAAGGGCGTGACGTTGGATTCGGAGGTGCAGAGTCACGACCTCAGCTACAACACCATCCCCGTGAACGAGGCCGGGGCGTGGACGGCAGCGTACGCCGAGAAACCGATCGCAAATCCGAAGGCGACTGTGGATGCGGACAGCAAGGAGGCGATAGCGAACGAGCAAGCGCCCGTTGTTGCAGAGGTGAAGGCGGAGCCGGAGAAGGACGCGGACGTGAAGACGACTCGATCCCTCTGGGAAACAACCAAACAAGACATCCGCCGCATCTTCTACCGCGACGGGATGGCCTACGTCCGCATACCCGGAAAAGGAAACTGGAAACTAGATCTCTCGGGCTGCGAGATGCTAGACCACGGCAGGCCGCTGGAGGAAGCGATGAAAGTGGAGCCAAGACTCCATGGCGAGCAGAGCTGGGTGGGACATTTGAAGACGTGGCTGGGACGATGATGCTGCACTGCTGGTACTCGTTCGTGAATCCATCGCGGCTGTCTTATCCCTGAAAGCGAGGCTAGCATAGCGTAGCGTGCTGTTGCACATATCGTACACTTACACTCCCAACCCCCCAACCCTTCAACCGCAAGCACCAAATCATACCTCAATCTCTCTCTCTCTTTCGAAAATGTCTTGCTCACCGAGAACGGAGTCCTACTCCCCCCCCTCATCCTCCCCCTCCATGCCCAAATCCCCAACCTGACTCTCCTGACTCGGCCCCATAACCCGCTGCACAGCCTCCACGTCCCGCACAGTCTCGTTAAAAGCATCAATAACAGTCCGCAACACGCCGTTTCGATTCCAGTTCCCCCTTCCTTGCCACACCATCTCCATCATGCCCGCGTTCACTTGCTCGAGTTGCTCGACTGATAAGCCCGAGGAGCGGACGACGAGTTCCTTGTGGAAGCTGAGGAGGGCTGCTTCGTCGAGGATGATGGTCTTGGCTGGGGCGAGGGAGGTGGTGGTGGTGGTAGCCGGAACAGGGCCAGGGGCGGGGTTATTGAGGAGGGCGTTGATGGAGGATTGCTTTTGCGCTGCAGTTTCGCTTAGGCCGGAGTTGGAGGCGGGACCGAGGCCGAGACCGACACCGACACCTTGGGATTGGGGCGGAGGCATCTGCTGTGAAGATTGACTCTGCGAGTGCTGGCTCGAGAAGTTCTGCTCTTGCGTATCCGGCAACTGGCTCCCACCCCTCGCCTCCGCAAGCTGTGAGAAACGCGGATGGTCGTCTGGGCGGGCACCATTTGAGAGCTGCGTGTTGACTGAGTACGGTCCACTAGACCGAGACTTGTCGCTTGTCTTCTGACCGGATGTGGTCGTAGATGCGCTGTTCCGGTACTGGTCGATTTGCGACCCTTGCAAGACTCGCGTGTGCGCGCTGCGTTGCGTGAGCTCGCCTTGAGTATTGACCTGCTCAGGGGAGGCGGCGGAGCGCTGGTACAGCTGGCTATTCTGCTCGTGAAGGTCGGGGCTATCCAGCATGTCCGAGTCTTCGTGAGGCCGGGAAGGAACAGTCGAGCCGTTGGTCTGATGCGAAGGATGGCTGCCGTTGGTCGTGCTCCAAGGATTCGACATCGGGTGGAGACGACTTGGCGTGACTGGATGGAGCGGCGGTCGCACACCCGGAATCTGCTGCCCGAGCACGACAGGTCCAGAGTCCTCCGTCGTAGTCTTCGACACCTGCTGCGGAGGCACGTTCGGTACGACTGTAGGCACTTCCTCGCCCCTGCGCTCCGCCTCTCTGATCTTCGCACCAAGCTTCCTCTCACGCTCAAGTTCACGCTCATAAACCACTGCGCACTCGGCGACCAACGCAGGGTGTTGCGATTCCAACATCATCATGTCGACCTCGACGTTTGCGAGCATCTCGTTCGCCTTCAGCGTCCGGTCCTGATCTCCAGAAGTCCTCGCATCCTTAGCCAAGCGCTTGATGTCCGCAAGGAAGTCCTTCGGTCGCTTGTAGTAGCCATTTGACAACCGCTTCTCAATCGTCACGGTCTCGAGATTGTAGTAGAACCGGTTCGAAACAACTTCTCGCAGCCCAGTAATGCCTTTCTCATCTCGGTCAAGTTCGTAGGGGCGGAAGACTTGCTGTTGCTGCATCTGCTCTTCATTCAAGTTCGTCGTCAGTACCTGCGGATTCTGCTCGTCGTACAAGTAGGCGATGTCTCTCTCTTCAATGATCGGATTCCGGAACTTCTTGTGCCTGAGCTTGATCTGGTCCATCACGTTCTGAATCTGAAGCTTGAGCAGGTTCAAAGTTTGACGGTCCTTCTTCTTCTGCGCCTTTTGCTCAGCTTTAGTCGGCTCCAGTACCGGCGTTTCGACAGCAACAGCCACTGGTAGCACATCGAGCTTCCTGCGCTTTCTGTTCTCCTGTGATGGGAACTCCGAAGGCGCCTTGCGAATGAACTCGATGACGGCGTTGAAGTACTCCTCTCGGGCAGGTTGATCTGGTCGCGTCAAGTCGTACTGATTCCTCAACGAGTAGCCGAAGAGGTCGCGAAGCATGTTGGCTTCGATCTTGTCGTATTGTGCTTTTGTCCTCTTGTCTTCGCCGTCGATTGGCTTCTCCATGACTCCAAGCAGCAAGATAGGCTCAGTTGGCGGAATGCTTCGCAGCAGACCTGTAAACGTGCGGATCGCAGACTCGCCCAAGGTCCGGTACCAGATGTCGACGTTCGGGATGTAGATCACACCAGGCTTGTGGCGCTTGACCTCCTCGAACTGTTGCACGATGGCTGCCTCTGGAGACTGCGGAATGGTTAGCTCCGCCACAGGTCATCAGACAATATGTGTCACTTACCCTCGTCGAGTCCTTCATCAACGTCGCCATATCAAAGTTCTGCACATGCAGACCCTCAAGCTTGCTCAATAGCGCAGCACCAAGATACTGCTGACCCATTCCCGGCGCGCCTCTGATCAACAACCTCGGCCTGAAGACACGGGAGGACTCAAACTGCCGTAGCATGTTCTCGCGCTCGAACCCAGTATCATCGTCCCGATCGTCGTACATCGCCTCCTCCAGAGCAGTTGCTTTGCGCTTCCTCGGGATCGCATTGTCGACCAGGGCCGCGACATCTTGCAAAGGCTTGCGCAGCAGTGGCTCAATGTCTTTCTTCAGAGCTGAAGCACCCGAAGCTGCCGAGCGCTCCGAAGAAGGCACGATCTTGTTGACGGAGATCATGAAGTCCTTGGCCAGAACCTTGATCTTTGTCGGGTCGATCTGCAACTTCTGATCGCTTGAGTAGATCTGAGGATATGTGCCTTGCACAGCGTTCAAAGCGGCCTCAGTGCATAGTGCTCGGAGATCAGCACCACCATACCCGCGCGTGAGTTCAGAAAGCTGATCCTTGAACTCAGGCTTCAGCTCTGGCTCCCAGCCTTTGGTATGAATATCGATAATCGCGCGGCGACCCTTGACATCCGGAAGCGGGAAGTAGAACTCTCGGTCGAAGCGTCCTGGCCGGCGTAGCGCAGGGTCGACAGAATCAGGGCGATTAGTAGCTCCGATAACGATGACCTGCCCTCTGCCATCCATACCGTCCATCAATGCCAGAAGAGTGGCGACGATGGAGGCATGAATCTGCTCCTGCTTACTAGACCGGACGGGCGCGAGTCCATCGATTTCATCGAAGAAGATGATGCTGGGCTGGTTCTTCCTGGCCTCCTCGAACAAGAGACGGAGTTGCTTTTCGGCCTCGCCAACCCATTTGCTGAGCGCATCTGCACCCTTGCGCATGTAGAAGGTGACTTTCTGGCCGTGGGAGCTCACACTGGAGGCGAGAGCTCGAGCAAGAAGCGTTTTACCAGTGCCAGGAGGACCGTGGAACAAAACACCACGAGGAGGAGTGACGTGGAAACGCTGGAACACCTCCGGGTACAGCAGTGGCAATGCCACCATCTCCTTGAGCTGGTTGATGTGGTCCTCAAGTCCACCGACGCCGTCGAAAGTAACGTTCGTGTCGACTCCAAGCGGATCTGCATCAGCCAACGCTTTCTTGTCTTTCACCTTGCCGAGTCCAGGTGGCCCGCCACCAGGTCCTTGTACAGGCTCGGAGTTTAGCGAGTTGAAAGGCCTTGGGAATGCAGAGGTCGGAGTCATACCCACAGCACCACCAACACCTTGGCCTCCCTTAAAGCCGCCGCCTTCATCGTCGCTGCTGTCGGAATCGACACCGGCAGTCGCTCCTTGGCCATCTGGCCCACCAAAGACAGGTGTTGGTCCGCCAGCACCTCCAAAAGGTCCAAAAGTAGAGAAGAGGCTGCGATATGTCCCGCCGCCACCAGTGCGCTTGCCACGTGAAGGCGTTGCTGCAGGCATAGCAGGTCCATCCTCTTCCTCCATCTGCGCCAAAAGTTCCGGTCGCAAGATACGATAGTCTGGCCTCGCGCCTCGACTGCGCAGGTTCGGTTCAAAAGCAATTTCAGTATTGCGAGCAGGCCGTCTCCTTTCGCGTCGATTGCGGCGGCGGTCTTCCTCGAGATCTGCAGCCTCATCTGCAATCTCCTCGGGATCAAGCTCATCGTTGTCCTCATCAGACTTCTGCCGCATCGACTGGCTACGTTGCGAAGCTGTCTTGCGAGTCAACCGACCAGATCGACGGCCAGACCGTCTGCTGCCAGCTGTGCTTTCGTCGTTGCTACTGCGGCCGGCACGCGGCGGCTTCAGTAGCGCGTCGGAGTCACTAACGTCCTCCTCAACGTCGGCATCGCCATCGCCTTCGGGCTCGAAGTCGCTGCTCGGCTCACCAGCTGCCTTTCTGGGCCGCATAGACCGTCGTGCTGGACCTGATGGCTGAGATGTTGGCGGTGTGGATGCCCTCTTGCGCTGCCTTAAGCTGCGGCCACCTCGCGCAATTGGCGCCTCGTCATCTTCGTCGTCCATAGACTCCTGGACAACCTGCTCCTCTTCTTCGTCCACCATCTCCATCCTGATTTCGTCCCCTTCGACTTCCTCCTCCTCATCACCCGGAGAAGTACGCTGCACCTCTGTCTCGGCAGCGCCCGCTCCTTGGAAGCGCTGTGGTGTGAGCTCTTCACCTTCAGCGAAGCCGGCCTCAGCATCTGTGCCTTCCTGCGACGCCTCCATGATAGCACTCGGCGGCTTCTTAAGACCTTTGCTGGCCCTCGTTGGTCGCAGCGGTTGTGGCTCTGGGGTCGCCGAGGGTCCTCGAGTCACCTGCTCATGCCTTCCAGAGTCCGTGAGCGCTACCAGTGGCTGGTCCTCACTGTGCGAGATGCGACTACTCCTACGCGTCACACTTGCACCTTGAGCTTGAGGCGTCGATCCACGCTTAGTCGTCGGCCTGCTGCTGCCCGTGCGTGTACTCCTGCGTCCAGCACCCTCCATGGCGAGACTCGGTATCTTGAGCTTTACGATGAGTGATTTCTTCTTGATCTCTGGCTGAGCTCGTCCACGGCGTCCAAGATTCAGTATCTGTTTCGGGCGGCGGTCGCTGTCGTCTGCTTCTATGTCGTCGTCGCTCGGCTCCTCATACTTCACCGGCTTCTTCGCAACCGAGCGCACACTTCTCCCAGTCCGTGGGTTCTTCTCCACCACTTGCTCCTCTTCACTCTGCTGTCCAAAAGACTCTTCCTCGCTGACGTCCTCGCTATCAGGCTCGATCTCGCCGTCGCTATCGTTATAAGTCTCGCGTCGACGCTTCACCGGCTTGCGTGTCGCACTCTTCGACTTGCGCGATTGAGCTCGAGGCTTCGACCGAGGGGGTGGTGAGGATTGAGCACCGTAGTCGAGGTCGTCGGAGTCGGACTTGTTGGGGTCAAAGATGTCGAACTTGCGCTTGCTTGCCATCCGTACAGCTCACGGCTCTCTCACGTGCCGTGAACGTCGCCTGCCTAATGCCAAGATCTGCCTTCACCGCTGCCTGATGATCCCGATATCTTCCCGCATGTATCCTGCGATGTTCCCGAGTGATTTACCAAGAATGTAGCATGAAGCGCCGGATTCAGTCACTTCGAGACGCGCCAAGACTTGAAGCAGCGGAGATGATGTGAACGCGTGATGCGGAAGCGAACCTCGAGCGAATTTGCTAGGAAGATGAAGAAGTGCGAGCAAGATGTTGCTTTGATGAATGTGCCACTCGTAGGCAGCAGGACGATGATCTGGGGGAGGATGCGAGAATGGCGGGCAGGGATCTCGAAAGCCGGGAACGCCTTTTGATAATGCCAAGTTTTGCCAAGCCCAAACGCGATCTTTGAATGCGCGCCTCGCTTTCCAACATCCAAACTGCTCTAGAGCATCACGACCAACACGTTGCTCTACCATCTCGAAAATAGCATATTCGAGATCGCCAAAGACAGAGGACTTGTTTCGTCACAATTTTCACCGACTCCCACCCAAGTTCTGATCAGTACTGCCGCCGGTAGGAATGGCATTCAGGTACCATTCATCGTGCCTGTCCTTCCACCCCAGCTGCCGTCGATCTCTCCACAAGCTTATTCCGATGTAAATCAACTTTATTTCGACGTCGTTGGTGTTGCAGACGAGATTAGCACGTGACCCGAACTTCTCCGCTTCAAAACTGCACTTTCACTTTCGATGGTTCTGAGAAACTCGATTAGATGTTCTCCGAGTTCGTAAAATCCACCAAACACCTCGAAACCACTTTCAAGACCTCTCGGTTCGTTCTTGAGTTCGAGAGTCAAGGTCAGAAGGGTTAACATCAACGTGCCTCCACAGGTATGCAACTAGGAGGTATTGCTCAAGTTGACACTCGCTGAGCTATTCGAGCGAGATGAGTGCTTCACATTTGTCGAGTTGCGTTATGTTCGGTAAAGGTGTTATTTCGAGTGAAAGCTGTAGTGAAGCCATGTGGGCGGATTTACCTTCCTAATTGGAAACCCCCGAGTCGCCGGCATTGGCTTTTTTGGCGGCCAGGGAATAACCTTAATTTTGAGAAGAAGGAGCTTCGAGGACACCAGCTTTCATAGGGCTTCGTGGGACCTTCACTGCTCTCACAATCCCCTGCACCTGTCACATCACTACGCATCTTCACTTCTCGCTGTCGCTACGTGATGTTGCGCGAATGACTACCTCCCCATCCCCCTCGATAATTCTTCTTGCACACTCTCCACCGCATCCCTAATCTTCCCTGGGGTGGAGCACTCCGTCTGTGCACCACAATCCACTCCGGACTCCTGGCCGTTGTCAGTAGTCAAAAGATCCCAGACCGACCCACCTGACAAACCCCGACACCACCGACGATAGCTCGCAGAGTTGCAGTGTCACAAGCTAGCCATCATGGCTTCAGTCAGCGACAAGGTGGCAGAGGTCGCGGAGCAGGCTGTGGAAACCATCAAGGACAGCGACATCGCACAAGGCGTGAAAGAGAGCTTGATTGGCAGCGAGATCGAGGCGCCTGCGACCACTCAGATCCGCGCCGAGTTCAGCAAGCATGCCGTCCAAGACGAAGAGACCGGAGAGGAGTACATGGGCCAGACCGAGTTCGTCAACGCAATCGCGCCGGTCGAGGAAGACTACGTAAGTACTCCCTTTCTTATGCGTGTGATCCTCACCCTGCAGATATTCGTTCCCGTTCCTTTCGTACTATGCGAGGAGGAGGAGGAGATTCCAGCGCCAACAACCACACAGCACAAGATCAAGCGCGAGCAGTACAACGTGCTGTTCCAGATCGCCGACCGCCGCCGCGAGGACCGAGTCACCCTCCAAGACTGGACCGTCTTCAACAACCTGCTTGCGAAGCCCGACGCCGAGTACGAGATAGCATTCCGCCTCTTCGCCGACCCCGAGACAGGCTTGGTCGACTTCGACGACTTCAAGGAGGTGTATGCGCGCAACAAGACCGGCATGCCGTTTGACTGGGATAGTGACTGGGCCAAGCTGTATGTCGGTGGGAAGAAGCACAGGCACGCCATGACATACCCGCAATTCACGCAAATGCTGCGCGGTCTACAAGGTGAGAGGGTGCGTCAGGCGTTCCTTCACCACGACAAGAACCACGATGGGTATATCGAGCCGCAGGACTTCCAACGCATCATCATGGAGACCACATCGCACAAGCTCTCCGACCATGTTCTGCAGAATCTGCCGACCCTCTGCAACATCGGCTCGGGCTCGAAAATCAGCTATGCGAACGTGCGTGCCTTCCTCAACGTCATTAGGGAGATGGACCTGGTGGAGCTCGTGGTCCGCAACGCCATCGCCAAATCGCCAGATGATAAGATCACGCGAGTGGACTTTCTCAACGAAGCAGCACGCATCACCCGCTTCACAATGTTCACGCCAATGGAGGCTGACATCCTCTTCCACTTCACATCCCTGGACCAGCCATCCGGACGTCTCGGCCTAGCAGACTTTGCTCGCGTACTCGACGCCTCGTGGCACGCTCAGGTCAACATCCAGCAATCAGCACAGCAGGCCATCGCCAACCATGCGCAGCGGAGACATGCCGAATCTGAAAGCTGGGTACACGATCTTGCGGTCTCAGCCCATCATTTCGGTCTCGGTTCGCTCGCTGGTGCCTTTGGTGCTTTCATGGTCTACCCCATCGATCTGGTCAAGACGCGCATGCAGAACCAGCGCAAAGCAAGAGTCGGACAGCTTCTATACAAGAACAGCCTCGACTGTTTCCAGAAAGTCTTCCGCAACGAAGGCCTGCGTGGTCTCTACGGTGGTGTGCTCCCACAACTGATCGGCGTTGCACCAGAGAAAGCCATCAAGCTCACAGTCAACGACCTGGTCCGCGGTAAATTCACCGACGTCAAAACCGGCGCCATCGACTTCAAAGCCGAACTCCTCGCCGGTGGCTCCGCCGGCGCCTGCCAAGTCATCTTCACCAACCCCCTCGAAATCGTCAAGATCCGCCTCCAGATCCAAGGCGAAGCCGCCCGCGCCGCTTCCCGCGATGGCGAGGAATTCACTAAGCGCACCGCCCTCTGGATCGTCCGTAACCTCGGGTTAGCAGGTCTCTACAAAGGCGCCACAGCGTGCTTGCTCCGCGACGTCCCGTTCAGCGCCATCTACTTCCCTTGCTATAGCCACTTGAAGCGCGACTTCTTCGGCGAGTCGCCCACAAAGAAACTCGGTGTCCTCCAACTCCTGACCGCAGGCGCCATCGCCGGTATGCCGGCTGCTTACCTCACCACACCCTGCGATGTCATCAAGACCCGCCTACAAGTCGAGGCGCGTAGAGGCGAGACGCAGTACAACGGGCTCCGCGACGCGGCGAAGAAGGTCTGGCAGGAGGAAGGGTTCCGTGCGTTCTTCAAAGGCGGACCAGCGCGTATCTTGCGTTCGTCGCCGCAGTTCGGGTTCACGCTTGCTGGGTATGAGGTGTTACAGGGTCTGCTACCGTTGCCTGGTGAAGGGAAGGTTGAGGGGGTGGCGGAGGGGATGTCGGTGCCTGGGTTGCCGGATGCGAAGTCCCCGCTGCCGTTCTTGAGGAGCCGGAATGCGTTGAAGATTATTCTGGATCTTGACTTGGGGTTCGGCAGGCTGAAGTGAGTGGTGCTAAGTATGCCCCTGCCTGGTTTGTGTATACTGATATCCGTGTTTGTGGTTATAGGAAGCCAGTCGAAAAGCCAGCGAGCGGGATCTTCGGCTTCGGCTCTTCCAAGAGCGTCGCTGCTGCTCTACCAGCTCAGGAGAAGAAAGACGTTGAGAAGTGATTCACTTCATCTCTCTGGTACGTATCAAACAAACTCCCTTGCCCTGCACTGCACTATGCGACATGGCGGCGGCGGACAGGCGGGCGAGCGAGCAAGCGAGCGGACATGGAGAAGGATATCTGGCGGTTGCTTGGACTTTCAGCGGCATGGGAAGCGGCGTTCTCAAGGAGCATAACGGAATCAACGTGAGCATATCGCGGCTGCTGCACTGCGATGGGAACGCGGAGAGCGGGAGCATAGCGCTTGCTTCATGTGCATATGGGAGGGACCATGCATCATCATAGAGCAGCAGCAAACCGTGTATCAACAAAGATCGAAAAGCACTTCTTCTCACACCCTGCACCTGAGTTTGGGGGCTGATTGATGTGACCATTATTGTCGACGGATATCTGTATTGGAGAACATCCAGCAATGGCCTTGACGGTTTTGTACGCTCTCGGACATTTGAAGTATCTTATCTTCTGTCGACAATATGTGCTGGGTACTGCCATCGAGCAGACCCACAACTACTTCACTACGTTCAATGGTATAGGTCGATATAGGCTATACCAAACTTCTCCTCCGCAAACTCCAGCTTTCCCCACGCATATGCCGTCACGATCCATCTCTCCATGTTTCCTTTCTATCGCAGAGCCTCCTCTTCGCGTCATTGATACCTTGATATCAATGGGTGTTTGGTAGATATCCTTCTCCTATCTCTACATACTTACTTCCTCTTTGCCGCTGAAATATCCCATCTCCTCACATATCTCCATCTCCTACCCTCCAAGGTGTACGCCAGCACCCCCATCACACAAACGTCCACCATGGCCACCACAACCCCCCACGACCTCAACTGCCTCACCATCGAAGAACTCGAAGCCCACGCCCGCACAATGATGGACAAACAAACCCGCGACTACTACAACGAAGGCGCCGACTCCAACTCCACCCTCCACGAAAACATGCACGCCTACAACAAATACCGCATCCGGCCCCGCGTGCTCCGCGACGTCTCGCGCATAAACTCTACCGTCAACATCTTCGGCCATCAAAACAGCATCCCGCTCGGTGTGGCCCCGACAGCTATGCAGAGGCTCGCGCACTCGGATGGGGAGCTAGGGACCGCGCGGGCGTGTAAGAAAGCAAAGGTGGCGATGGGGTTGAGCAGTTTCGCGACGCATTCATTGGAGGAGGTTGCGGAGGCTAGTGGGGAGAATCCGAGGGTGTTGCAGTTGTATTTGTTTGAGGAGAGGGCGCATAGTGCTAAGTTGATTCAGCGGGCGAAGGAGGCGGGATATAAGGCTGTGTTTTTGACGGTGGACACGCCGTTTCTTGGGAGGAGGAATATGGAGATTAGGAATCAGTTTAAGCTCCCTCCCCACCTCAAGGTCCGGAATTTCGCCGAGGAGCAGGATAGCATCCCTGCGGAGGCGGATGAGAAGGAAGGTGCCGTGAGACCGACGATGCAGAGGAGCGGCTCGCAGACAGGGTATAACGATGGCGAAAACCGTGTTCCGCCGAGCGGACCGATCACGTTTCATTCTCATGCAGCGAACCCAACGTTGAATTGGGAGAAAGATATCCGCTGGCTCAAGCAGGAGTGCGGGGACGAGATGCAAGTCTGGCTCAAAGGTATCGCGACCGCCGAGGACGCTATCCTCGCTGTCCACCACGGCGTCGACGGGATCGTGGTCTCGAATCACGGCGGCAGGCAGCTTAACGGGGCGTTAGCGACGATAGATGCGCTGCCAGAGGTTGTAGAGGCCGTGAGGGGCAAGATCCCGGTGCATGTTGATGGGGGGATACGGCATGGGACGGATGTGTTCAAGGCGATGGCGCTGGGGGCGGATTTCGTGTGGGTGGGACGGCCGGCGTTGTGGGGGTTGGCGTATAAGGGGCAGGAGGGGGTGGAGCTGATGTTGAAGCTGTTTACGGATGAGATTAGGTTGTGTATGAGTTTGGCGGGGGTGGTGAGGGTGGAGGATATTAGTAAGGAGTATTTGGTCAAGGTGAGTGCATGCTTCCAGGATGCTGTTGAGGGATATCGAGCTGACTTGAACCAGATGGATAGTAGCGGTTTCGTTGCAAGGCTTTGAAGTGTTGTCAGTCAGCGGCAATTGTACGATCGAAGTGTACATATCCTCCTGCGTTACTGTCCGTGATCTATCTGTATCTAGCAACAGCGATCATCTAACAGCGCTGTGTATATCTCTTATACGCCCTCAAACCGGACTGTCATCCCAAAAGTCGTATATCGCATCCACGCACCCCCTCGCATTCACAACAGGCACATCGTGCCCACCCTCCAAGGTGACCACTTTCAAGTTCTCCCTTCCCAACGCCGCCGTTGCATCCTCGGCGGTCTCGTCGGCCACAATAACGTGATCTTGCTTCCCAAATATCAGAAGCACTTTTCCCTCATCCAACCCAGAGACCTTATCCGGCTCCGCAGACGCTCGTCTCGCTTCACAGCGTCTCCCAAGCCGTCTCCACTGCTCGTGCTCATGGCTCACGGGAGCGTACTTGATTGACGAGATAAAGGATGGAAGGAATCCGGGATGAGAGTCGGTTTCCCAGGCTACGGCCTTCGCGATCGACATCCCTGGTCTGCCGGTAAAGATAGGCGCGTCTGAGTCTTTCGAGTTCGCTGGGTGGCCGGCAGGTACTTCTGACTCCGCTATACTGGCCGGTGCGGTGGGCTTGTTTGAGCTACCGTGCGGCCCACTGCTGCCTCGGAGACGCTGTCCAACGAGATACTTGACCAGAAAATCCGGTAGTAGACCCCCGTACAGCAACTTACTCGATCGACTGATTCTGCTCGCCCGAAGCAGCCCTCCAGGCGCAATCAGAACGAGGCTCTCCACCAGATCCGGAAAATAGGCAGTAAAGGTCGCACCAATCCCACCACCCATAGAATACCCAATCAACGAGAACCGATCACTCCCCGTCCACGCCAGCTTACTCGAAGCCAGCACCAGCAAGATCTGACTCGTCCACAGCGCAATATCCTGCCGATAGTAATCCGGATTAGGCGCATCGCTATACCCTCTCCCAAACAAATCGAACACCATAACTCGACACCCCCTCTCAACAAGCAGCTCCGCCATGCCGGCGAACGCTATGCAAGGCGTACTAATCCCGTGGACGCAGAGGACTTTCCGGCCGTCCTCGGGACCCCATTCGTAAACTCGGATGTTGCCGTACGGTGTATCGACATCGCGAGCACCGGGGAGAGCGTCCGGGGGGTAGGGAAGGGAGTCGAGGTCTTGGGCACTGAGGAGTTGGAGGGATTTGCGTGGCGAAGGGAGGACCTTTGGTATGGAGCGTGGAGCAGTCGTGCTTAGGATGCTGTTGACGGCGGCGTATGCTAAAACGGGCGCCGCGGTCCAGAAAACGACATCTCGTAATAAGGATCGATCAATATAGTGTCGTAGAGGGCTGAAGTCCATTGCTGTGGTATTGCTGTCGTCGGGATGCCCTTAGGGTTGGGGTAGTGAAGTGCGCCGTGTATTTGCTCTAGCAGTCGCGCCTGATCAATGGGCTTTTACTAAGGTACCTTAATACTTCATCGAGTTGATAGCATCCATTAAGGTGTCCAGGTCGGCTGGAGACTGCAAGTTATCCGTGTCGTGCGGTCAGACGGATATTTGAAGTCTCGAGCAGAAATTCGGCCCCCAACCTCGCCATCGCTCGCATTACTTCATGGAGCGATAATATACCTACGACATTGCTGATCAAGTATTAATGAGAAACCGAGGCTGGGGCCGGAATAGAATCGAGTGGTGACTTTCCGTTCCAGTACAACCAGCTAATAAGCTACAAACGAAATGGGTATCTTTGCTTCTAAACCAAAAACCGACGGTGCTCCGCTCATATGCAATGCTCACTTCAATCTACCGCGACCCAGTACTATTCCAAGGTCTCCACCGCTCCGGGATCGGTCTCCGCTTCTCGTGCTACGATGTCACAGTGGCCGCTCCAAATCCATAAGACTTGCTGCCTTCGGGTGGTCCAGGTGGTCTACCTAGATCACCGATACTGCCAACTTTCTGTCGAAAAGGTAACGACCTCGGCGGAGGTGGTCGATCGGCCTCGATCCCGGAGTCTCTATCGCCGCCCTCGCTGCTCTCAACGCTCGGTCTCCCAACACCAGACCAGGTATCGAGGAAACCCTGGGCCTGGTCTATGTCGATGTCGTGTGGTCCCTCGTCGACTTCAATCTCCTCTGTGTGATGATCGTCGTCGGCATGGACGCTCAGTACACGACCACCCATCTTCACGTCCGACACTCGTACGTGATATTCGAGCGCCTTTTTGCCTTCTCGTATCATGTCTTCTGTAGCGGACGTGCAACGCTTGATACTCTGGTTCATTGCCTGACTTTGCACGAGGAGCTCCTTGTGCTTCGCGAGATCGTGTTGCAAGTGCTTCTCATCCCTTTCCAACCGAGATCGATCTCGATTCGACTGTGCCGAAGGGCTCAGCGGCTCGCTAGAGCTGGCAAGACTTTGGTCGTCATCGTCGCTCATGTTGTCGTAGAACTCAGACAGGCCAGATGGCATACCAAACATGGCCTCGTCGTCTTCGTCCTCCTCGCCAACGACAGACAGACCATCCGAGAGCCGTGCTGCGGAACCCTCGCCCGGCGCGAACGAGAATCTGCCAGCACGCGAAAGCCGACGGAACCGCTTGAGCTCACTCTTTTGCTTTCGGATCTCTCGTTCCAGACTGGCGTTGATGGCAAGTAGCGAACTATTCGAGATCTCAAGATCCAGCACCTTACGCTCTCTACGAGCATCTGCTGCAAAGTTCGCGATTGCTTTGGTCGGACTGAAGGCGCCATCCAGAGGCGATCGCGCACCCGTAAACTCGAGCGACGTGTCTATGGAAGGTAACTCAATGGGAGGCGGAGCCACGCGTGGGACTGACTCCGGCTTAACCTCGAATGCAAGTGGCGAAACACCAGGCTCGGTATCTGCATTTGTCGCAGAACGTCGCCGTGAACGCTGTGAGTTCGTAGAGTCTATCGATGACAAGCTTGGCGACTTGTGGTGGCGGAAGAAGCCAGATGATGAGTCCTGGCTGATTGTTCGCTCAAATCCAGGTGTGACAGGAGCAAGGTCTACGCTCGAAGCAGTGGTACGAGGACTGGGAGTTGGCTTGTTACCAAAGATCTGTGAAACTCCTTTGCGGTACGACAGATGGATGTTCTCCTTGCTCGGCGCGGATGGTCGTTGCGATGATCCTTGTGAAGTAGCGGGTGCGAAAAACGGTGATATGCTCGACAGAGAGCTGAGGGCCGGAGAGAGAATTGGTGGACTTTTTGGTGGGCTGCCAACCATCTCAGCTCTGATCCATGGGCCCGTTGATCTCTGCTCAGACACTGCTGACAGCACCGGAGACGCGGGCTCTGTTTCTTTCTGACCATCGGCGTAGAAGAATGCCGCGCTTTTCTTCGGTTCCGGCTTCTTCACAGTCGGCTCCAGTTGCTTGGGCGCATCGCTAGCATGGAAGAAGCGGTCGTTGTCGAAAAGCGGTTCGCTTCCGTGCGAGGCCCCAGGCGACTTGATCAGAGCTGGAGCTGACTGCATCCCATTGCCCTTGCCGCTGACCAGGCTCTTCGGCCTAGCTGTAGGTGTCTTGTTCTGCAGACCTGCGCTGATACCTAGTCCGCTCTTCCCACTACCGCCCTGCGCAACAATGAATGCAGACTTCGGCCGCGGCGCAGTTGGTGTACTGTCTGCGAGGGAAGGAGAGGAATTGTTGCTATCGACTCTGGACAATCTCGCCGAGGATCGGGGCGTGACATTGCCATTCGCGATCGCATTGTGGATAGGTGTCGTCGTCTCCTTGACTCTTGGCGTGAGTTGATCTTGCTTCAATGTCGGGGTAGACCGCGCCGTCGAGTCTTTCGAAGATATTGTGGCATTGTTGGTCGCGGCGAGTCGCGGCGCAATGGGTGTTCGTGCGTTGCGACTCGCTGGCGCAACAGATGGCTTCAGCGGGCGATTGCTGGGTCGCTCGGTTGACATTGGTGTTATCGTCCGCGCATGTCTGTATATTGATGTCGGACGATCCCCCTCGCCACTTGCTACGCTTCAAAACGCTTCAAGAATAGTGGTAGACCAGGTTCTTACTACAGCGATGGCCAGCGCCGCTTTCCATATGTACGTTGCTTTTGCGATCCGATTATCCGCCTCAGGTTTATTTGCTGCAGTCGCTTCCCCCTTTCCAACTCAGAGCGTGGCAGCGAAGGTAATCCTGGGTGTCGTAAGGTATACGGTCGATGTCGGGGGTTCAGTGGCTGTTGTTGACGTCCTTGTTAAGCATGGTGATGCTTTCACCCAGGGCCCATCCCTGCAGCGGATCAAAACGGCCCGATCAAATCACGTGGCATCGCGTTTTCGCGTTTCCGCTCGTCATCGACGACTCGCTCTCGATAGCAACACAGTTCTTAGCACAGGATGTCGAGATGGCAGAGGAAGAGACCGGGGATGCAAAGCAGGTGGAGCTCTCGCTGGCAGCGACAGGAAATGCGGCCCCTTCGATCAGTCAACACCATACATTGAAGTACTCGCTGTTGGGGCCGTCGCTCACGAAGTCTGGCCAAAACGGCGTGGACCAGAAAAAGGTGTCAGAGGTCATCTATAATGCCTCCAAAGGCAGCAAGTTCTTCAACAATGAAGAAGCCAAGGACAAGACGCTCACAGCCAAGATTAATCGCATACTGCTCAAGAAACGAGAGCTTCAGAGGGTGGAGGAGCAGGGTGGTCTGAAGAATGAATTAAAGAAAGCCGATGAGTACATCGCTGAGCTAGAATATGGCCGCGACCTCACTCAGGTGGTGGTGCACGTAGATTGTGACGCTTTCTACGCGGCAGTGGAGGAGCTGGATAGGCCGGAATTGAAGGATCTTCCATTTGCGGTGGGCATGGGTGTCTTGACGACTTGCAACTACCACGCACGCAAGTTCGGATGTAGGAGCGGTATGGCTGGCTTCGTGGCGCAGAAGCTGTGTCCGGAGCTTATCCGTCTACCACTCAACTTCGATAAGTACACGGCCAAAGCGAAGGAGGTCCGCGCCGTCCTGGAGCAGTATGATCCACGCTTCGAATCCGCAAGCATGGACGAGGCGTACCTGAACATCACGGAGTACTGCAAAGAGCACGATCTCGAACCGGAAGACGCTGTCTCGCAGCTGCGGGCCCAAGTCCACGAGGAGTGCAAGATCACAGTCTCAGCTGGAATGGCTGCTAACGCGAAGCTGGCGAAGATATGCAGCAACAAGAACAAGCCGAATGGCCAGTTCAAGATTCCTGCGGACAGAGCGACTATCCTTGCGTTCATGCGAGACTTACCAACACGTAAAGTCAATGGTGTTGGCCGCGTGTTCGAACGAGAGCTCGACGCTATTGGTATCAAGACGTGCGGCGATCTATACCCGCAACGGCACTACCTGCAGCGTCTTTTCGGAGAGAAAGCCTTTCAATTTCTGATGGGTATCTACCTAGGCCTAGGAAAGACGATTGTTCGTCCCGCTGAGGAGTTCGAAAGGAAGAGTGTCGGTACCGAGAGCACTTTTCATGACATGAGCGATCCTAAGGATTTCCGAGACAAGCTACGCTGGACCGCAGATGAGCTTGCAAAGGATCTAGAGCGTACGCAGTTCAAGGGCCGCACGCTGGTCCTGAAGATCAAATTACACACGTACGAGGTCTTCAGCAGGCAGGCGCAGCCGCCAAAAGCTGTGTATACTGCCGACGATCTGTATAACTACAGTCTCCCGATGTTTGCTAAGCTGGAGAAGGAGATTCCGGGCATGAAGTTAAGGCTGATGGGTCTTAGATGCACGCATCTTGTCAGCATGAAGAAAGGCGAGGTCGACTTCTTTGGCCGGGCAAGGCAGCAGGCCACCGGGATTGCTCGCGAAGCTTCCGGTGACGGAGCGGCTCTCGCGAACGTTGACGAAGAAGGCTGGCAGATCTGGCCTGATGACGAGTTCGAAGATGCAGCCAGACAGGAGCGACTTGACGAGGAAGCCGAACTCGAGCAGCTGTCACAGGAAATCGATGCAACTGACAAGGAGGCCTCGTTGGGCTACAACCCAGACGGTGCACCATCCGACTACCGGCGGTATGGCAACGGCTTTGCATGGAGATCTGTCTTGGAAGAAGAGCACGCAAAGGCCGAAGAAGCAGAGCAACTCTCGCGGCCGGCCATCGAACAGTGGATGTGTCCCATCTGTTCCATCCCTCAGCCTGCTGATGAGAAGGCATTCAATGAGCATATTGATGGTTGCTTATCTAGACAAACGATCAAGGAGATCGTCAAGACCACGAACGACAACCCAAGCGATCAGATACCGACGAGGGTGTTGAGCCCTATGCCGTCGAATACTGCAAAGAGGAAACGAGGCAGACAGGTGAAAGGTCTTGGTGCTGGAGATGGCGAGAAGAGGGCCAAGAAAGCATTCTTTGCGTAGTCGAGCTCATATTCTCATGACTAGGAGTTTACCGCCGTCCAGCCCTTCATCTCGTATTCCCCAATGTCCACATCGAGTTACAGCCCATAGTCAGATTGGCCTTCCCTTGTATAAAACGTAAGATCAGGTCACTGAATCCTTGGAGCATCATCCAACCATCACGAGCTCGCTCGCTTGGAAGAAGACATAAAAACAGATACAGGTACAACGCGGCACTGACGGAATATTAGACCTCCTTGGCCAGGACGATACTGGGCAGCGGAACGAGAAGCAGGAAAGCCGAAGCCCACCACGCAAGATAACCTCTTCCTCACGCATGTGGCTTGCGCATACGCTTGAGCTAAATTTGCCTTTTGCTCACGCGTCTCAAACTTAACCAAGTCGCGCTTTAAATTGATTTGGCGGGGCACGCGACAGTCCCACCTTTGTGAAAGTCAGACATACATTGACTTCGGGCCGGAAGGAAGAACGGCGTGCCAGGAACGACGAGTGAAGAGGTATCGTGTTGGCTACTGCATGTAGTACGGGTGTCGAGCTCAGTTTGGGGCAGCATCAGGTATATTGACTCGCTTCAGACCTGGTCACCGGTCAACGCCGGTAAAGGAATCGTGTGCTCGCGAAGAGAGTTCCGGAGCGGTGGTAGCGAGTGGAGTGTTAGGCCGTCACTGCTGCAGGACTTTATAGGCGAGGACCTAAGGTATCGTTGCAATAGCAGAGAAGAGGATAGCGTGAGGAGATGCGCTGGAGGGGCCGGTGAGGCACAGTAGAGGAAGCGTAATCTGAGCTTAAGGCGCCACGAACGACTATCAGCCACTCTCCTTGGTTCGATGTGACGATTCCAAGCGATTGCGAAGGAGCGATAAGAGTGTACCGGACGCGTTGTGTTTGCTGGAGAGGTCGCATAGCCGTGATTTGGTGGTGAGAGTGCAAGGCTAACCCTCAAACAAGAAGTGACACAATATTGCGATGCTCCCGGCGGAGGATCTCGGTCCACGCAGATCAACCAGTAGCTTGATCAGGTCACTGCCGCAGCATAAGATTTAACCCGTTCGATGATGCAGAACCCCTCAGGACCGTCCTCAACTGTTGACGAAACCCAGAGATGGTGTTGAAGGGGTTCGGATTGCTCCTCCAGCAAGTCCAGCAAGGTGCGAGAAAGGATTCGTCAATCTGTTGTAGATCGATAAAATGTTGCATATGAGAAACCATGAACGTCATCGTCTTCTGACCCACAGCACGCGAGACGCGTGTAGGTAGAGTAGTGCTTGTCTTGTTCGTGATGGCGCACTCCCGCCGTTGTAGCCGCGCCGCAGAGACTAGGCTGAGGTCTGAGAGCACCAAAGCGTGGAACACAACGTCGAAATTTCCTTACTGGCCCCATAGCCTACAAATTGCACAATCGCCGACTGCGGTCAGCTCAACGTCGGTCGGAGGTCACTCAGATCTATATACGGCGCTTCGCGCAAGGGAGACACCTGACAGTCCGGTTGGCTGCAAGTTAAGGCATATGGGGCCCATCGGAACCAGACATTGAACCGAGACTCGATGTTTCAAGCCCGCTTCGCTGCATACCGCCAGGTCAGACCGAAGGAAGATGGTATATTGGAAGCACGGTAAAGTGTAACAGAAGGCTTCTGCTGTGCGTGTTGGAGCGACGGTGAGAAGACCGGATAGACGGCGATGTGCATGCAGCAGGCAATGCGGATGGAAGTCGCCGCGACTCGTGAAGCTGTAACTTGACGTATCCTGCAGAAGTATGCAGATACCCTTCTTGAATATCCGGTCATTGGTAAAGGCGCTTAAGAAGTCGCTCTGGTGCCAATGGCCTAGGCACAAATAATGAGATGCATTACATTGTCAATGCAGAGCGCCTCCACGGCGGCTTTAAAGCTGCAAAACGCGTCTCGAACTCTGTAGCGCAGCTTAAAAGCTCGCATATCACTGCAAGTGGACCAGACGCATGTGAGATGGTATCCCGAATCCTCGGGGGACCTTGTCCTGCACAAGAAGCGAAAGCCTGCAGCATGGTGCAAGGATAGATCGTTCTTGTGCGTTGCTCCACTGGCCTTCAGGCTTTCGCGGCAGCCTTAGCTGCATGTGGACTTGAGACCTCTCCCGAGACTTGATTCGCTGCGGCGTCTCGGTGGACTTGTGGGACTCTTTCTGTTCCAGCTCTGCCACGTCGAGACACCACGTAGCGAGCATGAGGCACGTTTATGAACCCCCTGCCACGAGACTGGCACATTCAGTGTGGAATAAGGAGAGACAGTGGTACAGAATTTGCACCGTGAATGTGAGAATAGATCGCACGACCAGATTGGAAACACTCCAGACTGGGGATAGCTCCAGATTGCAATCCCGGGTTGGATCGGCAGGAACGCAGCAGCGCAGCTTCAAGCTGACACGCGAAGGCGCCCGCGTTATAATTCCTGGATAATGATAGCGGTGGAACGTATCGCAGCCGGCTCGTCAGTGCTGTGTGAGGAGCGTATGCCAAATGATGTGCATGGGTCCTCCCAGTCGAAGCTAGCGCAGAGGCATCTTAGCGTTGACGGTGTGCCGTCCCTAGGATGCACCAGACCAGCCAAGCTGTGCTGGACGTGTCTTTCGAAACTTCACCCTTCTGGTGCTTCTCCTCTTCGTGTGTCCTCCTCTCCTCCACCACTACCTCCCCATTGCTATGGAGCTTTGAATAAACAGGAGTAGCATTTGCCAAAGCCGAAAAGGTCTTTGCAAGTCTCTCCTGCCTCCAGCAATCCTCTCCCCTGGACCAAGTCTTGGCTCCAGCGTCGTTTCCTCGCTCCCGGAGAAGGTATCGTGACCAACGTGAAGTCCTTCCAGATTCACTCGGTCGTCCTCGATCCTTCACACTCCCAGGCACCCGCCTTCACTCCGTCGAACTCTCCTCTTCGTTGATCGTAGAGTATCTCGACCGGACCCACGACCTCCTTACCGAACCCCTACCCCCCCGAGACTCTATCCAACTGTACCGCGTATCTACCGTCAGCGTGTCCGAACACATCGTTGCTGTTGTTTTTAAAAAGGTAAGAAAACTTGGGAGCAGATCGGTGTAATTGCACATTACGGGAGATGGAACGAAAGAAGACTGGCAATGAAATTCTGGACTCGGTCGGTTTGGCATTCCTGCATTCCAACGGCACGTAAAAGGAGATACCACGACGGGATGTAATGGATGGATTGAAGAATCAAGACGATGGTCACGAAGATCGAGAACAGCCGACGTACTCCATCGCTCCTTCCACATCGGTCACATATGCCAGCACATTGACCTCATTGGCCCGTCGACCACTGCTGCATGAGGCAGTTGCGACTAGCAACTATCGCCAACGTCACTCCTCACGACCTCACCACTTCCACCGCAAATTCAGACTTCAGGATTTTCACTCTACACACACTTCACTCTGAAAAGCATTCTACCAACGCTGTTCACACCGCATTGTTCAATCACTTGTCAAGCTCCTGCTTCTGGATGGGTCTACGCTGGAACCTCAGACTGCATTCCACCGAGTTCCCGGAGGCCATAGCGGATTCCACGCAAGATTGCTTTCCAACACGTCGATTCACTGGACAGCACTAGACTGGCTCACTGAATACCGGCCGCCAGGACGCCAGCCGTTGCCACAAGCCTCACGCTTGTACTGCATTTTCTGATTGTTCACAACGCTGACATTCTTTCTGTGTAGCCCTGAGCGTTCTTGCCATCTGTACCGCAAAGTGTCCACCAACAAGACAATCTTCTGTTCGCCTTCACCACGAGACAACGACTCGAGCAACCATCAAGGTACCAATCCCATACCGGCTCCCTTGCCTGATATGACACCATGTCGGAGAAAAGTGCTGAACATTCCCCAGCTTTCTCAAGGGATCCCCTGAGAGACGACCGATTTCTCGGAACCTACCGACTGCACCAGCAACGGCGGGGACGTTAGCTCGTTCTCTGCAAACTGCACGGCATACTAGCGTGACGACAGTCCAATCTGCCGAGCCTTCACGCCCAATCGGTCTCGCATCCGCGGCTTGCAAGGAGCATTTGCTCATCGAACACTCGCGTACACAGGCCTCAGTACACACGACACTGTAATCTAATTCCCAAGGTATGCAGTCGTTCATTTGCAAGCCTTACATCATCTTTGCTTTGGACAACAACGCACGCGACAGAAGGCTAATCGAGTGTTCTACCAATCAGGTGCTATTCGAAGAATTGTCTATAACAGACTTCACTCGACCTGTTTCCGGCCGCAAGAAATTCTGGACCATTCGTTCTCTTGCATCACCAACTAATTGACGATCCTTTACTTGTCTATTCGAAGGACTTCACATTCATTAATCGAGTTCACTCCGGAACCCGACACTCACTACTAATATCTACTCACCACAACGCTGGCATCTGTCAATCCCGGAGACCTGACCCGCTCTCTTTACAATTGCACCACAACAACACACACACAATCATGGACTTCCAGCCCCAGCCCCAGGCCCAGCCCCAGGCCCAGCCACAGGCCGAGACTCAAATCCCCTCCTACGGCTTCTGCGAGTCCTACTTCGTTGAGAACCACGACGACGACGATGGCGCCTACGCGAGAGCAGCTGCGCACCGCGAGAGGCAGAGGCGCCTTGGCGAGTTCCACCAGAAGGCAATCGCTGACGAACTCTCCGCTGGGACCGCCAATGAGTATCAGGAGGACGTCTTGGACCACATGTTGTTCATGGAGGTGAGTCACTTACACTGCATTATCATTTCGAGACACGTGACTAACTCAACATACAGCACGAGACCATGCCCGACATCTCCTCCATCGAGATCCAGACGGAGATTCAGTGGTACATGAGACCGTATCTGCTCGATTTCCTTCTGGAAGCTCATCACGCCTTCGGACTGCTGCCGGAAACACTGCACCTCGCGGTCAATCTTCTGGATCGCTACTGCTCGCGTCGAGTCGTGTATAAGAGACACTACCAACTCGTAGGCTGTGCCGCTCTCCTGATCGCAGCGAAGTACGGAGACCGCAAGGAGCGTGTGCCCACCATTAGGGAGCTCAAGTCCATGTGCTGCTCGCTTTACGACGACGACATGTTCACCCAGATGGAGTGGCATGTTCTGCAGACCTTGAACTGGATTGTCGGTCACCCGCCGGTCACCTGCTTCCTGGACCTCGCTATCCTGGACGTCGCCTTCGATCCAGAGGCTGAGCATATGGCACTGTACCTGACCGAGCTCGCCTTGTACTACAAAGAATTCATCTCGGTTCGTCCTTCCGTCATGGCACGCGCATGTTTGGGACTTGCGAGGTGCATGCTCAACCGCGCTCAGGCGCCCCTCGGCTCATGGGGTGCTGAGATTGATGACAATGTCGTCCGCAACCTCTCCAGCCATCTGACCCACCCCTCGCAAGCACTGTACCGCAAGTACGCAGCACCGCACCTGTCGTCGGTATCTCAGAGAGTCGAACTCTTTCTCGCACAACAGATGGCCGTCGCCGCCCGCATCAACGAGACCCCGGTCAGCGAGCTTCACAAACTCGACTACATCAAGATCGCCGCCGGCGTGTCGTATCCCCAGACGCCTCAAAAGCCAGGCTTCCCTGCGTACCCTGCGGGCGTCCTCACTCCCCCGATCACACCCGACAAGTTCCACTGTGGCACAAATACGTACAATACAAGTCTTTACCCGGGAGTGCCGAACACCTCAACGCCGCCACCGAGCGCACAGCACCAACAACGACAAATGCACTACGCACCACAATACGTACAGCAGCCACAATTTGTCTCGTGAACGAGCTGTGACCTCGAGCAGTCACACTAGCACGGTCTCGCCGACGACAGTGGGCCGAATGGTGCGCATTGTTCGTCGAAGTCGACAGCAACATCCTTTTCCAGCATAGCATTGCAAGCGTTGAAACAATTTCAATATGTACCACAACATCCTGCGGTTCAGCGATGCGTGTAGGATGAAGGAAGATGGGACTGGGAATGGGAAGGAAATCAAAAGCATCAGCATCACTTACCAAGCTCAGAATGAAGGAGGAGGATGGGACGGAGGCCTGTCAGCTCTCATCGAAGAGAGCAACAATGGCACATCAATCGAAGGAGCAAATCCATGGTTTCCAGCGTGTAGCTATTAGCGAAGTTGCTTTCATCAGCGACCCAGATACCCCCGTGTTCGAATATATACGTTTGACAACCATGTGCGTCCTTTCAACCACTCACGTGCCACCCCCAAATCGTGCTTGAGCACTATGCAGCTCGAGCGTTGTACAACATCGCTCACTGCTTGTCTGCCAGGTTTCATCGATATGCTGTGCCCAGGAGTCTCTTCCACTGTTGTTCCGGAAGCAGGGATTCTGTTCTCGGCTGCATCCGATTAGCTCACGGCTCGGAGCACGTCGCCTCGGCCCGGATATGCAGCTGCCGATCGCGCTCGAGAATTTTTGAAGATGCGAGACTCTGGGACTTGGGTCAAGATTTGTTCTTTCACTACCTCCAGCACGGCAATGTAATCGCCACAAGAATACTGTTGCATCAGATGGACGTCCACCGAGCGCGGTTTGTGCTGTATCCGGCTTCAGCGATCAGCGCACTCGCCTTCTCGAGAAAAAGTGACAGCGGATACAATGGACCACTACCGTCGCTAAAACTCGCAGTTGGGCGAGCGAACGGTAATGTAGAGATATGGAACCCTCAGCGTGGATTATGGGTGCAAGAAGCTGTGTTCCTAGGCAATGGCACAAACATCGATGGTCTTGCATGGACACAAGATCCGGATGAGAAGGATGGTGCTGGGCAGCTCATACCTGGTCAGCAGCGGCTATTCAGCATTGCGTCTTCGGCATCAGTCACCGAGTGGGATCTTGCAGCTGGAAGGCCAAAACGACAGTCGACCGGAAACTTCAGCGAGGTATGGTGTCTTGCCGCACAACCAAGAGGGATACAGCACCAGGACTCGAAGGAGGAGGTTCAATCTCAAGACCTGATCGCTGGATGTGGCGATGGAACTCTTGTACTGCTCTCGACATCGGACAATGATCTCCAATTCAAGCGCTTTCTAGCGCGTGTCGCTGGCAAAAAGGCACGATGCATGTGCATTACCTACCAGAATCGGGACCGTGTGGTTGCTGGGTTTGCGGACAGCATGATTCGAATCTACGACACAAGAAATGGGTCCATGCTCAGAGCAATGAGCTTGGGGGTGAGTGTGCCAGGTGCGCCAAAGACAGGTCTTGTCTGGCAGGTCCAGTGTCTTCCAAATGGTGACATTGTGTCTGGCGATTCGAACGGAGAGGTCAAATTCTGGGATGGCAAGACATATTCTATGCTCCAACGGATCGCTGGTCACGACTCAGATTGCTTGGACCTTGTCGCTAGTAACGATGGCAGGACAGTGGTGTCTGGAAGCATCAACGGCAAGATAACGATTTTCAAGCAAACCAACAACGACAATGGGCGGAAACAATGGTCGAAAATTGCCCACAGACGAGTGCACAGTGGTGAGGTGAAGGCTATGGCCGGATTCGATAGCAAAGCCATGAGTATGGTTGTTTCTGGAGGAGGTGATGCTGTTCCGATGGTTACGCCTCTCAGGGAATACGGAAAGGAAAACATGCGTGCACTACCAACACTGCCACAGAGCCCGCCCGTAGCGAGCGCGGCAAAGGCGAGACTGCTGGTTAGCTGGTGGGAAAAGTCTGTATTCATCTGGAGGCTCACGAAGCACACTGGCGACTCAGCACCAGACGATCAGCAGAGCCCTCGGAAACTGGTGGCGAGGATCAATCTGGACACCAAGACCAGCATCCGCTGCGCTTCCATTTCCGCGGATGGCAAGCTATTGGCTGCCGGGACAAACGAAGAAGTCAAGCTGTTCCAACTTCAGAAGCGTGCAGAGAGCGAGACTCTCGGCGTCAGGAAGCTGTCTTTGCCAACAACACTTGCCAAAAGCGGCGCCCATCTGTTGAAGTTCTCTGACAATGGCAAATGGCTGGCTGCTATATCACCAGAGTCGGAAGTCCATGTGGCCCGCATAGCCAGCGTCCCGGACAGACCAAAGCAATTGCATGTTCTGTCGAGGGTCGTGGAGCTGGACCGCCCACATCGCACACTAGACAGGACTGCGTTGAAAGATTTTGACAGCACGATCACCCAGCTTGCTTTTGCAGCCGACGGCTCCGTTTTGGTAGCAAGCGATCGGGCAGGGTATCTGGACTCTTGGGTACTCGAGGGGCACGAAGATGCCACCGCTCTCGCTATCGACATTGCAGAGAAACAGTCACAGAAGGGCTCTTCGGATGCCGGATCTGACTCGGACTCGAGCTCGGACAGCTCTGACGACGACGACTCGACACCTATATTTTACGGTCAGCATTGGACGGACAACCCGGCCGGTCACCTGCTGCCAAAGCTTGAAGCCCAGCCCTTGGTCTTAACCTTCCGACCGCAGCGCGCGCCTGACAGCAAGAATGGGCTGGTCAATGGCAATCCGGGCGTCCACACGACACGAAGCAACCCTCACGCACACTCCCACGAACTACCACACGATCAGCATAGACTTTTCGTGATGACTTCGAAGCACCAAATGTTCGAGTTGGATGTCTTGGGTGGCCGGTTGAGCGACTGGAGTCGAAAGAATCCTTCGTCAGCCCTACCACAGCACTTTGCACAGATCAGAGACCGCGTAATGGGTGCTGTATGGGACGTCAGCGAGACGAAGGAGAGGCTGTGGGTGTATGGGAGCTCGTTTGTTTATATGCTGAATGTTGGTGGAGATCTAGTGGACAAGAAACACGCTCAGACACTGATCAAGAAACGGCGGAAGCCTAAGGGTGGGGATGAGCATGGCGACGCTCGCAAGCGCCAAAGGCTTGAGAGTGGTGCTGGTGGCAAGATCCAGGAAACGGAGAGGGAAGCTGGTAGCAGAGGTGTTGTCAAACGGTACGAAGGTGGTGTGGTCACCAAGCTGGAACTCAACGGCCGTGACACAAAGCGTGGCGATAACACAGAAGATGACGACGACGATGACGACGACATCGCAGATACTCATCTTGACAGAATCGAAAGCGAGGGCGACAACACAGTAGAGACCAACGGTGACGTTGAAGGCCAGCAGAGGGACCGGAGGTGGTGGTGCACCTTCAAATACCGGTCAATACTGGGCATGGTTCCTTTGGAGGGAGACCCAAGCGACGTCGACAAGCCTCTCGAAGTGGTCATTGTCGAACGGCCGTTGTGGGACGTGAAGACAGCGAGTAGTCAGGACTGAGACATGCTTGTCATGATCTATATGCAAATATCCATACAAAGCAGCCGTGCCATATGGTATCGTAGCTATCCAAAAGTCATCAACGCCGTCGCTGTACTTCGCCTGAACGCGCATATCACCGAGAGATCACCATCGCAAATTCTCTACGCGTGCCTGAACGGCTCATATGCACCTTGGGTGTACCCCGTCTGCTGCTGCGGGTAGCTCTGCAACGGCACCTGATCGCCATGCTGGTTGTCGTGGCCCAGGAAAGGGCCGGCGACCCGCTCGTAGCCACCTGTCTTCTCCACCTTCACACCCTTGCCGCGACCGCGGTAGTCGCCGTACCCTTGCCCTTTGGGCTCGGCGTTCCATAGACCGCCTTTGTTGTTCTTGTGGTGTGGGTTGCTAGCGCCGGAGCAGCAGCAGATGCTGAAGAGCCAGAACATCGTTGCTGCCAACGAGAACACCACGCCCAGCCACGCTACGATGAACGCTTTCGAACCGAACTGCAGCTTGACGCCGTACGGGTCGAGAATGCCTCGCAGACCTCCAAGAAGGCCCAGATAAACTCCGGTTGTGGTCCCCACAGCTGCGAGTGTGAGGAGCGAGGACACGAAGGAGAAGAGCCAGGTGAACAGGCTGCCCCATCTGCTGCAGATGGCGAAGAGCGAGAGCGCGAGTGTGGCGAGCTCAGTCCAGAATGCCACGGCGTAGAGGATGAACATAGCCTTCGCGACCTTCTTGTATGCGCTGTATGCCTTCTCCCCTGCATTGCCTAGCAAGTCCCGCTCGAACGTCTCGGTCTTGTTCTGCAGGTTGTCTACAGCGTTCGAGAAAGGATCGTTCTGCGAACTCGGGCGGGCTGAGGAGACGGGCGCGGAGACATTGAGGCCCCAGATGTTGATCAAGTCAAAATAGAAGTTTGCGTGCCTCGAGGAGCATTCCACTTTTGAGCCATCTTCGTTTTCCGTGCAGTAGTTCCACAGATGTACTTCGTAGATGTCGTCGAGGAGGTTCTTCTTGTTTGCTTGCTCTAACGCGGTTGTGAGGGTGGTTGTGTTCGCTAGACCCGTCGCTCTTGCGACATCCAAGCCTGTGAAGTTGGCCTTGAGGAAGTAGTAGTCGGATAATAGCGATTTATTCCAACCCGCGATCTCAATAATTATTATGCAGATCAAGCTGGCGACCGTGAGGAGCCAGGGTGTGGCAATGCACGCGATACGTCCTGTAGACAGATGTTGTTAGCGGTAGCTCAATGGCCTGGAGCCTATCTCGATGGTGCTTACCTCCTTTGCCCATGGTGTCGTTGTTGTTGCTATGGTCAAGTGATGATATATGCTGGAGATGTGTATGCGAATTCGTGGCTACAATAATGAGGAGAGCATGCAGCAAGTAATATAAAGAATCATTGGCACAGCCAACACCCTGGACACGCCATGAACTCAGCCCTGACGCTCAAACTCTTGGCTGATACGAAAATCGCCTCGCGGAGGGCCGACCAAGGCCTATATTCTTAGTAGTTCGTTCTTAGTTCTTACACCTCATTTATTTCTCGAAATACCATCCTGCGATGTCTTCCTAGTCTTCATATGGTGAACCATGTGTTTTCGCACTCCTGCCTCTTCAGGAGATACGCAGAATAGCTGATTGCCGATCTTGTGCGGCAGAAAGCGCTCTCGGCGCGGTGGTCTATGAGCCAGCTGAGGACGCGCGGGTACACGTCGTCTACGCTTGCGCCTCTGCGAAGCCTTCAGCACACATGACTGTCGAGTGAGCATCATGTCAGGCAATCGTCAACAGAGCATCAGGCAATTGACAGATGCTTCTCGGGGCCAGCAGAAGCTCGAGATCGAAGGGAGTGACAAGGTCTCTCCTCTTGGAATATGCCTATTATTAGTACTGCTGACTGCTGACAAGCAAGGCCGAGCTTGTGGCGCAGGTTATGGTTCTGCCAATGCGCCTGGAGTTCGACTTAATCATTATACATGTATCCGTAGTCTACCGTCTACAGGGCACTGGAGATTCCTCACTCCATTTCGGGAAAGGTCGCAATGCTGGAGATCTCTAACTCTCCCCTGTGGCTGCATCTACATACTGGCCACGTAAGGCTGCATGCGGCCGCCGAAACAGATGCCGACCACGAGAGTCTTGCGCACTACAGTGATGCCACCCGCGAACCAGCCGAAGGTTTCAACGTATGCACAAGATCGAATGCTGACATCCTTCAATGAGAACAGCCGTACGATGATGGTTGTTTAGTACTCCACCACCGAGCGGACATCTCACTTGCGATCGGCTCTTCGCTGGACAACATGCATGATCCTGCACGGCTCTCAAGACCGAGCCTGCAACTTTGCAGCGTCGACTACTGCTGTACCACGTTTGTGAGGTTATGCTCGGCGATAGGCGTAGTTGCTGCACCGAAATCCCACGATGGGGACTGATGAATCTATAAGAGGGCCTGTCGGTGTTCAATATCACAACTGAATCAACATCGAATAACACAACTTGCGTGTCGCACCTGACCAAAAGAATCGAACCTGCCATGGCCGAGTTCCAGATCGTTCAGCCAATACACAACAATGTCTATCCATTCATCTCGTCCACCCAAGGACTTCAAGGCGCGGCAAAAGATCGAGTCGTCGCTGTCACGAGAGCAGGCACTGGCATAGGCAAGATCAGTTGGTAGTCCTACCCGACTGCCATATGGCACGCCTGCTAACAGTGTACAGGCCATCGCAGAAGCGTTTGTGCAGGCGTCTGCGAGGACCGTCATCATCTTAGGTCGTAGGCTGCATGTCCTGGAGCAGGTCAAAGCCGGCCTGCTGGATAAGTATACTGAATCCGACGTCATAGCTGGGTACAGAGATCGACGTGCTCGTGAACAACGCTGGCGTAAGCCTGCAATGTAATCCGGTCGAGGAAGGTGACGTCGATAAGTGGTGGACGACTCACGTAAGAACCAGCCAGTACTCTTATCGTCTAATGCTCACAACGCGTACAGGAGGTGAACGTTAAAGGCACCTACCTTATGACTCGGGCTTTCCTCCGCGCTCGCACTTCGACCAGTCCATCGGCCATCATCAATACCTCGACTGAGGACTCGTTCAATACCATCCCCACGTTCTCGGCCTATGCTACCTCGAAAGCAGCGGTCAACATTTTGAGGGAGTTCGTTTCGTCGGAGAACAAGGACCGCGGCGTGCAATGCATTGCGTTTCATTCAGGAGGAATCCCAGATACGGACATCACAAGGTCGGGACCACCGGAATGGATGAAGCCGTACTTTACCGATGCAGGTCCGTCAAGAACTCGCCCATCTTCTCGAAGCTGCTAACAACATCGCAGCCGAACTGGGTGCGGGAACGTGCGTGTACCTGTCGACTGGACGAGCCTCCTGGCTCAGCGGTCGGTATGTAGATGCTCGGTGGGACATGGAAGAGTTGTAGAAGTAAAAGGACAGGATCGAGGAGGAAGAGCTCCTGCGAACGTCCATGCTTGGCTATGTCCGTATGGCCACTTAGTGGAGGGAGACAGTTCAATATGCAACATCAAGTGTCGATGTTTTGAACGTAGGATGGAGCGAGTCCACAGCTATCTCGATGACAACTGTTCAAACACAAGTGTTGGAGCCGGTACACGATGGGGCCATTTCTCGAGAGCAGTCCAGTGATCTGCAGTACAAGCTTTCGAAGGATTGTAGGGTTGACGAAACTGGGTTGGTGCAGCGCCGAACCGGCCAAAGTCTGTTTCGTCAGCATGAGTTACGACGTATATATACTGAACAGTGAGAAGGTAAGGCAGAGTCAGTCACCTCTGGCATATTTCTTCTCCATAGCAAAGATGGGTTCGATCGACAGCCAGCAGCACACTCAACTATCCGTGACAATTGTGGGCGCAGGTATAGACTTCGGCCCGGTAGCATAACTAACAATTTATGCTGACAATGTGTCATCAGGAATCGCCGGCCTTGCCGCAGCGACAGCCATAGCACAAAAAGGCCACTCAGCAACTGTCTTGGAGGCAAAGCCAGCGCTCAATGAATTCGGAGCCAGTATTGGAATCACGGCAAACGGCGTCCGTCCTTGCAAAGCCTGGGGCTTGCAGAAGGCGTTCGAGAAGGTCGTCACAAAGAACGGCTTTCTTGACTTCCGCGATGGCATGAGTGCTCAGATGCTTGGACATCTCCCTCACAACCACAATAAAGCAAGTCTCATTGGTTATGGCGAGGATGTCTGGAACATAAATCGACGAGATTTACAGGACACCCTTGCAGATGCCGCTGAAGCAAGCGGTGCTAAGATCCTGTTCGACGCCGAGCCCGAACGTATTGATGTCGAGAACAGCACTGTGATCCTGAAAGACGGGACGCAGATGGGTGCAGATCTCATAATTGGCGCAGACGGGATTGCCTCTGCTGTTCGACGTTCTATCCCAGCTGTGGCAGACGTAGAGCCGCTTGCTCGAGGCTCGGGCTGTTACCGTTGCACCGTGCCGAAGGATAAGATGCGCGGTAATCCCAAGCTTGAGTGGCTGCTGGACTCCGGCGACGAGTACTGCTTCTTTGGGCCAGGCCGATACGTGCTTAGCTGGCCGCTGCCTCCGCATCGACAGTACGACGTTGTCATCGGACCAACTTCGTCTGCCGACGTCCCACTAGGTCGCTGGGGAGCAAAAGGGGATCCGGATGTCGCAAGAGCAGAGTTTGCGGATTTCGGCCCCGAGGTTGTTGAGCTGCTGCGAAACATCGACACGTGTGTGAAGTGGAGGCAAGCCGAATTGCCTCCGCTTGAGACGTGCCGAAGCGAGAATGGTAGGGTGATGGTGATCGGTGATGCCTGGCATGCAATGCTGCCGCATGTAAGTCTACCGTGCCTGCTAGCAGACCCCGTTTCATGACTAACCAACTACCCCATCCAAAGGCAGCCAGCGGTGGTAATTCATCACTCGAGGACGCGGCCTGCCTAGCCGAGTGCCTCGACTGGGCCTCTCGCACCAACAAGCCAGTCTCGGCAGCCACTAAAGCTTTCGAGGACATCCGCCAGCCGCGAGTCCGGAGAATGCAAGAGGCTTGTCACGAAGGCGTGGCATTCCTGGGCGCAAGCAGCGAAGACGAGGTATCAGCCCGTAACCAAATGCTTGCTGGGGCGACTAAGGCCTACGACGCAGATCTCTCGCTGCCGGAGGAAGAGCGACGCTCGCGGCGAAAGGAGAAAGCGGATATGCATGCTCGCTTCCCGAGTGAGCCGTACTTGCAGTGGCTGTATGGGTATGATGCGATTGCTGCGACTAAGGAGTATTTAGCTCAGATGTAGTCACAAAGTAGAGGTGCTCAGAGCGAACCAGCCTCTTAGGTACTTCGTCACCTATAGAGCTCTGCAAATTTACCATCCGACTGTCCCCCAGCGAACACATCTGCCGCCTCGTTCATGTCTTCAAGGGTAAGAGCTGGCTTTGCTGCCAGTGCTCTGTTGACCCTGCGTAACAACAGATCAGACAAAGGACCTGTGCCTTCTTCGTCCTGAGCATGGCCGAGGTCCGCTGGAGCATCCATCGTCACACCCCACACAACTACCATTGCGTAGGCAAACAGATGCGCATGCTTGACAAGCCGTAACGTTTCAGCATATTCTGAACACATCAAGATGTTCTTCATAAGCCGGAACATCTCATTGGATCTTGGCCCAAAACTTGGCCGGTAGGGACCTTCTGGCTTATTTGTACCGTCGCTTTGTACGTCACGTGACACGAACAAGTCGTGGAGGCGCCATTCAAGTCTGAGCAGAGTCAGGCGACTTTGCCAGTAATATGCGAGTGCCTCGAAATCCTTGACAGAAGCAAAATGCAGGCTCTGGCCGAGGGGCGAGGTAGCATCAGGATCACTAGAGGGGTGACCTTTGATGTTCCGCATTAGTCGCCTCTCAGCTTGAATATCTTGCAGTCTCAGAAGTGACTTTATAAGCCTAAGCGCATCCAGGAGCAGCTGGTTCTGCGGAGACCGTTGGAGTCGCAGCGAGCGAACGAGCATCACGAGCCGTGGGATGCGAATATAGAGCTCGTTGCTAAGAGCCTTGAGCTGGGCTCGATCACTGTCGCTGTACCCTATCCTATCATTGGCGAAGTACGCTCGATGAATGCTCTCGAAGGGCGAGGGTGTACCCCGGATACATGCCGTGATAGCAGATTCGCAGGCGTAGAAGTCAAGGATCTCTCTCGCAAGCTGGGTGACTGGATATGTTGCAGGTCTTGCTACCAGGATTGCAGCTAACCCTTCGACATGTGGACGCGTTGGAATACCATCCTTCTTTATCACGCCCTCAAAAGGAGCCAGCAGCGCCGTCGAAGCAAGCATGTCATCGTTCGGCTCAACATGCGACTGCTTCATGTTCGCATGCACAGCATCGAGGGCGAGCGCCAGGGCTTGATAGCAGTCGCCAGAAGTAAGTCTCGGTACGCCTCTGGAGTAAGCGCAAGCTGCGATAATGGCTTTCACAGACAGATCCAGAGCCTCTGTGTGTCCGATATGGGGTGCCAGATGTCGGAACCATTCTTCTTCTACGTACTCGCGCCGAAGCGTATCGACCGCGCGGACAATGAGGACGTTTTCGGTCGACTGGGGTGTGTGAACCAGCAACGTATGACCATTCCCCAGCGTGGGATCTCTCTGACTCGCTGGCCGATCTTTCGAAGAGCGCAACCTGGTCCGCCGGATGACAGAGCTGTTCACCGGCTGTGTTTCGTCCGGTACAGTAACTGGCTGAGTGCGTACCACTGTCCGTGAAGGAAGCTCAATGATGATGCCCGAACCGATGTCACCCGTCCTTGCGGGCTGGAAATCTGCTGTAGTAGTACTTGATCGACCTAGGATAGTCTGACGGACTCGACATGGCACGCCCAATCTTTTGCATCGGTAGCAAGGCGTCTGGACCGTCCGAAGCTCTCCCGGGGGTATTTCAACTTCGCTCGGTAACTCGCACCGAATACGCCTTTCGCGACAACCAAGGCATATTAAACGGGAATATTTGCCTCTGGGTCGTTTTGAGCCTGCTGGTTTTAGCGCTGACATGGTAAGTGACTGACAATATTTACGATTTATCTACAGACCAACGCAAGGGACGAACTATGGGATTCTTTGGCAAAGAGGCAAACGTGCCGTCTACTTTTAAGCTGCTGCCTAGTTGGGCTTAGCCAGATGCGTCTCGTGCACGTGCAGGGCTCTCGAGGATCTTTGCATTTATTATTATTAGGCTGTCTTGGATGTCAAGTTATTGTGGCATGTTGTTAACGTTGTAGTGCTATTGAACACCCACCGCAGATATACATTACTAGCGTTGGTTCGCTGGTGACATGAAAGAGCTCGTAAGTGGCTAGTTCTAGCGGTTGCTTTTTCTGTCGGCCGCGTGCAGCCTTATGTGCTAAGTAGAATTACCGTAAATTCTGGCGGTGGAGACCATGGTCTTACTAGCTCTCGGGTATCAATCCTTTATATTCTGACGTAGTCTTATTCGAAGATGGTCTTATACTAGAGGTAATTGAATTGATTGAAATCGATTGGCTTTTGATTACAATCTTGTTCCTTAGGCGAGAAGCCGGGTATAAATCCCCTCGATTTCAACGTAATCTTATTCCGGTATGGCCTTGTCGTATCGGGGTGGTTCCCACCACCAGAGTATACGGTAATACATGCGGAGAAGTTTCGCTGCAAAATCAGCAGGTCTCGGACTTCGGCGCTGGGTAGTGTCACTCATTCTCCTAATCAAGCAGACAAGCCTAGGGGATGCTGCGGTAACACAGTAGCATGTACATCGATACCGTTCTGATCAGGCCCAATAGCTACCTCTGGATAGCGGAAAAGTGTACATGTACTGTCTCGAAGGCTGAGGGTTTCTGCACAACTCGCCCGCAAGTCATCAAAGATAGTAAGTTGTGCCTACCCACGAAACGTCTCTCATCGTCTCAAAAGTTGCCTGTCTTGATAATAGTCGCCTCTGGAAACTTGCTCGGCTGGTGGCTCTCCAGCAAGGGCCCGCCTATCTTGCCCGCGAACACCCCATCCATCCAAGCGGTCGTATACGCCACCAGAATCCGCAGCATCTCCGTCGGCGCGATCGCACCCAGCAGATCAGCGGTTGCCGCCAGGTCCTGCCCAGCCGCCTGTAATAGTATGGGAACGTCCGTAAAGGTCGCGTGCGTCGTGTTCGCAATATTGACCCAGAGCTTCGGTCCCTTGAGCCGCGGCCATGCCTCCGGCCAGCTGTAATCGGCCATTCCGTGGCTCATGAGTAGCACTGGCTGGGAAACACCTGATTTGGGCGGTAGTTGGATGAACGTGGCGTCCCAATTGATCGCGCCGCGAATGCGGGAGTCCTGGCCAGCCGCAATCACGGAGGCGACGCCGCCTAGGGAGTGGCCCATCATGGCCACGCGATCGGTCGGAAATGGCCGGGGCCCACGGTGAGGGAGCAGCTTGGCCATAGCGGTCGCGTTGCTAAGCTGGTCGATTACAAAGGATGCGTCGGTGGCAACAATGGGTATTTGCGTCTTTATGTAGGTTAGGCTCTGTTCAGTGTCGTTGTTATAGACTGCGTGGCCATCAGGATAGGTGATGATATCAGCGATTCCGGGGTTATCGATAGTGATGACGATGAAGCCGTTGCTAGCGATGGCGGAAGCGAGCACGCTGTAGTAGACGCGAGGAATGCTGTAGGCAGGGGAGAAGAGCAGGATGGGGTGGTCATCTGAGCAGCTGCCTGAGTGGCCCGAACATACTGGCAGCTGAGCCTCCAGGAAGAGGGGTGTGAGGTTGAGGGTTGTGTTGTAGATCGCTTGAATGAATGGGCCCTGAAATTCGGCCGTCTTCTTGGGCATGTACCTGAGGTAGAAGGGTCAGCGAGTTGTCTCTGATATGGGAGCTGCGCTGGAAGGCCTCAGAGCACTATACGGCGCTTGATGCTGTCTCGGAGTACCCTTGTACTCATCAGTTTGACTCACCGAACAGGCACAGTCGATGCGCATGTCGAAGGTTGGAAGACCGACAGCATCAATGCTCGGCCATTGCGAGCATAGTCGATAAGTGGCCCAGTCGTCAAGGTGACATTGTATTTGCCGGGCGGGTCTGGGGTCAGGTACCCAGTAGTTGTGTTGGCGAGGAAAAGGAGAAGCAGCGAAAGTATAGACTGCATATCTGCGAATGTCGTTGTGCCGTGCAACTTACTGGTAGAATACTCGATGAGGAGCAAGTGACCGTCAAGTGGCAGGCAATGAGCTTTATACCATGCGACGCGTATCATACTTTCTTGCACATTCTAGCACCTATAGTAAAGTGGTCTAGCTTTTTCGTTCCGCGCTGAGCTGGAGAATAAAGGAATGGATTGACTCGCCTGACTCGCGCCTTCCTGGGTACAGGGTACATATAGTGTTGCCTGAACATCCCTTGATGGCATGAACTAACATGGTACAGTCCAGTGATTCACGGTCTGATTGTACGTTGACGCAAATAGGAAATGGTTGCAAATGCTGATGAAAGGTTGCTGTAGGTCGTGTCTCGCTTCCCTAATGTGTCTCGGCACCTAGTGCACGTGCTCGTGCCCATAGTAGAAAAGCGGTATGCAAGCTCTTAAGCAATTGAGATATCTCGGCATATACGTACTCCGGCTCGAGGATCAGCGCGGTTCCAAGCGATTGAAGGAGTTAGAACACAGGCCAGGTTTGAGATCAGGCACCAGTTTTGATTGTTTCACGTGATAGCATTTCACCCTTCGTCACCAACTCTCTACCGCTAAATGCCAACAAGGTATCTTCCCATCTCGTGCGACCGTTCAACAATGCAACATCTCCATGGTCTGACGCAGCCCGTACAGACATTGAACACTACTAAGAAACGCCAAAGCCGGCAGCTAACCAGCAGGAACTCCTCGCCAAATGAGACCCATAACCCATAACCCAAAGGCTCGCATCGTGCGAGCAGTAGCATCGTCAAGTCAGACACATCTCCAATGCAGGCCCGAGCGCCGCGAGTCGATAAGTGGTATTGCAGAACGCCAGCCTTCCGTCCCCAGTGACATAGGAAAGATGCTTGCCTTTTAGGCAGCCCGAGTAGAGTAAAGTAATGCCGGAAAATGTTGTGTGTAGAAATAAATTTGTCGTCCCGGAATGTCGTGCCTGAGCCAGAGCGCCAGTGCTAGATCGCGGTGCGATGGTATGTCGCTCCGTCCGTGTATGCAGTTCACTCTACTGCTGTCGCTGGTCCCGATTCTGATCAGGACCTGGCGGACCGTCGTTATTAGGCCCACCCTCGCCCCGCCGGCGGACCCACTCTCGCGACCCTGACGACCGGCCTTCGGCAGCCTTCTGTGCGTCGGGGTCACCACGGTCGTTTCTTCGACCTCCCTTTTCGTCTTCGCCACCAGGTGACAGGCGACCGATGTTGTACGCAAGAGCTTCGATGATGTTCTTGCGAAACTCGGCGTCCTCCTTCATGTCTTCGGCGTTGAGCTGGAAGCGTTGCTTCTTGTCCATATCACGACGCCGGAGAGAATTGATCTCTTGGACAATGTGCACTATTACGCCTTCGGGACAGCGGTTGCGTGGTAGCGTGTGCTCCACTTGGTCGCGTACATAGCGACGAGTAACATCGGCGCAACCATCGGCGCCAAATGCGAGAACGTAAGACATCTTCTTGCCCCATCCTATGCGTATCGTTAGCAGCTGCGCGCAATGTAAGTTGGAGGGGTGAAACATACCTTTAGCGTAGAGGAGTGGTGCATCCCACGCCTCTTCGCAGCAGTCGACGTGGACCCAGCGTTTGCGGTGAACGCTGTACACCTCCGTCCACACATGATCTTCAGCGTTCCATAGCCATCTGACTCGGCCACCCATGGCTCGGCAAAGCATGCTGAAGCAGTTCGCCCACTCTCCGCATCGACCCTTCCTTGTCTGTAACAAGACGAAAGCGTCGTTATACCTCGCAAATCGCTCGAAAGACATGCATTGTGCGTTGGCACACTTGTACAGCTCGACTCGATTGGCGCCCCGGGCTGACTCGTCTGGTAGTGGATGTGCCATACCATGAGCGATTGTCGGTGATAGGCAGGTAGAACACCTCGGGTTGTTGACCCATTCGAAAAAATCGCGCTTGAACCACTTCAACAATGCACGGATGACACAGTCTTGATAACCCCACGCTGCTTTCGTGTTTGGTCCAAGGGATTGAGCTTCTGCTTCAAAGAGATCCGATTCTTCTTGCGCTTCGTTGTATATACGCTCGAGCGGAACAGCTCCAAGAGCTTCGTCTAGTAGTCCAGGATTCTCCCAATGTAAAGGTGTAGCGGATAATGACAGAAGCATATTTCGGAAGCGGAGAGACTTCTGGTCGGTTGGTGGTGTGGGCACGATTGGCAGGTACTTGAGTGATGAGTATGAAGGTGGGGGTGGAAGGGGTGGTTCGTCTGGTGGTTGTTGGGGTGGCTGTGGTGCATTTCTCGAGGGTAGAGGTGGTGGAGTCGGACTCGATGCGTCGGTGGCGTGTGGTGGTGTTTGAGAAGGCGGTTGTTGCTGATCGACGATAACACGACGTCGTTGTGAGCCCGGTCGGCTGCTCAATGCATTCATGCGCTTGGTGGAAAGTGTTCGTCTGAACTGTTGCGTCAGGTCTGCGGCCCAGGTCTCGGGCAATGGCTGCTGCTGTGTCTGCAACGCCGGCTCCCGTTTCGGTACGGGTTTCCGCCGAGGTATTCTCCCTCGATCGTTGTTGTCCGCCATGATTGCTCTTGCCGTGCGATTTAGGTCGGCGGTTAGTGTAGGTGAGTGTGAAAAGGTTGAAGATGGAGTGCGATCGATCTTGAAGTTGCGAAAGCTGGCGCAGCCTCCCAGCACAGCCTGCCACAAGCCGCCTTCCCTTCCTCTCGAGTGCTTCGGCTGTCGCAGGCGCTCACAGTCGCAACAGTCGTCGAGATCGCTCACAGAGATAAAGCAGCAATTGTGTAGTCGTGCGGTATCGTTGAGGCAGGCGGTGGGTTGGTAGTAGTAATTGGTCTTGTGAGGAGTCGTCCCTTCCATACGGCTTGCGCGGCCGTCCGAAAGTGTGCTAGCGTCTTCGACGCGTCCACGTTGGAGGAAAGAGCGTCGTCAGCCTGGGAAAGAACTAGCCCCAACGTCCGCACGCGGACTACAAGAACAACTTGTTTTGCCTCTCACTATCCACAAGGAAGCACTAGTTGCGACTCTCGCTTTCGCCTTGCTTGTTAATTACGTTGTTCTGAACGTCTTCATCAATGTCTGATCGCCTTGGCGGCTTGCGGATATCAAAAGCCAGCCACGATTCGCAATTTTGAAGTGTGGAGCAGCACATTCAAAACTCTCTCCATTTTCCGAGTGAGGTCCGACTAGCCGACACCCATTGACTCCACCTGCGAACTATGGCTCTTCACAGTATATCGACGATCGTATATATCTAACCGGCTATGCAACGAGTTTCCGTTGTTACAGACTACGTGTATGCCTTTGCATACGCCTCGACGATGTTCAACGAGAACCAACTCGTAGAAACGTTTGCCACTTTGCTTACGGCGGCCACGCGGCTGCGTTGATTGATCAACGCTGATCAACCCATACTCCGACCAGGAAACCATGGTAAAGGTGTGAGCAGTCCAAACGACCGAATCCGGTTACACAAGCTGGAGAGCTCTGTGGAGTCTACGTGAGCTCCATCGGTAAGATAAATTTGTTGAGACGGACAGAAGAAGTATTGATCCATAACAAGGCGGTCAAGCATGGCTCCACCAAGCCAGGCTGCTGCCCACGTCCCTCACTTGAACCGTTCATTGATGCTTACCTCGCGAAATCTCCCAGTGGCGATACCGGTCGCAAGCAAACGTAATCCGAGAAGACCTAATGTCTGCGTCGTACTCAATACCCAGTGCCATGCCTTCGTGTGTCGCTGCGGTACTGAAGCGGGCACGACTTCGTCACCAAGCCGCGTTGTTCTTCACCTCCGGGGCCTCCAGATCAAGTAGCGGCCGGTATAGGTCGACGTCAAATTGACCTCGAATGGCACCAATGCCGCGTCTGCATAGATAATCAATCAATCTCCAGGACCGCTAGCAGCTGTTGTTCATTAAAAAGTCTAGTCTAAGAGTTGGCCAATGCAACCGTCTTCACAACGGTGACTCAAGGTGAATGCAAACTCGATCGGCCGCGATTACGGTCAGCCTTACTCTTCCGGCACCCCCCACAGATACATCCCGACTCCGCAGACAAGCACACCCAAAGCTCCACCCTCTAGCTTACACACCTCAAGCCCCGAAACGTCGGCTACGGCAGTGAAGACATCTTGCAACATCTTGACCTCAATCCCTTCGACACCAGCCTTAGCAATGTTGACCTTGACTTCCCATAGCTTCACCCGTTGATCTATCCCCGTTGACACAAGCCAGAACTTCGCTTCATCAATCGGAACGATCGCGAGTCCTGTGACAGCTGCCGCGTGTGCACGCGGAATAAGCAAAGTCTTGACTTCTTCGCTTATCCGCGAGAAGGCGATGGCGTTGTCGTCGCCTCCGGTCATTAGTAGGCGTGACCCATCGGTGAGATTAATGGATGTCACTGCGTGGATGGCGTTCTGGTGTATTTTGTGCCTCGAGATCCATTGTAGTTGTCGGTCTTGCTGTCCGTCCGAGCTTACCCAGCGCACGATGTTCCCGTCTGTTGCAGTCGTCAATACGGCGGTCCCATCACCGTGGGCGGATTTGACGTCCATCAAGCACGCAGTCAGGTAGTCTGCGGAGGCTAGAAGTTGCCATGACTTGTCCATATATCGCCAGCATTTGAGCGTCGAGTCCGAGTATGCCATGCTGATCTCGAAGCTGCCTGCAAGAGACTCCGGTAGATCGAAGCCCATGATACGCAAATCCGAGGATCCACTACGAGGATGCTTTGACTCGCATATCACGCCAAGATCGATGTACGGTAGGCCAGAGCTGATCTTCCACACGTAGAACTCCTCGAAGCCGCCACTGGAGACCAGATAGGTCCCATCAGTGGACCATTGGAGGTGCTGAATGCCGGTGTTATGCTTGCGAAGTGTGTGCAAACACTTGAATCCGCTCTCCACAACAGTCTCCCATAGCTTGATATTAGTGTCTTCGGCACCGGTGGCGACAATCTGCCGGCCACGATCGAGGGTGGTCACGGCAACAGATTTGATCTCTCTTCCATGACCGCCACTATTCAGTAGCTCATATGGCAGGGCTGTCTGGGTCATTCGGTAGACCTTGGACGCTTTCGTCCAGATGAACGTACCGCCACCTTCAGATGGCTGGAAGGCACAGTTCCGGTGAGCGCCACCACAGTCTACGCTCATGATCTCGCGCTGGGCAACGACATCGTAAACCGTGAAGTGTTTGCTCTTGAAACCCCAGACCCAGAGACCACCTGACGGTGTAAGGTATATGGCTTCTATGTTGGGCCCAAACGGAAGCGTGAGCTGATGCACGAGGTATAGCTCCACACTATCGCAGGCTATGGACAAGCGATGGATGGCCAAGGTGCCGTCGCGTCCAGTGGAGACGGTGTAGGTGTGCTCATCTTCGAAATCAGTCGGCACGCAGTGTAGGGCCGTTACTGCTTCCTTGCCGTGCACCGACTCGCGGATGAGGACCAATCGAACCGTGTCGGACTGGTTCCCGTCAAATGAGAATAGCGCAATGTAACCATTTCTGGCGCCAAGAATGGAATAGCTAACACCTTTGACCGTAACCGTAGCAAAGCTGGTGACAGTGAAGCCCGCTGGAAGCGCAAGAGCGAGCTGTGTGGAAGGAAGTCTTTCTTCGTTGGCCGCGCTGATATCAGGCAACAACAGCAGAAGGGCTGAGTGCTGGACCACACTGGTAACAAGCAGAGCAAATCCACCAGAAGCGCGATGAGCAGCGAACAGCCCGGCCGCCTTTCCTGTGAGCTCCGTGACCTTGTATAATTGCCTGCATCCGTGCACGTAGGAGTAGAGGTTGCCATTAGTACCCGCTATGAACGCCAATCCAGCTGTACATTCCACGACCGAGTACCCGCGAAGTTCCGGTAGAGGCTCCGCGATGATCGTGCTTGCTGTACTTTCGGCAGATGACAGGTCGAGTAAGGCTACACGTCCTTGCTCCGTTGTGGCAAGGAGAGCATTGCGACCCACGAAACCATATGCTTTGAAGCTGTCACCACCGGGTCCAAGTAGAGCTCGAGGTATTTCGGATTCTCGAATCGGTTCAGGACTAGGCGATAGCGCCATAGCACCGTCAGCACCTCCAGTTGCAACCGCACCGTCGGCAGTGATATCGACGGCCCATATGTTCTTTCCAGCGTGAGCGGCCACAACATGATCTTCGTTAAGGACGTACGGCAGTGTTGTAGGCTTAGAAGCAGCGGTCAAGCTCCATGTAATGGAAGAAGCATCTTCTCCGAACGACAGGAGTGAGTTCAGCGTGGTAGCGGTACCGTTGATGCCAAACCGGACGTGCCATATGCGAGAGATATGGCCCATAGTCCTGGCCAAGAGAGGAGGGGACGCGTTTCCGCTTCCGCCTGGCGTCGTGCTGAACCCAGTCTCGTGTACGACTTGAGCGAGCCCAGGACTCGCAGCCGACAAATCAGATATGTCCCACAGCTTGATGTTTCGGTCATCACTACAGCTTGCCAATACTATCTTCTTGTTCTTGGAACTCGGAAAATGCACCCAAGGAGAGATCTGCACTCCGAATATGGAGCCGGCATGAGCAGGAAAAGTGTAGTGAATCTGACTTTGGGCGGACCACTTGCCTGAAGATTGAGTGGGGGCAGTAGACCAAACGATGATATCTCCAAATGCAGTGCCAGAGGCAATGAGGCAGGAAGAATCACTTAGCCATCTGATATGTGCGGAGTATAAGATACAATTAGACCCTGGGACAAGACGATCGTGGAGGCCATTATCGTCGTCAGTATGAGGTATACTGATCCATAGAGCATTGTGAGCCGTGAGCAGCGCCAGCACAGACGAGCCTGGATCCAATGCAGCGTCCAAGATCCAGTCGTCGGTGCTGAAGACTTCCCCAAGAGTGATGCTAAAACCCGAGCCGCTTCGGTCCAGATGAAATCGTCGAGTCAGGAAGCCACCCCAGATCACTCCGGTGGAAGGAGAGTCCTCGCACAGGATGATGCCATGTATTGCCTGTGCTCGAAAGGTGAGCTGCTTCGCCAGCAATTTCTTGTCCCCGCTGTCGTAAGCACATAGATAATTGCCTTCTCCGGTGAGCAGGATGTCGTCTTGGCCAGAGAAAGCTACCGCGGTCACCGGTAACTGGTGGGTTTCATGCTGCATGGAGCAGGATCACAATCGGTATGATGAGTGTGGTTGAAGAAAGAGGCTGAAGTCGGAGTGAATATCTTAGCCTCGCTGCAGGGTCCATGCGCTGCTCGTGTTTCGGAGGCCTGCAGGTGGTGCTGAGTGAGCGATGCTGTGGAACATTTCGTAGAAGACTGTTGGAACTTCACGTCGCACATTGGTGGTGCCTCGCTACCTTCCAGAATGCCATTTCACTCTCATCGCCACAATCAAAACATACCAAACCTAGCTGCAGGCATCGCGCAGAGTGCCGGGGCAGGAGCCATAGGAACGCCGAACATCCAACTAGGTAGGGCTATTGACTGTCAAGCCACGGCGCATACTGACCGTGACAATCTTCACCACAGCCTCTGGACAGACCGCTGCTGGAACAGACACCTTCGCAAGTCCCAATGACTCGATAGCGTACGGAAGAAGCGGACAAGGCCAAGGCGATATGGCCAACTCTCTACACTCAAATAGACTCGGCCTCGACCCGTCAACGGCGCCGCCAATTTCTGCACCCGCAACCAACGAACAGCCCTTCAACACACCACGACGGACACACACACAACGGCAGTCGGAAGACTTTCGGATACCCTCGAACGCGCCACCTTTGCAGCATACATACACACCTCAACAGCAACCGCAGCCATACGACCAGCCACCGTACTCCGCAGGGCCAGCATTCAATGTTCAGCAAGCTACACCACAACACGCTCAGTCTTCAGCACTCGGCGTAGTCCCCTCCAACGCTGGTCTGTCTAGCGTTCCAGGCGCTCTCCAACCCGCTGGAGGAGCGCAACGACCAATTCCTTCCTCCACCTACTCCGCCCCCAATACAGTACCCACCATGCAAATCCAGACCAATGCGCAGCAGTATACGCAATCGCCATCTCGATCGGGCACCCTGCATAGTCACTCGAGAAGCAGTCCAACAGGCATGGACTCCGCTCAACGATACATACCTTTCAACCAAACACCCACCCAAACGCCAGTCACGTCCAACCCCAAAGCGTACAACCTCTCGCATACTCACACACCCGCTGGCCCTTCACACAGTCCTCTAAACCTTACCGATATCCGCTCGCGAGCAGTCTCCGATGCCAACGATGGAGCGGCTGGTACCACAACACTGCTCAACTACTCTGACGCGCCTACCAATTCGAACTACCTCGCGCCATTTGCGACATACGCGTATGACTGGTGCAAGTGGCCTGTATTGGGCGGAGGCAGTGGGGCAGGAAAAATGGCGGTAGGAAGCTATCTGGAGGATCCACACAACTTCATTCAGATATTAGACACACATATCACACCTCAAGAGGTCACTTCGCCTGGAGGAGCGCCGTATGGTCTGGAGTATACCAAAGTGGCAGAGGCTACATGCGCCTACCCGGTGACGAGGATATTATGGGAGCCTCCTAGCTCTCAGAAACAGAGTACCGATCTATTAGCAACGAGCGGTGATCACCTGCGGTTATGGAGTCTACCGCAGCAAGCATCGGCGGTTCATACTAGCAACATCAACCGAAGTGCGACAGCAAATACCAGAGATCAGCCACCGCAGAAGCTACAACCTCTGGCGCTGCTGTCCAACAGCAAGACACCTGAGCATACCGCGCCATTGACTTCGCTGGACTGGAATACCTTGTCGCCAAAACTGATCATCACTTCGTCAATTGACACCACTTGTACTATATGGGACATTCCCACTCTAACGGCGAAGACACAGCTCATTGCGCACGATAAGGAGGTCTTTGATGTGCGGTTCTGCGCTGGATCAGTGGATGTTTTCGTGTCTTGCGGGGCAGATGGCAGCGTGCGGATGTTCGACTTGAGAAGTCTGGAGCACTCGACTATCATCTACGAGCCTGCAGAGAAGGCAGATAAAGGTAAGCAAGCTGGACGGTCTACTGAGAGACTTATGCTGACATTGAGTATAGCATCATCACCAAGTTCATCCTCGCCCTCGAAAACGCCAGGACTACCCGCACCACCACTACTCCGACTAGCAGCGTCACCACACGATGCACACCTTCTCGCGACCTTCGCCTCAGATAGCAATCTCATCCGAATACTGGACGTCCGGCAACCTGGCGCAGCTCTGTTGGAGCTTCGTGGACATCAAGCAAGTCTCAATACCATCGAGTGGAACCCAAGTCGGAGAGGTATGCTCGCGTCTGGCGCAGACGACAGCTTAGTGCTCGTATGGGACCTCCTAAATTCGAGCAACCAAACAGTAGTCCCTGCTGTGAATGGCAATGGTGCTGCTGCGCCAGGCGCCGAGGTGCAGGGCAAAGGTCCATCCGCGAGTTGGCGCTGCGAGTACGAGGTCGCGAATGTGTCGTGGGCGCCGCAGAGTGCACTCACTGGCCAGGGTGGAGACTGGCTTGGTGTCAGCGCTGGTAGAGGGGTCTGGGGCATTAAAATATGAGTTGAGTTGCACGTCGTGATGTCGAGTTGTGGCATGAGCATCTGGTGTACATTGGGCCGAAAAGCCAACGCCAGGAATGGTTCTGGCATTGTCTGTGAAGTAAGCGTGGCGTTCTCGGGTTGATCAGTAGCCAATATTATAGTTATAGCATTGTTCTGGTAGCCTCGATTGCTGGAGGCTTTTGTACCATGTGAACCGTCTCGTCTCGTTCTTTTCGTAACAACTTATATCCGGCACCAAGGGTCGCCGCTTCCTTCCGATGCACGTTCCCTAGCGCAAAACGTGTGCTCGGATCCGTGGCATCCGAGACCAAGAAACAACACTTCTGCATTCGATTATTAGCATAGTCAGAGTCCATCATTATCGCAGGCGCTTCATCTTGAGAACTGCCAGAGAGCAATATGCTGCAGTCAATCGTTTCGTTGATGGCTCTGGTGGGCTTCGTGGTGTCGCAGCAGATCAACTTCGAAGGGGGTACTGGAACTCGGAGCTTATGGGTAAGTTTGCTACGCGTCTTTCGAACGAACAATTGCAATGGATTTCCGAAAGCCTTGGGAAAGATGACCTCCAAGATGTCATGTAGCACTTGTGCTCAGGAGGACGCGACGAGCGGCACAATGACCGGGATACCGGGAACGAGCGGACGTAATAATCATTGTACAATGCTAATATAATTCTGCAGATTCCATATAAGACAATCTCTGGAGTTCCGCTCGCGTCCATCGTGGGAAAGGTGAGTACACGAACGATCTTGGCTTAATACTTCAACGGATGCTAATTCTCCGCTCAGGACTGGGGCAACAACCGGACGACATACGTACTCCATTGCCCAACAGCTCAGCCAGACTGCGCTATCTCTCCCAAGTTGACCTTGACTGAAGGCACGGATCTGGTCAGATGGACGAGCTCGACCTCAGGCTCCGCCTCAGGGTACGTTGAGCCTCCCGAACCTGTCGCATTCAGGCTACGTTATACTAATATGCCATAGAACTGTGGTCATCGACTGCCCTCTGACAAACACTCCCGTAACATGTAGCCAGAACGCTCATGGGGGTGGGCAGATTCAACAGACTACTGCCGTAGTCGCCGCGAGCGATATTTCTTATCAGGCCGTCGAGGTCACCGCAACACCCAAGGCTAAGACGACAGACGAGTCGAAGACGAAGAAGGCCCAGGACAAGAAGACTACTTCCACGCCCACTCCCACGCCAGTCAGTACTGGTGGTGTCGCTGAGGCAACTGGGAGGTCGTGGGTTGGGGCTGTTCGGGCTGTGGGCGCTGGCATTGTCGCGTTGGCGGTATTGTAAGAGGATTCGTCGGTCGCTAGGAGAGATTCTTCGCATTGGAGCTGACTGGAGTGTTCGCTGTCGCCATGGCCTGGCCGCAAAGCGATGGGTGAAAGGCTCAGCAAGTGTCTCGGACTTTGTCATTGAGCTTGGAAGGTCGCAGAGCGCTACTTGGCGCGTGATGCTGTCTCGGAGAACCTCTCTACCCATCGCTTTGGCGGATAGTGCAGGAGGAGTTGGCCACTAAGCTTCTATGAAGCGCCTTGTACTATCACTGTTTTAGCTATGCTGTGCATAACATGACCAGGTTCAGCACTGGACATGCACTCTGGTTTTTTTTGGACTGTGCACTCGTGCTGTATTCATGTATACATGTAGGTAACGACGGAAGTGAGAGTCTTGCTTGCCACCAAGCAAGCACGAACCTCAAATTCTCCTGCGCGCATCTTCGACCTAAATCGACACATGTCGACCATTAATACCATGAACAACAATTGCTGCCGGAGAATAGCGACTCCAGACTAACCTAGATGCTCAACATGAGACCTTCAGATGACCATGTCCGAACCAGAGCCGCACTATTCATTCACGATCCCCTCGATAGCCGATGACCTGCCCTTGCAGTGTCGAGTATACCATCCGAGCGACCTTGGGTCACGAGTGCGATCAACGGAGCACAACACCTCGCTCATCTGGGGAGCCATCATCGCACATCCATAGTACGTTCGATGGGGGAAATCCTCTCCGAGACAACATCGAACACCACGCGGTGCTTTGAGAAATTTACAAGCTGGTCCACAGGTTCGAGATACCTGCTAACTCTTTTCAGTGCTCCGCTTGGGGGTTCCTTCGATGATAATGTAGTCCTTGCAGTCACGGAAACGTTACTGAGCCAAGGTTATGTCGTGGGAACCTTCAACTTCCGGTATCTTACCGTATAGGTTTCCCTCGCGATTTACAAGGCTGACTTGATATATAGTGGCGCGGCAGGCTCAGAAGGACGTACTACATGGTCAGGAAGACCCGAGCAAGACGACTATACATCTTTCGCTGGCTTCCTGATACACTACCTTGATGCACTTAAGACTATCACTCGTCCGAACCAACTACAGCCTATTCGTACTCAAGTCGAGATCGACAACACCGCTACTTCAATCGCTTTGACTGGTCCTCTAGGCCTTGTACTCGGGGGGTACTCTTACGGCTCTCTCATACTTGCTCGTCTCCCACCAGTTGAAAGCATTGTCCAACGCTTCGCCTGCGCTGCGATTGGCACCGCCGCGGCTGAGATATTGTTGCGCGCTAAGACTCTGGCTCAGCAGACCAAGACTACTATCGAAGAGGCGCAAAGTCCTTCAAGCCCACGAGGACGTCAACTCAAGCCTGATGATGCAGCAACAAGTCCTTCGAAGCGTATGGGAGCTTCGCCGATCACGGTTGGCGGAGAAGAGACCGATCCGTCGACTAGAAGACGAAGCCGGGACTCCAGACGCAGCACAGACATTGTTCGCAAAAGTATTGAGGCTCCAAGACGGATCAGAGCTCATGTTAAAGGAGCCAGTGTATCGATGAAGACCGTGGTCCAGGCTGAGAAGACTTACAGTGCCTCAACAACGCCGACATCGTTGGGCAAACCCAACATCATTACAAGGTACCTAATCATCTCGCCTGTGCTATTGCCTTTGACGCAAATGCTGTGCCCTCCAGGAGCACCGTCAATGTTTTTCGCCTTTCGGAAGAGCACGGAGGCCGATCGTCATGCTGGAGATTGCTTCCTGGATACTCCTACTTTAGCGCTGTTTGGCTCTTCTGACGTCTTCACCGCGAGCAGGCGGCTGAAGGCATGGGCGAGAAAGTTCTCGTCAGCGTCGAAGTCGAGCTTCTCGTGGGAGGAGATTGCGGGAGCTGGGCATTTCTGGCACGAGCCAGGTGTGATGCGAGAGTTGCAGAAAAAGATCGAGACATGGTTCATGGCTGTCGATGAATGAATGTTTCAGCATTTCGTGACAATCGCTACTCTACGGCGTAGAGCAGGAGGGTCTACTCCGAATCTAGGTCGTGCTTGGAAAAAAGGAGCTCAGGGTCTGGGTCCTCATCTTCCGGTGCCGCCCCGTTGCTCGCACGCCTCCTTGCGGTGGCAAAGCTTTGCTCCAACGCCTCTGTCTCGCCGCCGGATGGGTCACTTTGTGATTCCACTGCATGCTGGTCGGGTGGGTCTGGAGGACTATCGCCTCCAAGGAGCTGCCTGCCTTGCCTGAGTGCATCGATCTCAGCACCGATGGCAGCGATCAGCAGATTCCAATTGCGCTCCTTCGCCACCTTCAAATCCTCCTCCAACGCAGAGATGACACCGGACATCCTGTCCAACACCTCCGCACTACATCGCTGGGTTCCTTCTGAAGGCGAGATGTTCTCTGCGGTCTCCTTAGTCGAGTGCCCGTTCGCCCAGTTGGCCATGTCGTGTTGCAGCATGCGCTCGAACTCGGTGACTTGAGTTACGACATCTTTCCACATCAGTGCTCCATCGTCTAAAGCAGACTTCTCGTACCGCACGCGCTCACGTCGCTGTTGTGTGGCCTCTCGGTCATCAGTCCAGTATTGTTTGGCCATATCGAGCGTCCGACGCTTAGGAGGTAGCCGCCACACTGCAGCAGACTCCACCCCTGAACTGGTACGTAGAATTGCTTCGGAAGGTTTCGATGAAAGATAATTCAATACCTCTTCCTCCAACAGCCGAAGACTCGAGGTGTACGACGCCATCTTCGCCTGAACTGCGTTCTCGGCAGCCGCCACCTCTCTGAGCAGCTTCCTCTGACGTGACTTCATGTCCGCAAGCTGTAGCTCGACATGGTTGATCTCTTGTTGAAGGACATCGGCTTCCTGACGTAGTCTTTGACTCCGGACGGTGTCCTCATTCGACCCAAGATTCTCAGACGCATCACGCAACCCCAGCTTCTTTTGCTGCCAGCCCTCGATCTTTCCGATCGTTTCGTCTCTTGAGTGAACATCCTCATCGATCTCGTCGATCTCCTCCGACTTTACCGCAGCCAGCGCCAGGATCGAGTTGTAGATCCCTTTCCTAGCGCTCCTAACGCCAGTTTTGCGTCGTGCAGGCTTCTCTCTGTGTCTGGCCGAAGCACTTCGTACACTCTGAGTTGTTGGCGTTGTGCTGCCTGTGGACGTGCGATCATCAAACAGGCCAGACTCGAGCCCACCCAATAGCCCATCCGCTTGTGCATCTAGCAGGAACTGTAGATCTGCCTCGAGCTCGCTTTGCCGGTCCTGGAGTGGTGTAGAAGTAGGTTTGTTGACGACAGCCGATCGAGCAGCAGGTCTTTGCGGTAGCGTATAGGTACTCTCGACTATAGGCGGAGGAATGGTGGACGCAGCCATAGGTGAATGAGTACTCCATCGCGGGAGTTCGTGGCTGGACTTCGACAGGTGGCCATATTTGTGGGAGGAGGCTCGGGAGAACATTGACCTGATGTCCGCCATAGTAAGCGTATGTGAATACCTCTATCTGTGTGACAGGCTCATACCTGTCCATCGTTCCGTTTCGAGGAATGTGGTGAGATGGCTACAGACTGTCACGCGACCATGACATTCGCGGGATGACTCGTTTCCAAGACATTCCAACAGGCTTCTGTGGGTGTAGAAAGAGAGCTGGAAGTATTGTTGCCTCACATATCGAGAACATATGACTGCAAACAAAGCAACAAGGTAGCAAGCTACCGAGCAGAAGAAGTGGCAGACTCAAAAAGCTTCTCCACGACGCCAACTCGTCGATACGCTGCTACACTTCTGGACAACCTATCGACGGCACTATGGCTAGCCGCGAGAGCTCAGGACTTCCACAGAACATCGATCTAGCCCAGCCATAAAACGACATTATTCTTCGGACTAAATAACATCTTCGTACTTAAGTTACGAACATCTTCGTCCTTGATGCCTGAGGCAAAACAAACACAAACCGAGGCCCCAAAGCAACGAGGGCAACAACACCACATTCACTTCGACCAGTTACATTCTACACTTTAGTAAATCGACCCTCCTAATGTACCAATGGATGCCTGTTGTTGATGATTACCATGGCATCCAGCGATCCACCACGATATCTGTTGCTCCTCTCGCCAGCTCCGTCACCACCCGAAGCAGGGACGCTGAAAGCTGCGTACGGAGATACCATTAGCCAGGTACTCCAAGAAGTTGCCACTCATTCATCAGAGTCATCAAAAGCAGCAGTGCTCGAGATCACGTTAGCATGCCCGCATCTAGTGGACCAACAGCGGACGCCACGGGCAGCTCTCTATAATGGGACTCAGTCTCTATTGGCAGCAGTCTATAAGCTCATCTGCACCGTGGCCGCCAACGACGGCATCAATGTCGAGGACCATGACGGCGTCGACGTTCGAATTCTGCCGGTTTCATGGTCGCCGGAAGATGGGAACGACGAACCATCTGCAGACGAAGTGCCATATGGCCCTATCATCAGCATGCAGACCCTTGCACGGTCGGGCAGACAATGGCGGTATGCTTTCGGCGTCGAATCAGAGAGCGGTGAGGCTATGGTAAAAGCGTTTATTGCTGCCAAAGGGCGTGGCGAATCAGTATCCAGAGTACGAAGCGGACCTGTCCTCAACAACACCAACGACAATAGTGGCAGCCTCGGCGATGGTGGTAGCGAGGCGGCGAATGCAACGAATGAAAGGTCTTCGGAACCGCACCCACATGTTGCAGTCGGCGGAACGTTCGATCATATTCACATAGGTCACAAGCTATTGTTGACCATGACAGTATTTGCCGCAGATAGAGCTGCAGACGGCGCTGGCAAGGAGCATACGGCGACCATAGGCATTACTGGCGATCAACTCTTGAAGAACAAGAAGCATGCGGAAGTACTGGAGAGTTGGGAAGACCGCTACAGGTCTGTCATGACCTTTGTCGATGCTATCGTTGACTTTGCGCCACCAGCCTCGCCCGGACAGCGGCATGTGTCCACTCGAGACGATCCTGGCCCGAATGGCAAGTCAATGGACGTATCTTACCCAAGCGGATTGATTGTGAAGTGCACGGAGATCCAGGATCCTTTCGGGCCTACCATAACGGAAGAGCAGATCTCAGCGCTGATCATCTCGGCTGAGACCAGAGCGGGTGGGAAGGCGGTCAATGATAAGCGTGCTGAGAAGGGTTGGAAGCCATTGGAGGTGTTTGAAGTGGATGTCCTTGATGCTGATGATGATGACAGTGGCGAGAAAGTGAAGGAGGGCTTCGAGAACAAGCTATCGAGTACTGCGATCCGCGAAAAATTGGCGAAGAAAAGACAGAGTAGTCTTTAGGCTTGAATGCAGATCTCTAGAGCCACTGATAACAAGTCTGTTGTTGCCCAAAGGTTACACAGACTGAGTCAAAGCGTCCTGCAACTGCTCGCTGGGAGCCTCGACCGTAATTGCTCGGAGTCAATCCCAACGATCCCCAATGGCGCGTTCATACAGATTTGATTCGTCACCAGTGAAGTATTATGAGAAGTGTGGCTGTGAATGTGTCTCTTGCGGTGAGGAGGTGAAGTCAAAAGTGGATGCCAAGCGTCGTCTCCTTGACCGCACCTGCCTCGTTGCCACTGTTCGGTCTTGTCTATGAGTGACTCTCGACAACACATCTTCCTTATTTCATCAAGAAAAAAAGAGGTCAGCATCACGGCTTTGCAATCCGTACAGCTCTGCTGCAACTTCGTGGACGTGGTCGCTAACGTACGAGTCGCTGAGCATTACTGGTCGACGGAGAGGTTCATGGGCTGCAGCTAATAACGCGGTCCAGCTCAACCTGCAGCTTGCCTGTCCTTGCGAGCAGGGAAGACTCCACCCTCACGCATGCAGGACACATTGCTTTCCACACTGGACTGCCCACTCCAGGGAAGCTGCCGTCCGTTTGCCGGTTCGGATCGTAACATCGCCAGTTGGTCACCTGACATGCTGTGTGACCGGCCTCTCGTCCCATTGGCCCCGACAGTGCGTCCTGCTTCTGCGCTGGTCTCTTGCAAACACTTGTATAGGCCGGTTGCGACGAGTTACCCACTTGGCGATGACGTCCCGGGCTGACTGGCAGACACGCTGGCCGCTCGAGGCTCTAAAGGTCGGTTGAAGCTTTGTTAGTCTACTGTGCGTACTGTCCCTCTTTGCCACATGGGCTTCTATCGCGGATCCAACATCACAAGTGCCAGTGTAGCGCTTCCTCTCCTCAAGCTTACACCCCGAAGATGGTTGCCGACTATTTCCCCGCATACTGAAATATAGGTCCACCAGCTCGCTACAATGGTATACGATCCTCCAATACTCCGGCTGTCCAACGAGCTACTCCGACATATACTCGACCAGATTGAGCCCGACTCAGAGAGGACGGTTCCTATCGACGATCGCCGCTTCATATCGGTGGAGAGCCTTGAGATCCCGCCACCGTCTTCAGACTCGGTAAAAGACATCGGGAGGTTCAGAGGTGTGTGTCGACGCTTCGCGGAAGTCGGAGCACCTCTGCTCTTCACGCTTGTCAAAGTGAGGTTCTCGAAAGATGGGCTTGAGAGACTGGAGACGTTCGCTGGCTGGAGCCACTTGGCACGCCATGTCAAGAAGTTCAGCTATTTGATGCCATACTTTTATTCCGGTGGTGAGCTATTACTCCGCTTGATTATACTGCGGACACTGATTATCCCGCAGGAGAAGACTGGCGTGCAGTGGGTACCCAGGAGGGCGCCATCCGAGCTAATGTGACCACCCTACAGCGCAAGGCAACCGAGCAAACCAAGATCATTCGGTCTAAAGAAGATGTGCGGATACTAAAGACAGCTTTCGGAAGTTTCAAGTCTTTGCAGTCGGTCAAGTTGCTGCCTGTAGCTGAAGAAGAAGATCGGCGGTTCCGAGAGTACGTTCAAATCCACGGCAGTGTCAGGGAGTTTATCAACCACTACTGGGCGCCCGCTATCATACACGGCTCCAGGACGATCGGCGCCGCCTTACTTGCTGCAGATGTGCCATGGTCACGTCTTTATCTGCCTGTGGAAAGCGTGGAAAGTGTCGATTTCCTCGCATTGCGCACACAGCCTTCGCTGTCCATACTGGCGGCGCGTTTGACTTGTCTTACTCTCGTTTTCGACGAGGGCAATGAGCTGGGCGAGGAGATGAATGAGCTGTCTGAGCTTTTCAACAAAGTGTTTACGAGTGCAAAGAACATGCAGGCAGTGCATATTGGGTTTCCTAGGAGTCGACCCGTAAGCTTGCCACTTGAGGCGGTGTTTCACGATGTGACATGGGACAACGTACGTACTCTACCAAAAGATGAGTGCGTGTACGCGATAGCAACTGGGCTAACCGGAGTATTAAGCTTGTCGCGCTCGGCGTGGCTGGGTGGGACCTGACGGCTGACGAGATCATCAATCTGGCACTCCGTCACCGCGACAAGCTGAGGGGACTCCGACTACGGGATGTGCATCTGAAGGAGGGCAGTATGTGGAAAGATGTTCTGCGAAGTCTGAAAGACTCTATGAGCCGCCTGCAGTGGGTCAGCCTCCGGCGGATAGGCTACGTGCCACAATTTGGAGAAATGGACACTGGTGGTGCCGAGGTTCCGGAAGACCAGCCCTGGGCACTGAGCGATAGTGATACTGACGACGATGAAGATATTGTGGTCGCTGGACCAAGCGGCACCGGCAATAACACGAACAGGCACCACGCAATCACAAACGGCTTACACAACGGGCACACACACCTGCACTACGACTCCGACGACACCGACTCAATGCTTGATACGGACAATGAGCACGAGCCTGAGGACAATGCGACCGACTTTCCAAATCTCGACTCTCCTACAACCGCGGAAGCGCCGCCTTTCAGTAACGGACCGAATCACGACCAACATATGCTGAATGGAGATCTGGACGACGATGGGTACTCCGTCAGCAACGCAAAACGAAAGTCCTGGGAGCAATGGGTGACTAACAGCTCCAACCGCCACACGCGGTGACAAGCTCTCATACCGATGAGCATCCGCAAGCTACAAATTGTGCTCCGGATATGTCACGGTGTCATTATTCAAAGCTCGATCGCACTTGACAAGCTTCGGCTCGAGCGACTGACAAACGGGTACTGAACGAACTTGGAGCTTGATTTGAGTTGAAGAAACGCTCAAATTCGCAGACAGATCTGCGCTCAGGGACAAGTGAAGCACCACGGCCATGACCAAGACGACTCAGACGTCAATGTCCGAACTACGTCTTCGTCTGCAGCTAGGAAAGGGCAGTCAGAGCTCTGCCGCGCGACCTGCAGGCCGTGACCGCCTCTCGAGGTTGACCTCCAGGATCGATCAAGGATTGAAGTGCCTACAATGGCACGCATCGTGTCCATATCATGCACAACGGACGAGGGCAGAAAGATAGCAAGCTCAGGCAGGCCAAGCAAATACGCCAGCATGAGGACGGCATCAACCCCGTTGTCGTACGGACTAATGTTGTCTGTCACCATGCATACCCTCTAGCACCAATTACCCCGATATTAAGAGTGAACAAACATGTGTGCTCAACATAGAACCAGTGGTATCATTTCGCATATCTACTTTCTTTCCATCTCACCATATCCCATCCCATGCACATTACCACCCTTAACGCCCTGCCAGCCTGCCTGTAATCCCCACCACCTCACACAACCCATCGCAGCGTGGCGAAGCGCAAGCTTTGTGTTGAGTAGAAGAAAGCTAAGGAAAACCCCCACTCACCCCCCCATGGAACCAGCGCGCGTCCAGCAGCGGCAGCGGACCATCATCACCACCGAGCTCGCCGCCAGGATGGCCGCCGGAACAGAAAGACGAGCACTTCGAGTCCTTGCGCAGAGTGCCGCCGACGACGGCGTCGGGAGCGAAATCAGCGGTAGCGATAGCGGCGTCGGCGGCGGCGGCGGGGATGTTGCCGGCTTTGCCACTTAAAGCGTTGTCAGCTTCCTGTGAGCGAAAGGCGGAGGTTAGTAAAGGTGGGTTGGGGGAGGGGGCACGCGATTGCGAGGTTTCTCTTGAAGTGCCTTCTCGGATCCGTGAACCACGACAGGAGCCGAGCCCATGGACGCCCGCATAACTATCTGCCGTCCAGCGACCCGAGACTGATACCGCTGCCGCCACCGCCTCCCACATAGCAACAAGCACGCAAAGGGAGGATAGTATAGTCAAACTCACCTAAGCATCCTGATCCAACCCCAAATCCTCCTCCGCCGGCACCATGCGCATCGTATTCGTATGCCCCATCCCGCCCCGCCACCCCTGCACACAGATCACCGCATCGCCCTTCTTCAGAATACCGAGCTCGATGGCGTTCTTGATGCCCCACTTCAGCCTCTTGTCGACGTCCTCCTGCCACGGGACGCCCTTGAAGTCGGGCTTGGCTTCGGGGTAGAGGAAGGGGTAGACGCCGCGGTAGAGGTGGGCGTTGCGGGAGGCGCGGGCGTTGCGCGTGACCATGATGATGGGGCAGACGGGGCGGTATTTGGAGATGAGGCGGGCGGAGTTGCCGCTGTGGGGGAGAAGCGTGTTAGTGAAGGGTGGGAAAGGGAGGAGGGGTGGTTGTATTTACCTGGTGGTGAGGACGAGGATGGCGCCGGCGTTCTGCTCCAAGCTTGAGCTTACGGCTGCCATGGCGCAGGTCTCGGTGGTTGGGACAGGGCGTGGGGCGAGTTGCCGGAGCTCGTCGAAGGCGTTGACGTAGGGGATGGCGACCTCGGCCAGCAAGCAGGTCTCGTGCATCATCGTGACTGCCTCCTTGGGGTAGTTGCCCTTGGCTGTCTCGCCGCTCAACATCACGCAGTCGGCACCGTCCAGAACCGCGTTGCCAACATCGCTGACTTCGGCGCGGGTTGGACGTGGGTTGTAGGTCATGCTCTCCAACATCTGCGTGGCGCAGATCACAGGCTTGCCTGCGATGTTGCACTTGGTGATCATCATCTTCTGTGCGATGAAGACCTGCGCCGGTGGGATCTCGATACCTAGATCACCACGCGCAACCATGACACCGTCGGTGGCCTTGAGAATCTCGTCGAAGTTGTTAACACCCTGCTGATTCTCGATCTTGGCGATGATCTGGATGTCTTTGCCATCTGGGCCGAGGACGTCGCGAATGTGCTCAATGTCCTCCCTCCTGCGGATGAACGAAGCGAAGACCATATCGACCTTGTTCTTGACACCGAACTTCAGATCGGCCTGGTCCTTCTCGCTGAGCGCGGGGAGATCGACATCAGTCTTGGGAAGGTTGACACCCTTCTTGGAGGAGATCTTGCCGTTGTTGACTGCCCTGCAGCGGAGAGTCTTGTCGTCCACGACCTCGAGGACTTCGAAAGCGAGGACACCATCGTCGACGTAGATGGTGCGACCCTTCTCAATGACCTTGGTGATGTTCTTGTAGTCGACATACATGTTCTTGTTGTCGCTGGCGGTGGCATACTTGTCGTCGGTGGTGATGTTGATCTCGCTGCCGGCGCTGATGGGGATGTCCTCGTCGCCGGGAGTGTTGCCTGTACGGATCTCAGGACCCTTGGTATCGAGGGCAATGGCGACTGGGCGACCAGCCATCTCTTTCTCGGCCTGGCGGGCGTTGTCAATGACAGACTGGTGGTACTCGTAGCTGCCGTGGGAGAAGTTCATGCGGACGACATTGCAGCCGGCTTTGCGGAGCATGTTGATCTTCTCCGCCGAGTTGGTCTTGGGGCCTGCAGACACCACATATGTTAGCAAGTCTCTCAAGAAGCGATCTTGCAGCTCTATCATGTGAAAAGTCGTTCCCAACCTACCAATGGTGCAAATGATGCTGGTGCGGCGGAAGACACGAGCAGGCGTGTACTCGGTGTTGAGGTTGGCAATCCATTGCGTGCGAGTCTTGCCGTACTCTTGGTGAGCGTATGCGTCACCCATTTTGAAGACCTATTGACGTGTGTTGTCGAAGTTGTTGGGTTGCTGTGAAGCTCAGCTCGACTGTGAGTGCTCTGCCTTCGGTCCTACTTTTCTGGGAAGGTGCGTGCGATGAGGCACAGAAGGAGCGATGGGAGTAGACAGTTGCCTGTCCGAGGGAGTTCTTGAGGTGAATCGAGGAAGAGTTTGTGGTGCTGATATGAAAAATGGTCGAGTCGGTGAAAGGTTGGATTGTGGAATATTTTGTGAGCGCCGTTCAGACCGCAGCCCCACCATCGAATCTCAACGAGCTTCCCACGTGCATCCCACTCCCAAGATAGCAGCGCTAAAAGCGAATTATCACTTACTGTTACCTCGAAGATCTCGTACGTCGTCTAATCAGTCGCTTGGGACCTCTACCACTGACAGTTGATTGTTACTCGAGTGACTTCGAGCTCATCGCGTCCAATAGACTTTAGACCCCTGCTCGCGATAAGATCTCTAGCGCCGGCAGCACCCGTTAGATCAACCCGATCAAGCACCACCGGCAGGACGAACCTCATTCCCGCTGCCCGCCATCATCGCAAACAGCAGTACTCCCACAGCGCATATCTCGGAAGGACACGACCTCGAGTTAGTTCAGTGTTGCCCCGCCTATCACCCGCTGCGCGACTCCCACAACCCGGCGCATCGCGCCCATCACCACCACAACAATGGTCCTCGGCCGCCTCTTCCACTACACCTTCGACGCCGTCCTCCTCTCCGCCTTCCTCGCCGGCGTCAAGCGCTCCACCGGTCTCACGTAAGTCTCCCGACGAGCGTAGCGAGCCCCACCATCCTCTTCTCCTTCCCTCTTCCTCCATGCTCCGTCAACTCCTTCTAGTCGTGTAGTGTGTATTGATCTTAATAACCCCCCAGCCCCAGCATCAAGCCCGACACCTTCAGCGAGACCCCCTCCTTCCGCACATGGGTCGACAACTACCTCTGGGTCGGCGAGACCATCATGGACCAGAGCGTGGCCATCATGAGCGCCAGTGGGTATTTTGAGCGGAGGAGGTGACGAACACCGTACTTGGACGAACTGAGGGTGTCAACATGCACTAGGGATGGTGAACGGGAGAAACGAACAATGTGACGGGCTGCATGGTCGAGTTGAGATGGCACTTGGCGTATAGCTGGTCGCTGATTGCGTGGTGGCGATTTGGCTTCACAGGGTGAGGCGTTCAGGCGAATATTGGCTGAGAGGAAGGGCGACCATGGATGTATACCTCACCTCGCTCATGATGGTTTGTTTCGAGCTGTTGACACAAGTGGTAGCTTATCGAAAGATGGTTCTACCAAACAGTATCACACGCTGATCTGCACGGATCTCTTGCTTCGATTTGTCTCAACGCAGTCGGGAACGCCATCGTCTTTGGTAATTTCACAGCAGTGAGCTTCAAGAACTCTGATGAGAATGATAGAAAGTCCTACTTGACAGCCACCAAGTTACTGCACAGGGGGTATCAAGTCATCATCCCAGCACGCTCCCAAAGTACAAATGCCATCCCATCACTTCCTCACCCCCTTAACCCCCCTCGCAACAAG
>JAABUL010000914.1_pt1 | contig 60185 bp, 51 predicted proteins | sample 5559151 | NCBI WGS metagenome assembly JAABUL01 (sample SAMN10711876, study PRJNA513368) | rock metagenome | isolation source: Antarctica rocks | place: Antarctica: Victoria Land, Pudding Butte sud
ACCCGCAGAGAGCGCTATCGCCGGATCAAAGTGTCCGGCTTCACCTCGGAACGCCGTCCGACATCAAATCGGTACGCCGTCCGGCTTCATCTCGGAATGAGTGTCCGGCTTGAATCGGAATCCGCAGCCTGACGATCCAGGAGGAAGCGATCGCCGCCTGGAATGCCGAACTCGACCGTCGTTTCGACGCCTCGCTCAGGACGCGCGCCATCTGCGACGTGCCGCTTATTCGGACAGCACCATGACGGTGGTAGCGAACGAAAGTGAGCCGGGATTTTTGCGGCGGATCGACGAGCTGGTCCGCCGGGAAGCGCAACGACGCGGTGCGACGTTCTCGGATTTGATGCTGCGGCTGCCATCGATTTACCCGACCGTGGTGATCGCCGCGCTCGATCGCTTGGCGACGGCCGGTCTGCTTCCGCAGCTTGTGGCGGAGCGGGTTCAGCAGCAAGCGCGAAAGCCGGTGCCGCGGGTGAGCGACGCCCGCTCGCTCCTGCCGGTTCCCCATCCGCTTGACTACGAATGGCGCTTCACCGCGGACACGGCCCACGCGCTGTTGAACCGCGCCACCGATCTCACCGTGCGGGGCGGCGACATTCTCCTGTTCGGCACGCCCGGCGTTGCGGCCGAGGCGTTGACGCTGCCGATCGCGCGGCGGCTCGCCTTCCTCGCCGAAGACAACGCCGTCACCCGGCGGGTGATCAGCCTCAACCGGGCCACCGGAGCTCCGCTCGCGATCGGCAACTGCAGCGCCGGTCTCCCGCAGGACAGCGCCGATGCCGTGCTGCTCGATCCCCCATGGTACATGGACTTCGTCCGGCCAATGCTGGTGGCCGCCGCTGCTGCGTGCCGATCGCAAGGCGTGATCCTGCTCAGCGTGCCGCCTGCAGCGACGCGACCGAGCGCTGAAGCGGATCGCTCCGGGACCATCAACTTCGCGTATCGGCTCGGCCTTGAGCTGATTGGAGACTGGCCGCTTGGTCTTTCGTACGAGACCCCGTTCTTTGAGACGAACGCGCTTGCCGCTGCAAGCCTTCATCCGCCCGCTCGCTGGCGCCGCGGCGACTTGCTCATCTTTCGCAAAACTCGCCCGGCCTCGAGGCCCGCTCCGGCCACTAGCCGTCGCCGCGACTGGGTCGAGGTCTCGGTCGGGCGCATGCGGCTCTTCATCAGAGGGGTGGCCGGCGACCCCGGGGGTTCTCACGGCCTCATACCCATCGTTTCAGGCGATGTCCTTTCGAGCGTTAGCCGGCGCGATCCTCGGCGACGGATGGCTTCGGTGTGGACCTCCGGCAATCGCATCTTCCGCACCGATAACCCGCGCTTGGTGCTCGAAGCGGCGCTTTCGCACAGCAGCGCAGCCAATGGCGCTAGCGCTCAGCCGGCGTTCTGGGGCACTCTCCACGAGCGCGAGGCTTTGGACCGAGTCGGCGAGCTGATTGGTCGTATCGCCGAGCGCGAGGCAGACGAGGAGCGAGGCGCGTTTGCCGACCCGACGGAGTGGAGTGAGCATTGGACGTCGCGTTCGGAGACATCCTTCAGCAGGTCGGCGGCCACCATTTTTGGGGGAGCTACCTGTCCGACGCGACCGAGCCGTCAAGCCCGATCGGCATTCACCTCGCCGTGTTCTCCGAGCCGTTCCTCTCGCTGATCCTGTCTGGCGAGAAGAAGATCGAGTCCCGTTTCAGCCGGAACAGATGCGCTCCCTATGGTGAGATCGGCGACGGCGACATCATCCTCTTGAAAGAGGTCGCCGGGCCGATCAGGGGGGTCTCCCTAGCGCGGCGGGCTTGGTGCTACGACCTCTCCACTGAATCCATCGGGCGGGTTCGGGACCGGTTTGGGGACGACATCTGCGCGGATGACGCCTTCTGGGCGTCTCGGGCGAACGCACTCTACGCGACACTGATCGAGCTCGACGGGACATCGCCGCTCCAGCCCGTCTGGTGCGACAAACGGGATCGCCGAGGCTGGGTTTCACTCCGGTCGCGCCAGCTGGCGTTTTCCTTCGCGTGACGGTTCTGCTCTGCTTCTCGGGCGCGATCGGCAGTGGCAAGTCGTCCGTCAGCGTCGCCGTTGCTGAGGCGCTCGGTTGGCCACGCACGGCCTTCGGCGACTATGTGCGCGCCGAGGTGGTCCGGAACGGCGGTGACCCGACCTCACGGCAGGCCTTGCAGGACTTTGGGCAGGCCCGGGTCGAGGCTGACGCCGCCGGCTTCTGCCGTGACGTGCTTGCGCATGGCGGCTTCACCCCCGGCATGAACTTCATCATAGACGGCGTCCGTCACCTAGACATCTTTTCGATCCTAACCGATTTGGCGGATCCCACGCGCGCTCGCCTCATTTTGCTCGCCACTGACGACGCAAGCCGGGCGCTTCGGGTCGAAAAGCGCGGCAACGAAGCTGACATCGTGAGAGCCGATCAACATCCGGTTGAGGCCGAACTTCGTGACGGCCTTCCCCAAATCGCTGACGCTATTGTTGACGCTTCTAGGCCGTTTGATACCGTAGTAGAAGAGTCCTTACGCTTCGCTCAATCATGGTCGGTTTAGTGTTCTGCTAGGCGGCAGACCCTAGCCTTCAATCCTAGATCCGGAGGCGTCCCTAGCCAAACCAAGTTGTCTAGCAGAACGGAATCGCCGCGGGTGGGCCATTTCGACCAGAGCCGTGCTGAAAGCTCGTCATCCTGAAGAAGATTCACTTCCCCAAACCTGGTGACGGGAAGCTCCTTGCGCCCGAAGGCGTTCCAAAGGCCCATGCCGTCCAGCTCGGGATAGTGTTCCCGAGCGGCGCAATACCAAGCGAGGTCCTCGACGCCAGCTTCGCTAAATGCCGCCCGCAGACCAAGGCTCCGAGCATACTCCGGCCAGCGATCATAGAGCCGCACTAATGCCTGGAACCCCGCCCTCGAATATGTGTCGCTACGAGCCACGAGGCGTAAGAGTTGGTCTCTGGTCATCGTCTTCCCGAACCGGTCGACGACGGCGTGAAGTTGAGGGACGAAATTCATCGTTTCCCACATCCAGGGCTGAGGGCCTAGGCCGATCAGCGCGTCGACTGTCTTTTCGATTGCCCAAGAACGTCGCGCCGAGTCGACTAGGTCCAAGAGCTCGAGTGCTCTATCGAGTAGTGCCGTGTTGCCCGTTTCAGTTGCGGCCAAGGCAAGCTCCCTAACTGCGAGGATTACCGAAGTCCCGTCTTTCCCTAGAGCTATGTCCTTCCATTGATGATCCAAACCCGACGTCAATGTCCTTTCGATCAGAATACTTATGGCAAAAGACTTCTGCTCCGGCGCCTGCGCGAGGCTAGTTTCGTTTTCCAAGAGCCAGTCTTGCAACCAGACCCACCACGCAGACCTGCTCTGCAGGTCGACAGCAATCAAGAGGACCGGCAAGCGGAACTGAGCGGCATACTCAAGGTAGTCACGATCCAGACGAACAGAGACGAAACCGCCCGACGCTTCTCGGCTTTCGCTTGCCTTGATCTGCAATTTCAACAACTTTCCTTTGAGGATCTGATTTTCTCCATCCGAAAGGGCGAGCTCGGCCTCGAGATCTATGCCGAAATCATGATCTTGCCTTCGGCAAAGCCAAGACGGATGCGAGTCGACGATCTGATGAACGATGCCTTCCCCGGCGTCACCTCCGATTTGCGCTCTGCTTCGTGTCGGCATGAAGACTTTTCCTAAAGGGTTCAGCACCGGCGGCCATCGTCGGCCGCAGATCCGGTTTCGAAACATCCGAGCCGTCAACTCCATCCCCCATCATTTCATCGGCGGAGGGCTCAACGTCCGCGTCGCGGCAGCCGGCGGACAACGGTCTGGCGAAGGTCCGCTTTCCGCCCGGCGGCCGATTTCCGCTCGTGGCACATACCCGCCCCCCCGTCCCGGCCGCCTTGGCCGCCCGGGCTTCAAGGCTTCGGCTTCTCGAAGCGGAGCAGCATGCGGTCGCTTTCGCCGATCGCCGCGTAGGTGGCCCGGTCGACGTCCTTCAACCGGTATGTCGGCGGCAGGGTCCAGACGCCCGCCGGGTAGTCCTTCGTGTCCTTTGGGTTGGCGTTGGCTTCCGAGGTGGCGGCGAGCGTGAAGCCGGCCCGCTCGGCCAGGGCGATGACCGTATCCTGACGCACGTAGCCGCTCTTGGCCAGCGGGTCCTGCGGCTGGTCGGCACGGCCGCGGTGCTCCTCGATCCCGAGCACGCCGCCGGGCTTCAGCGCCCGAAAGAACGTCTCGAACACCGCGGGTGCCGAGCCGTCGGCCATCCAGTTGTGGACGTTGCGGAACGTCAGCACCGCGTCGGCCGTCCCGGGCGGCACGATGTCGCCGTCATGGACAAAGTCGGCCGTCTCGACCTTGGCATATTCGGCCGCATCGGCCGCGATCTTGGCCGCGAAGGCGGCGTTGCCTTTGACGGCCTCATCGGAGGTATCGGTCTTGGGTGGGTTGGCCGCGACATAGCGGCCGGCGTCGCGCAGGTAGGGCGCCAGGATCTCCGTCCAGTAGCCGGAACCGCCGGGCAGGATCTCGACGACGGTGCTCGACGGCGTGACGCCGAAGAAGGCCAGGTCCTCGACCGGGTGCCGGAAGGGGTCGCGGGCTCGGTTGGCCGGCTCGCGCCCTGGGCCGTCGACCAAGGCTTGCAGCCGTTCCCTGTCGACCGCCTGGCCCTGTGCCAGTCCCACGCCGATGCCCGTCAGGGCGAAAGCGAGCGTCAGGACCGCGGCGGCCCGTGATCGTCGGCTGGTCGGGACGGGAGCGGTCATCGCAGGCCTCGGTGTCGGAGTCGCTCCCATTGTCCGCATCTCGCCCCGGCTCCGCAAGTCCCGCGGCCGGCGCGATGAGGGCCGATTGTGCCTGAGGCGAAGCGGCACGCCCGGCCGCCGCCTTGCCGCGAAATCGTCGCTTGACCTGGACCCGACTCCAACTTGTAGCGTCGGTCCATGAGCACGAACTTGACGATCGGCGAGGCCTCCGAAGCGGTGGGCCTGAGCACGGACGCGATCCGCTTCTACGAGCGCGAGGGTGTGCTGGCGCCACCGCCCCGAACCGCGGGTGGACGACGAGCCTACGGCCCCACGGAGATCCACGAACTCGTCTTCATCGCTCGCCTGAGGGCCGTGCGCATGCCGCTCCCCGAGATCGGCCGATACCTGGGGCTGGCCAGGCAGGGCGACGGGACGCTGCCCGAACGGACCCGCATCGTGGCTCTCCAAAGAGACAAGGTGATCGCACAGATCGCCTCGCTGCAGGAGACTCTGGGCATCCTCGACTTCAAGCTCGCCCATGCGGCCGAACTGCAGGCCGAACACGCGGCCAACACGCCCGAGCGAAAGCTGCAGGTCATTTCAGGAGGCAGGGATCATGGCTGACCGCAAGGTCGCGCCCGCCACGGGCGCCAGCAGAGCGAAGCCCGGACCACGCATGGCCCACCGCAGCCCGCCATGGCCGATCCCACGCCCGAGCCTTATATGCCCGACCACGCCAGCGATCCGGAAGCGAGCCTCATGACCGTTCCCATATCCCTCACCGTGAACGGCACGCGGCGCGACATCGTCCTCGACGACCCGCGCGTGACCCTGCTCGACCTGCTGCACGAGCGGCTCGACCTCACCGGCACCAAGAAGGGCTGCGACCGCGGCCAATGCGGGGCCTGCACGATCCTGGTGGACGGCCGGCGCGTCAACAGCTGCCTCGCTCTGGCGGTGAGCCACGACGGGGCCGATGTGCTCACCATCGAGGGCCTGTCGCGCGGGGAACTCCTCCACCCGGTCCAGGCCGCGTTCATCGCCCACGACGCCTTCCAGTGCGGGTTCTGCACGCCGGGCCAGATCATGAGCGCGGTCGGCCTGATCCGCGAGGCGCAGGCCGGCCAGGACCCCGAGCGGGTGCGCGAGGCCATGAGCGGCAACCTGTGCCGCTGCGGCGCCTATGCGGGCATCACCGAGGCGGTGCTGGAAGCGCAGGCGCAAATGAACGAACAGAGCCGGGAGAAGGCCGCATGAAGCGCTTCGATTATCTCCGCGCCGCGAGCGTCCCCGAGGCGGTTTCCGCGGCGGCCCAGCCCGGCGTCTCCTACCTCGCCGGCGGCACCAACCTCGTCGATCTCATGAAGGGCAGCGTCATGCGGCCCGACCGCCTGGTCGACCTCACGCGGGTGCCCGGCCTCGACCGGATCGAGCATCGGCCCGACGGATCGGTCCGCATCGGCGCGCTGGTCCGCAACGGCGATCTCGCCCATGATGCCACCTTCGCCAAGCGCTATCCGGCCGTGGCCGAGGCGCTGCTCAGCGGTGCCTCGGCGCAGTTGCGCAACGCCGCCACCACGGGCGGCAACCTGATGCAGCGAACGCGCTGTCCCTATTTCACGGACACGGCCAGCCGGTGCAACAAGCGCGAGCCGGGCAGCGGCTGCGACGCCCGCGGCGGCGAGAACCGGCTCCATGCGGTGCTCGGGTGGAGCGACAGCTGCATCGCCACCCACCCCTCCGACTTCTGCGTGCCGCTCGCGGCCCTCGATGCCGCGGTCGAGATCGAGGGTCCCGCGGGTCGGCGCAGCGTGCCGCTCGAGGCGTTCCATCGCCTGCCGGGCCAGGAACCATGGCGCGAGACGGTGCTGGAGCCGGGCGACCTGATCACCGCCGTGATGCTGCCGCCGGAAGCGGCCGGCTTCGCGGCCCACAGCCGCTACCTCAAGGTCCGCGACCGCACCTCCTATGCCTTCGCGGTGGTGTCGGCCGCGGCGGCACTCCGCATCGACGGCGGCCGCATCGCCGAGGCGCGGCTCTCCTTCGGCGGCCTCGCCCTCAAGCCCTGGCGAGCCCGCGAGGCCGAAGCTCTGCTCGCAGGCCGCGCGCCCGACCGGGACGCCTTCCTTCAGGCCGCCGAGGCGGCGCTCGCCGCGGCCAAACCCTCGGGCCACAACGCCTTCAAGATCGAGCTCGCGCGGCGCATCGCGGTGCGGGCCTTCACGCTGGCGCTGGCCGGCACGCCCGAACGCGTGTCGGCCCTGCCGGCGTCCCCCTTCTCTTCGCCCCTCGGAATCGCGGCCCATGCCTGATCAAGCCCCCATCCACACCCGCCACGGCTCCAGCATCGGCCAGCCGCTCACCCGCCGCGACGGCCACCTCAAGGTGACGGGCCGCGCCCGCTTCGCGGCCGACAACCATCCCGACGGCATGCTCTATGCCGTGCTGGCGGGGAGCAGCATCTCGCGCGGGCGCGTCGCGTCGCTCGACGTCGCGGCCGCCAAGGCCCATCCCGGGGTCGTCGACGTCATGGTCCCCGGAGACCATCCGGAACTCCCCGGCGACCCGGAGCTGAAGGACGGCCCCTTCTCGTTCCGCATCGACGTGCTCCAGAACGACCGCGTGCGCTACGCCAACCAGCCGATCGCGGTGGTGATCGCGGAGACGCTGGAGGCGGCGACCGAAGGGGCGGCGCTGCTCGCTCCCCGCTACGAAGCGGAACCGGCGCGGGTCGGGCTCGACGGGGCCGAGCCCTTCGTGCCGCCCTCCGTCGGTGTCGGCAGGGAGCCCGATGCGGGTCGCGGCGGCAACGTGGACGAGGCGCTTGCGGCGGCCCGGCACCGCGTCGAGGTCACCTACGAGACGCCGGCGCAGTATCATAATGCCATGGAGCCCCACGCCGTCGTGGCGCAATGGGACGGGGACAGACTTACGCTCGACATGCCGAGCCAGGCCATGACCATGGCCAAGGCTCGCCTCGCCACGTTGTTCGGCATCCCGCCGGAGAATATCCTGATCCGCTCGCCCTTCCTCGGCGGCGGCTTCGGCTCGAAGGCCGGTACATCGGGACCCCAGGTGCTGGGCATCATGGCGGCCCGTCGCACGGGCCGTCCCGTGAAGCTCGTGGTGCGCCGCGAGCACATGTTCGGTCCCGTCGGCCATCGCGCGCCGACCCGCCAGACCCTGCGGCTCGGCACCGACGCCGAAGGCCGGCTGACCGCGATCGACCACCATGTGCTGACGGCATCGAGCACCTACGACGACTTCTTCGAGCCCAGCGCGAGCACGTCCCACACCCTCTACGCGACGCCCGCGCTCCACACGTCGCACGAAGCCGTGCGGATCGACACCGGCACGCCGACGTTCATGCGGGCGCCGGGCGAGGCCTCGGGCTCGATCGCACTCGAGAGTGCCGTCGACGAGATGGCGGAAGCTTGCGGCCTCGACCCGCTGGAGTTCCGTTTGCGCAACTACGCCGAGGTCGAGCCCATCTCGGGCAAGCCCTTCTCGTCCAAGGCCCTGCGCGAGTGCTACACCCGCGGGGCCGAGCGCTTCGGGTGGGAGGCCCGCCCCCGCGAGCCGCGTCGGATGCGCGACCCCGATGGCCTCCTGGTCGGCTGGGGCCTGGGCACCGCGACCTTTCCGGCCCTGATCTTCGCGGCCAATGCGCGAGCGGAGATCCGGGCCGACGGCACCGGCCTCGTCGAGATCGGGGCCATGGACATGGGCCAGGGCGCCTGGACCGCGATCCACCAGGTCGCGGCCGACAGCCTCGGGCTCGACATCGACGCCGTCGCGTTCCACATGGGCACGTCCGACCTGCCGGATGGCGGCATCGCGGGCGGTTCGGGGCACATGGCGACGACGGGCAATGCCGCCCACGCGGCCGGCTCCGATGCGGTGGCGAAACTCGCGCGGCTCGCCACCGAGGATCAGCGCTCGCCGTTGTTCGGCGCCGGAAACGCCGGCGTGGTGGCGCGTGACGGACGCCTCGTCCGCCGCGACGACGAGAGCCGCGGCGAGAGCTACGCCGACATCCTGGCCCGCGCCGGCCTCGCGTCGATCGAGGGCGAGGGCAGCGCGGCGGCGGATCAGAATGCGCAGAAGCAATATGCCATGCACGCCCACGGCGCCGTCTTTGCCGAGGTGAAGGTCGACCCTGACCTCGGGCAGATCCGTTGCACGCGCCTCGTCGGCGCCTTCGCGGCCGGGCGGGTCATCAATCCGAGGCTCGTGCGCAGCCAATATTACGGCGGCATGATCTGGGGCGTCTCCTTCGCGCTGCACGAGGAGGCCGTCATGGACCTGCGCTCCGGGCGGCCCATGAACGCCAACCTCGGCGAGTACCACGTGCCGGTGAACGCCGACGTGCCCTCGCTCGAGGCCATCCTGGTCGAGGAGGACGACCCTCACGTCAATGCGCTCGGCATCAAGGGTGTGGGCGAGATCGGCATCACCGGCACGGCGGGCGCGATCGCCAACGCGGTCTGGCACGCCACCGGGATCCGGGTCCGCGAGGCGCCGATCAGGCTCGAGAACCTGCTGGCGGTGCCGGAGGCCGCCGAGTAGCGGGCGTCGAGCGGCGGCCCTCGGGGTGGGGCGGATCCGCCGCCCCGCTATCCGGGGAGACCGACCTGGATCCGGTAGCGGCTCTGACCGTGGGATCGCGGTCGGTCGCCGGGCGTTGTAGGACGGAACCGCCCGAGCCACCGTCGACCCTTCCCTTCCTTTCCGGAGCCATCCATGTCCCTTCGTTCGCGCAGCGCCGTGGTCACCGGATCGACCAGCGGCATCGGGCTCGGGATCGCGCGGGCGCTGGCCCGGGAAGGATCTGCGGTGATGCTGAACGGCTTCGGCGACGCCGATGCCGTCGAGGCCGAACGCAGCGCCATCGCGTCTGAGTTCGGCGTGGAAGTCCTCCACTCCCGGGCCGACATGAGGGAGCCCGCCGAGATCGCCGCGATGATCCGCGAGGCCGAAGAGAGGTTCGGCAGCGTCGACATCCTGGTCAACAACGCCGGCATCCAGCGCGTGTCGCCGATCGAGGACTTTCCTCCGGACGCCTGGGACGCCATCATCGCGATCAACCTGTCCTCGGCCTTCCATACGATGCGGGCCGCGATCCCCGGCATGAAGGCACGCCGCTGGGGCCGGATCATCAACACGGCCTCGGCCCATTCGCTCGTCGCCTCGCCGTTCAAGTCGGCCTATGTGGCGGCCAAACACGGCATCGTCGGCCTGACCAAGACGGCGGCGCTCGAACTCGCCACGTTCGGCGTGACAGTCAACTGCATATCGCCCGGCTACGTGTGGACGCCGCTGGTCGAGAAGCAGATTCCCGACACGATGCAGTCCCGCAACATGACGCAGGAGCAGGTGATCATGGACGTGATGCTGGCGGCCCAGCCCACCAAGCAGTTCGTCACGGTGGAGCAGGTGGCCTCGCTGGCCGTCTATCTCACGTCCGATTCCGCCGGGCAGATCACCGGCGCCAATCTGTGCATGGACGGCGGCTGGACGGCCGCCTGATGGACCGGATCGTCGAAAAACCCGGCCGCCGTCGCAACGAAACGGGACAACCGACGTTCATCACACGTCAACCATCCGTTAACGCTCGTGTCGGATCCACCGCGATGACCTATTTGGCCCCAGCGACCTTCCCGAGCGTGTTCACTGGCCACCGGCGTCCGATCGCGGCGATCAGAGGAGGTCTCGCGACCTCCACTTCCTGGGGTTTCGCCAACGAGGACGGCGCGCGGAAAACACTCGGAACCGATCTCCAGTTGCCGGCGGCCGCGCAGATCGGTGCATCGATGGAGCACTTGGCTCGCATCGCGCTGGGGTGAGCCGAGGCCAATCGCCGGCCTGAAGCCACGCGGGCCTTTCCAAGAGCGGTCCGTCCAGAGCGGCGGGCGGTAGGCGATGCCTGTGTTCTCGCGAGCCAGCATGCTTCGGGACACGCTAGCTCGTCTCGAGAACCTCCTTGATCGGCGCCACCTCGATCCCGGCGTCACGCAAGCGCTGGCGGAGCCGCTGTGCCATGCCGAGTGCCCCGGGGGTGTCGCCATGCACGCAGACCGTGTCGATGCGAACGGCCAGGCGCCGGCCCGACACGGTCGTGACGGCCCCATCCCCGACCATACGCATGACCCGTTCTGCCGCGACCTCCGCATCGTGGATCACGGCGCCGGGCGATTGTCGTGATAGGAGGTTGCCGTCGTCCGCATAGGCGCGGTCGCAGTAGACCTCGCGCGCCATGGCGAGGCCGAACCGCTGGGCCGCCGCCTCGGTCGCGAGGCCCGGCATGACGACCAGGATCAGGTCGCGATCGACGGCCCGCGTGGCGCGCGCCAGGGCATCGGCGAGATCGGGTTCCACGGCCGCCATGTTGCCCAGCGCGCCGTGCGCCTTGACGTGGCTGAGCCGCGTGCCCGCCGCGCCCGCCAATGCCTGGAGCGCGCCGATCTGGTAGATGATCTGCCGCTCGACCTCGGCCGCGCTCTCGCCGCGGATCTGGCGACGGCCGAACCCGTAGAGGTCCATGAAGCCCGGGTGGGCTCCCGCCGCGACGCCATTCGCGACGGCGAGACGCAGCGTGGCATCCATGACGTTGGGGTCGCCGCCGTGGAACCCGCAGGCGATGTTGGCCGACGTGACGATGCTCAGCATCCCGGCGTCGTCGCCGATCGTGTAGGCGCCGAAGCCCTCCCCCATGTCGCAGTTGATGTCGATTGTCGGCATCGCCTTGCACCTCCGTCCCGCAGACCTCAAGCTATGCACGCGGTGGCGGGCGCGGTGCAAGACGCCCGTCGCGCCGCGGCAGCTGCAGGGCCGGACGCCCGGCGCGAATTCAGGACCGCCATGGTCGATGTCCCTCCCGAGCCTCGCTTCCTCCCGTCGGGTGACGGTGGTCTGACGGTGGAATTCGGGCAGTCCATCGACGAGGCGACCAGCCGGGCCGTCGTGGCCCTGGCGGATGCGCTCGACGCCAAGCGTCTGCCCGGACTGCGCGAGGTCGTCCCGACCTACCGGTCGCTCCTTGTGATGTTCGATCCCGTGGCGCTGCCGCGGGCCGAACTGATCGCCGCCATCGTGGCGCTGCGGCAGGCCGAGGGCGGCGTCGGGGCGGCCGCAATCGCGGATGCCCCGAGGTGGCGCGTCCCGGTGCGCTATGGCGGAACCCACGGGGCCGACCTCGGCGCGGTCGCGCAACACCACGGCCTGTCCGAGGAGGCCGTGGTGGCGCTCCATTGCGGCGCCCACTATCGTGTCTACATGATCGGCTTCGCGCCCGGCTTCAGCTATCTCGGCGGCTTGCCGGAGGCGCTGCACATCGACCGGCGTCGCGATCCGCGCCCGAAGACGCCGCCGCGGTCGGTCTCGATCGGCGGACAGCAGGCGGCCGTATCGCCGCCCCTGGAAATCCCCAGCGGCTGGCACCTCCTGGGCCAGACGCCGGTCAGGACCTACGATCCGCGTCGGGCCGACCGCCCGTTCCTGTTCGCGCCCGGCGACATGATCCGCTTCGAGCCGATCGGTGCGTCCGACTACGCCGCGCTCTGCGCTGCCGCGGAGCACGGCGAGGTGGTGGCGGTTCGGGACCGAAGCCGTGGCTGACGCGCTGCTGATCGAGGACGGCGGCCTGTTCTCGACCGTGCAGGACGCCGGCCGCTTCGGCTATGCGCGGTTCGGCATCTCGGCCTCGGGCGCCATGGACGCACTGGCGATGCACATCGCCAATGCGCTGGTCGGCAACGCGACCGGCACTGCGGTCATCGAGACCACCCTGAGCGGTCCGACCTTCGCGGTCGAGGCCAGGGCCTGCCGGCTGGCCTTCGCCGGCATGGAGGCCCGGATCACGCGCAACGGTGCCCCGATCCCGCGCTATCGGGCCTTCGACGCCGAGCTCGGCGATCGCGTATCGATCGCGCCGGGGCCGCGGGGCCTTCGCGGCTATCTCGCGGTCGCGGGCGGGTGGGACCTCGCCCCCGTCCTGGGCAGCCGCTCCACCCACACCCGCTCGCGCCTCGGCGGGTTGGACGGACGGCCGCTCGCGGCAGGCGACCGGCTGGACCTCGCCCGCCCCGAGCCGGGGGGTCCATGCCTCGAACTCCCCGAGGCTCATCGACCCGGCTTCGAGGGACCGGTCAGGGTCGTGCTCGGCCCTCAGGACGACGCCTTCACGGCCGACGGCATCGCGACCTTCCTGTCCTCGGACTACACGGTATCGGACAGGACCGACCGCATGGGGTGCCAGTTGAGCGGCCCCGCCATCACCCATGCGGCCGGGTTCAACATCGTCTCGGACGGCATCATGAACGGCAGCATCCAGGTGCCGGGCCACGGCCGGCCGGTGGTTCTTCTGGCGGACCGCCAGACCACCGGCGGCTATCCCAAGATCGCCACCGTGATCGAGCCGGACCTGCGCAAACTCGCCCAGGCCCGGCCCGGCACCACGCTCCGCTTCGCCGCGGTGACGGCCGAGGACGCCGAGCAGGCCGCGGCAGAGGATCGGCGACACCTTCAATTCATACTAGCGCGGATCGGGCCGGTCGCGGGCGGCACCGCCGTTCTCTCGACCGAGCACCTCCTGAGCCACAACCTCATCGGCGGCGTGCATCGGGCCGAGATCGGCTGACAGCCGCAGGCCGTTCGCCCTCGGCCGGGCTGCGGCGGCGCTCAGCCGGCCTCGCCGGCAGCCTCGCGGCAGACGTCTTCGGGTTGGAGGTCCGGGCGCCAACGGCTGGCGTCGATGCGCCTGCCCGTGATGCCGTGGGACGCATCGGAGGCGAGCCACAGCAGGGATGCACCACGACGGCGGGGTCGAGCAGGGACGCGCGGGCCGCCTCCGGGAAGGAAGCCGGGATCATGGCGGTGCGGGTGGCGCCGCCCGGCATGGATGGCGGAAGAGAGTGGGGGTCGAACCCACCAAGAACCGGCTCGCAGCCCTTCCCGGATTTGAAGTCCGGACGTCCCACCGGGGAGCGTTTCTCTTCCGTAAGCCGGGCCGGGAACTGGACTACTCCGCCGCGCTCTGCGCCTCGACGCCGAAGCGGCTGACGATGTAGTCGTCGACGAGCTGCTTGAACTCCGACGCGATGTTGGCGCCGCGCAGCGTGAGGGCCTTCTTGCCGTCGATGAAGACGGGCGCCGCCGGGGTCTCGCCGGTGCCGGGCAACGAGATGCCGATGTCGGCGTGCTTGGACTCGCCCGGGCCGTTGACGATGCAGCCCATCACGGCGACGTTGAGGGTCTCGACGCCGGGGTATTTCGTCTTCCACTCCGGCATCTCGGTGACGATGTAGTTCTGGATGTCGCGGGCGAGTTCCTGGAACACCGTCGATGTCGTGCGGCCGCAACCCGGGCAGGCGGCCACCAGCGGCACGAAGGTCCGGAATCCCATGGTCTGCAGGATTTCCTGCGCGACCTTCACCTCCACCGAGCGGTCGCCGCCCGGCTCGGGCGTCAGCGACACGCGGATCGTGTCGCCGATCCCGTCCTGCAGCAGGATGCCCAGCGCCGCCGACGAGGCCACGATCCCCTTGGACCCCATGCCGGCCTCGGTCAGGCCGAGGTGGATGGCGTAATCGGACCGGGACGCCAGCGTCTTGTAGACCGCGATCAAGTCCTGCACGGCCGAGACCTTGGCCGACAGGATGATGCGATCCTTGGCGAGGCCGATCTCCTCCGCGCGTTCAGCCGAATAGAGCGCCGACCGCACCATGGCCTCGCGGGTGACGGCGCGGGCCTGGACCGGCTCTGCCGAGCGGGCGTTCTCGTCCATCAGGCTCGTCAGGAGATCGCCGTCGAGCGAACCCCAATTGGCGCCGATGCGAATCGCCTTGCCGTAGCGGATCGCGGTCTCGACGATGGCCGAGAACTGCCGATCCTTCTTGTCCTTGAAGCCCACGTTACCGGGATTGATGCGATATTTGGCGAGCGCCTCGGCGCAGGCCGGATGATCGGCCAGGAGCTTATGGCCGATGTAATGGAAGTCGCCGATCAGCGGCACGTCGACGCCGATCCGGTCGAGCCGCTCGCGGATGCGTGGCACGGCCGCGGCGGCCTCGTCGCGGTCGACCGTGATACGGACCATCTCGGAACCGGCACGGGCCAGGGCCGCGACCTGCTTCACGGTGCCATCGATGTCGGCCGTGTCGGTATTGGTCATCGACTGCACGACGACCGGAGCACCACCCCCCACGGTGACGTTGCCGACCCGCACCGGCACGGTCCGGCGCCGAGGCTCGGGGCCGGCGCGCCCTTCGGGGATGGTCGAGGAGGCCTCGAGCATGGGGAGTCCGTCTTCGCTGATGATCACCAAGGGGTGTCATGTTGGAGAAAGGTGACGAGGTCAAGACACGCCACTGCCGAAGCAGCGAGGTGCCGAAATACCGGAGTCCCGGCGGACTTCAGGCCCGGTTTGCCATAGGAGCGTCGCAGAAACAGCCCCATATGACGGATCAGTCTCGCTCCGCCGGAAGGATCGACGCCATGCATCCGACCGAACCGCAATCCTTGAGCCAGTACTTCCAGGAAGGCTTGGACGCCCGCGACGCGGGAAAGACCCTGCACGACAATCCTTATGCAGCCGGCAGCCGGGAACGACACGAATGGGGCGCGGGCTTCTGCGCCACAGTCGATACCGAGGGCGACGACAAGCTCCAGCTCGACCCCAACGACAATGCGGATCGCCGCGCCGACTGACACTGGTTCCGAGCGGTTGAACCGGGACCAGTCGCAACGAGCCGGCACGGCGGGCGAGCGAAGCCGGAATCAGGGATCGCGAAGCGATCGATCGAGTTTGGAATGAGAGAAGCGGCCGTCGGCTGGGAAAAGGCGATCGCGCCTACTTGGACTTGGCAGCCTTGGCCCGCTCCATACCCTGCACGATGAGCTTCTTGGCCTCGGCTGCGTCGACCCATCTGACGATCTTGACCCATTTGCCGGGCTCGAGATCCTTGTAGTGGGTGAAGAAATGCTCGATCTGCTCGATCGTGATCTGCGGCAGGTCGGTATAGTTTTCGACCTTCTCATAACGGCGCGTGAGCTTCGTCGTCGGCACGGCGACGATCTTCTCGTCACCGCCCGATTCGTCTTCCATGAGCAGGGCGCCCACGGGACGGCACGCCATCATGGCGCCCGGTACGATTTCGCGCGTGTTGGCCACGATGACATCGCAGGGATCGCCGTCGTCTGACAATGTGTGGGGGATGAAGCCGTAGTTTCCCGGATACCGCATCGCAGTATAGAGGAACCGATCGACCATCAGGATGCCGGCTTCCTTGTCCATCTCGTATTTGATCGGCTCGCCGCCGATCGGCACTTCGATGATGACGTTGACCTCGTCAGGCGGGTTCTTACCGATCGCAATGGCGTCGATGTTCATCGGGCGTCTCCCGCCGTTTTTGAATTCAGTCTCGATGCGGGCCCGCATCGAACGCGCTCCCTCATAAATCAACCAGGTTCGGAAAAGAAAGCTTCAATCGAAGCCGAACGCGATGCGGCCCCGCATGTCCTGGCCGAACCGCTCCTCGGCCCGGCGGACGATGCGGCCGCCGAGCCGCAGGTAGAACGAGATGGCGCGCTCGTTGTCGGCCAGGGCCCAGACCAGGCATGTCGCGTATCCGTGTTCCGCGAGATCCTTTCGGGCAGCCTCGAACAGGCGCCGCCCGAAGCCGATGCCCTGGTATTGGGGCGCCAGATAGAGTTCGAAGATTTCGCCCCTGTAGGGCAGCGCCGGCACGCGGTTGCGGCCATAGCTCGTATAACCGCCGATGCAGTCGTCGAAGTCGAGGACCGACAGACGGCTGCCGTTGCGGATGGCCTTGTGCCACCAGGCCGGGCCACGGCGCGCCACCATCTTGTCGAGTTCGCGGCCCGGGATGATGCCGCGATAGGCATCGAGCCAAGCCGCGTCGTGGACCTCGGCGATAGCTTTCGCATCGCTGGTCCGTGCCCCACGGATCGTGATCACAGTCTCGGCCATGACCACGATGTTAGGGCTCAGTCGCGCGATCGCGCAAGAGCCCGATCGCGGCTATTTCAGCGCGGCGTTTGGGCGCGCCTGTCGTTGTTCTGGGTCGGCCGCGGGCGGGCCGCTCCCACATCACGCGAACGACCTGCCGCGGCACCGGGGTCACGCGGGCGATTGGGGGCCTGACCGGCCCCGTCGCGCCTCTGGTCACCACGCACCCCCTCGGCCCCGTGGCGCGGCTGCGCGCGTCCGGCGTTGCCGTTCGAGCGCTGCTCGCCCTGCGGCTTGCCGCCGTCCCGGCGCCCGCGGAGCTGCCGTGGATCCCGGTATGCCGGCTCGGCGGATTGCGCCGCTGCCGAAACCGTGCCGGGCTTGCCTTCCCGGACCGGGACCTTTTGGCGAATCAGGCGCTCGATGTCCCGGAGGAAGCCGCGCTCGTCATCGCCGCACAGCGATACGGCCGAACCGTCGGCACCGGCCCGGGCCGTGCGGCCGATCCGGTGCACGTAGGTCTCGGCAATGTTGGGGATGTCGAAATTGATCACATGGCTGACCCCGTCGACATCGATGCCGCGCGCCGCGATGTCGGTGGCGACGAGCAGGCGCGATTGGCCGGCCCGGAAGGCCGCCAGGGCGCGCTCGCGCTGGTTCTGCGACTTGTTGCCGTGGATGGCATCGGCCTTGAAACCCGAAGCATTCAGATATTTCACCACCTTGTCGGCGCCGTGCTTGGTTCGGGTGAAGACCAGCGCGCGGGTGATCGCGCCATCTCCGAGCAGGCCGTGCAGCATGGCCTGCTTGTCGCGCGTCGGACAGAAGATCACGGTCTGGGCGATGCGGTCGGCCGTGGCCGACACGGGCGCTACCTTGACCTCGACCGGGTTTGTCAGCAGCGAGGCCGCGAGCTTCGCGATGTCGGGCGGCATAGTGGCCGAGAAGAACAGGCTCTGGCGCTTCTTCGGCAGCAGGGCGACGATGCGCTGGATGTCTCGCATGAAGCCGAGGTCGAGCATGCGGTCGACCTCGTCCAGCACGAAGACCCCGACGCCGTCGAGCGTCAGGGCGCGCTGGTTGATGAGGTCGAGCAGGCGGCCGGGCGTCGCCACCACGATGTCGACGCCGCGCGCGCAGGCGCGGATCTGGCGGCCCACCGGCACGCCGCCGAACACCAGGGTCGTGGAGAAGCGCAGGAAGCGCGAATAGGCGATGATGTTGGCTTCGATCTGGCTCGCGAGTTCGCGCGTCGGCGACAGCACGAGCACGCGGCAGCCGCGCGGCTTGGGCTGCGCGTCGGTCATCGACAGGCGGGCCAGGATGGGCAGCGCGAAGGCGGCGGTCTTGCCGGTGCCGGTCTGGGCGAGCCCGAGGAGGTCGCGGCCCGCGAGCACGTGCGGGATGGCCCCGGTCTGGATGGGCGTGGGCGTCTCGTAGCCTTCGGCGGCCAGCGCCTGGAGAATCGGCGCGGGAAGGCCGAGGTCGGTGAAAGTTGTCAAAGGATCCTGACTTTTCGTTCGAACTGCGCCACGAGCCTCCAGGCGCGCCTCCGCTGAAGGAAGCCGCCATCGTCCGGAGCAGGGCGCGAAAGAGCCGGTGACGTGAACCTCCCACTCCGGTCTGGTGGGAGAAGCATGCGCGACGCGCGCGCATGCTGCTCGGCTTCACGTCTTATGCCCGTGTTGCGGCGCAAAATCAACAGCGCGGTGCGAAACCGGGCGATGCGGCTTGAAGCTGAGCTGTCCTGCATCGAATGCACGGCTCCGGGCGTCATGCGTGGAGGTGCGATGGCCAACTCATCGCGCCCAGAAGAGGATCGACGACGGCGGACGGGCGTGACGACGCGAGAACGAGGTCGAACAGGGGGCAGCGGGCCGGCAAAGCTCAGGCGGCCGCGGCGCCACCGCGGCGCATGGGCGCGTTCCGCTGGGTCGCCATGATCCTGTTGACGGTCTCGACCCTGGCGCTGCTGGCCATCGCGGGTCTGCTCGGCCTGGTGTTGCTGCAATCGAGGGCGAGCGATGTCGCGGCCTTGAGGCAGGACATCGCAGGCGTGAGGACCGAGACTGCGAGCTTTCACGCGAAGGTGGCGAAATCCACGACGGCCCTGCAGAAAGGCCTCTCCGACACCGCCGGCGAGGTGAACTCGGCCACACTCCAGCTCAAGACATCGCGCTCAGCCTCCAAAAGAAACCGTGAGTGGGGCGCTCGGCTCGAACCGACGGGCGCGCCCTACTTCCGCGGCGTCGGCCGCCAGCCGGGCGGCGCCAGTTCGAAACCCTCGAAGCGGAAGCCTGGCGCCACCGTGCAGCCCATCAACGTCCAGGCTCCGAGACTGACGGCGGTCTGCCAGCAGCCGGCCGGAACCACGAACTGGGGTGTCTGCCCGGCATCGAACGCCGGGCCGAGCCGATGCGCCGACGCGTCATGGCCGTTGGGCGACATCGTGAGGACGAGCGGCGCCCCGGCATAATGGTGCCACACCTCGGCGGCGTCGATCCGGTGCCATTCGGAGACGTCGTCGCCGGCCAGCAGGAACAGGATCGCAGTCGAGGCCGGCCGTCCTTCGGCGTCGCAACGGGTGTCGCGGAAGGTTTCGCGGTAATGCCCTCCCTCGGGATGGGGCGCGAGATCGAGCATGCGGACCACGTCGCGCCCAGGAAGCGACGACGGCAGCCCGGCACCGTCCATTGTCAGGACCGGTTCTTGCGCTCGCGCAGCACCGCGAAGACCTGCGCAGGATCGCCGCCGGGTAGACCTGCAGCGGCCTGCACGGCGGGTTCGGCGCAGCGCAGGAAGGGATTGGCGGCGAACTCCAGCGACAGCGTCGTGGGCAGGGTCGGCCGCTTGTCGGCCCGCAGAGCCTCGACCTCGCGGGCGCGCTCCTGAAGCACGGCGTTGCCGGGCTCGACCGTGAGCGCGAACCTGGCGTTGCTCTGCGTATATTCGTGCCCGCAATAGACCTGGGTGTCGCCCGGCAGTTGCGACAGCTTCAGCAGCGAGTCCCACATCACCTCCATGGAGGTTTCCATCACCCGCCCGCAGCCGAGCGCGAACAGCGTGTCGCCGGCGAAGAGCGCATCGTTCTCCTCGAACCAGTAAACGATGTGGCCGGCCGTATGGCCGGGCGTCTCGATCACCTTGGCGCCGAGATGGCCCACCGTCACCATATCGCCCTCGACGACCGCGAGGTCGAGGGCGCCGATCTTGGCGGCCTCCTTGGCCGGACCCACGATCCGTAGGCCCGGGAAGCGCGCCTTGAGGGCCGGGATGCCCCCCACATGGTCGGCATGGTGATGCGTCACCAGCACGTCGGTGAGCGTCCAGCCAGTCTCGTCCAGCGCAGAGAGCACGGCTTCGGCCTCGGGGGCGTCGATCGCGGCCGTGGCACCCGTGGCCGAATCATGCACCAGCACGCCGTAATTGTCGCTGAGACAGGTGAATTGGTGAAAGTGCGCCGTCATGACCATCCCCGATCGGATCCATCGAGCCGACGCTATACCGCGTCCCCATGCCCGACCAAACGGGACAACGTCGCAACGATCGGCCGGATCGGCCGGATCGGCCGCTTTCGCACAGAATTCCCGGCATCGTTGCGCGGTGAAGGTCTCAATAGCGCCTCAGCAGCCGTTCGAGGTAATCCTGTTCCAGTTGCGGGAGCGACGGGTCGCCGAGCCGCCGGCGCAACTCCTCCAGCACCTGTTGGGCTCGGGCCGCCAGCCCCACCCCGGCGTGAAGGCCCTTCGCATCGAAACCCGCACCCAAGCCCTGATTGCGCGCGGCTCGAGGCCTGCCGAGCGGATCGGTCTCCATCCCGGCGCGCCCGCCGGTGCCGTCGTCCTGGCCTTCGCCGTCCTCGCTCTCCTGCTGGCCCTGACCCTCGCCCTGGCCCTGAGCCTGGGCCATCTGCTTGGCCATGCCCTGGGCGCCTTGCTGGAGATCGCGCAACGCCCGGCCTTGCGCCTCGACCGCACGGTCATTGCCCCCCTGCCCCTGACCTAGCGCGTCCTCGGCTTCCTTCATGGCCCGGCCGGCCGCATCGAAGCCCTTCTCGCCGTCGAGCCCCATGTCGCGCATCTGCTTCTGCATCTGCTGCAGCTTCTGGCGTAGGGCGTTCTGGCGGCCCTTGAGATCGCCGGATTGTCCCGGGCCGGCGCCGGATTGCCCGCTCTGCTGGTCGCCTTGCGACGGATCGCCCGGCTGGCCATCGCCCTGCGGGTCCGCCTCGTCGCCCGCCTGATCCTGGTTGCGATCGGTCTTGCGGCCCTGGAGGCCCCCTTGGAAGGTCTCGTCGCGCAGGGCCTGCTGGTCCCGCATCATCCTGTCGAGGTCGCCCATCGCCTGGTTCATCCGGCGCGAGGCTTGGTTCTGGCGGTCCGAGCGGCGCTTGGCGGTCTTGAGGTTCTCGAGGACGCCACGCAACTGGTCCAGCATGCGCTGGGCTTCGGCCATGTCGCCGTTCCGGGCCGCCTGCTCCATTCGGTCCAGCATGGACTGCAGCTGCTGCGGCGTGATCGTGCGGGTCCTGGGATCCGCCCGTGCCTCGCCCTTCTCGGAGGGTTCGGCCTTCTGGGCCATCTCGCTCAGGAACTTGTCGAGCTGCTGGCGCAGCGCCTGCGTGAGCTTCCTGATCTCGTCGGGGGAAGCATTGCGGGCGAGCGCGTCCTTGAGCTGCTGCTGGAGAGCCCGAAGGTCGCGTTCCGTCCGGCTGAGGTCGCCATCCTCGATCTGCAGCGCCATGGACCAGAGGAGGTCCGCCACCGCCACGAGGTCGGGATCCTCCTTGGCGGCGTCAAGGCGCGTCTTGGCGGTCCTGAGCCCGAGGAAGATGGCCGGCGGGGTATCGAACACGTCGGGGGCCAAGGTCAGCGCGTCGAGCGCCGTGTCGATCCCCTCGCGGTGGTCGGGGTCGAGCACGAGATCGCGGCGCTGCTCGACGAGGGCACGGGCGAGCGGCTGGGTGAAGTTCCGGGCCGGCAGCACGACCGTCTCGGGTGGGCTGCGCCCGGTGTTGCCGCCCTCGTCCCGCGCCAGCAGCACCATGGTCACGGTCGCGCCGGCCCAGGGACTCTGGCTGAGGTCCGCCGTCGTCTCGCCCTGCCCGAGCCCGCGCGGGGCCGCCGGCAGCGACAGAGCGAGTTTCGGCGGCTCCACGAGCGTGCGTCCCTTGACGGGCGCCCCGCCCACCCGCGGATCAGAGAAAGCCGCTTCCGCGCCCACGATGCCGTAATCGTCGCCGATCGTGTAGCGCAGCGTCAGCGAGCCGCGGGCGTTGCGGACCGGCTGGCCGTCGAGCGCGATCGTGGGCGGCAGATCCGGGATCGCATGGATGTCGAAAGCCGCGACGCGGGTGCCGTCGCGCGTCACAGCGATGCGGCCGTCGCCCGCCAGCCCGAAACGCCGCTCGGTGCCGGGGCCCGGCTGGCCGGCGGGCGACGGCTGGCCGGCCAGCCGCGAGGGTCCCGGGGACGGATCCTTGGCGGCCGGATCCTTGCCGGACTCCGCCGCGGTCTCGGCCGGCTTGACGGCGCCCTCGGTCGCGACCTCGACCCTGCCCTCGCCCGACCAGCGTACCACGATGGCGGAATTGACCGGTGCCGCGACAGCCCGCGCCTTGCCCGGGTCCCCGAACGACGCCTCGGCAGCGGCCCCGGTCAGCAGCACGGGCGGGCGACCCGTATAGGCGGGTGGATCGATCCAGCCGTCGAGCCGGAAACCGGCACCCGGCGCCCCGGTGCGGCGCCAGTCGAAGGCGGCGGCGACGCGGCCGGCGCGGTCCGGTCCGGCCACGAAGGCCGCCGCCACCACGAGCAGCAGGGCCGCGGCCCGCACGGCATAGCGGTCGCGGTTGACGAGGCGCGGCGAGGGGGCCGCGACCCGCACCCGTGCAACGGCGGCGTCGAGGCGTCGACGATGCAGGTCCCACAGCGCCCGCGTGGCCGGGTCGGCGGCGGTGTCGGACAGGATATCCTGGCTCGACGTGATGGGGCGATGACGATCGCCGGAGTCGCGGTCGAGCCGTGCCAGCGCGTCGCGTCGCGCCGGCAGGCGACCGCGGACCGCCAACACCCCGATCCCGATGAAACCCGCCGCGAACAGCAGGACGCCGATGGCCCGCACCAGATGCGGCACCGCGACCCAGAAGCCGAACCAGGATAAGGCCAGGAACGCGGACGCGAGCGCCATGACCGCGACCGCGACCGGCCAAAGCCGCTCGAAGACGAGAACGGCGCGTGCCTGGGCGAGGCGCCGATCCAAGGTCTGGCGTTTCGCATCTTCGTCCGGCACGGCCACACTCCGGTCCCGTCTTCGCGCCCCGATCCGCAGTCTAGGCAGGTTCGGACGGAAAGGCGAATGGTCCGGCCCCCACGAGCGGCGACATGGCGGCGCGGGCGTAGGTCGCAGCGACACTGCGTGATCCCCATCCCGCGCTCCGGGATACGCCAAGGCCCAGCTTGGGACGTGTCGTTGCCCTGCTGCGGTGCCATGGTGGGCCTCGTCCCTGCCCGGTCGACGCCATCAGCATGACAAAGACTTCGCCTGAAGGCAGGGTCTCCCCAATCCAGCAGGTCGCGACGAAAAGGGGCTAAAATAACTTTTAAAATGCCGTTTAATGGTTATCTTGCGGTTCCCTAACCGGGAACTTGCGGTTCCCTAACCGGGAGGAGAGCACGATGGACCAGACACGACGGGGACTGATGGGATTGGCGACCGGCTTGGCCGCCGTCGGATGGGCGACCGAGACCATCGCCGCCACCGCACCGGCACTCACCGAGCAACCGATGGTGGCCCGGGTCTGGCACGGCCGTACGCCGGCAGATAAAACCGACGAATATCGCCAATACCTGTTCGAGGCCGGCGTGAAGAAGATCGCGACCCTGCCGGGGAATCGTGGGGTCCAGATGATGGTCTCGAACACGGCCGACCAGGGCGAGTTCATGGTGATCTCGTACTGGAACTCGATCGACGCCATCAAAGGCTATGCCGGGTCGGATTACACGAAAGTCCACGACCTCCCGCGCGACAAGGACTTCCTGATCGACAAGGAAAGCCTCGTGCGGCACTTCGCCCTCGACGTGAACATGTGGCAGAGCTGAGCTTAGCGGACGTCAAAACTGCCGTGGTTCGCGACCGGTCTCAATCCCCGTCCCGCGCACGGCTGCGTCTGCGACGCTGCTTGGCTCGGTTACCGCAGACATCCATCTCGCACCAGATCCGCCGGTTGTTCTTCGTCGTGTCGAGGAACAGCCACCCGCAGTGATGGCCTAGACACTGCTTCAGGCGGGCGCGGTCTGCCGCGGTGACGATCGACATCGCGGAGGCGGCGATCGGGCCGAGGATGACCTCGGCTGGCGCGTCCTCGAGATGCCAGGTCCAGCCGAAGACGCCGTCCCGAGTGGCCAAGCGTCCGTTGGCAAGGCACGCCGCATGTGTTCCGGCGACCGTGTCGATGTCGTCCTGATCCGGCGTCTGGCCTTGGGCCAGAGCCGCGTCGATCCGATAGGCGGCGTCGCGGAGCGCGAGTGCGCGGGCGAGCAGGCGTGCGCCGAATGACCGATCCGCGCTGCAGAGCCGCTGCAACCGCGCGTCCGCCGGCTCATCGATGACGCCGCTGTGCCGAGCCCACGACAACAGATGCCCGACGGATGTTATGTGGTCCAGGGTGCCGTCCGTGCCACGACCGGACGCGGTATTGCAGAAGTCGAGGGCCAGCGCGCCGCCGATCAGGGGAAGTGACCCCGCGCGAGACTCCGGTGCTTTCGACGGCTTCGTCATTTCAACATTCGACCCGTCTGCGCAAGAGGCCGGTCCATGCTCGTCAGGATCCGCCGAGGCTGGTGCGGGCTCGGACGATTTGCTAAGGCCCGCCTCTCGTCAACCCGGATCACGTCATGATATTGCGCACCTCGCCCCTCTCGCCTTTCGGCCGCAAGGTCAGGATCGCGGCCGCGATCCTCGGGCTCAGCCCGCGCATCACCGCGGTTCCGGCCGACACCATGAGCGAGACGGACTCGATCCGCCGTGAGAACCCCCTGGGCAAGATCCCGACGCTGATCCTCGACGATGGCCGGACGCTCTTCGACAGCAGCGTGATCCTGGCGTATCTCGACCACCTGGCCATCGGAACCAAGCTGATCCCAACGGAGCCCGACGCACGTTTCACAGCGATGCGGCTCGAAGTGCTGGCCGACGGCATCGCGGATGCCGCCCTGCTGCAGGTCTACGAGGGTCGATTCCGTGAACCCGCCCATCATGCCGCGAACTGGATGGCGCATCAGGCCGGCAAGGTGTCGCGCGGGCTGGAGGCACTCGAGGCGGCCCCGCCTTCGGGCGCTCTCACGGTCGGCCACGTCGCGCTCGCCTGCGCGCTCGGCTACCTGGACTTCCGGTTCGACGGCCGATGGCGCGGCGACCACCCGGCGCTCGTGGCCTGGCTCGACGGTTTCGCCGCGGCCGTACCGGCCTTCGAGGCGACCCGCCCGCCGGCGGCCTGAAGCCCCGAAAGCCCGGCACAGGGGCCGGGCCTTCGCGCGTTCCACAAAGTTCCACCCCGGTCCCGGCACTCGCCAGAACTGAGACCGGGCCGGCCGAGGCCTAGAAGTGGTAGTTGACGCCGGCTCGTATGTTCGACGTGTCGAGGCCGATGCGGGTGACGTCGGGCGTTCCGACGTAGTTGTAGGCTTGGCCGAGGTTCGTATAGAGGTATTCGACCTTGCCGGACAGGTTCGGCATGAAGGCATATTCCACGCCCGCACCGATCGCATAGCCGTTGAGGTAGTTGCTGTTGGTGGCGAAGAGATTGCGCGGCGTGTCGTAGACCGTCGAGTGCAAGTTGCCGCCAGCATAGCCGCCCGTGGCATAGAACAGCGCGCGGTTGACCGCGTAACCGGCACGGGCCCGGATCGTGTCGGCGAAATTCAGGTTGGTCTTGGCGGTCAGCGGGCCGGCCGAGGTCTGAGTATTGCCGACGGACGCATAGTCGAAATCGGCCTCGAGGCCGACCACGAGCTGGTTGTACTGAAGATTGTAGCCGAGGGTGCCGCCCACGAGGCCGCCGCTCGGGCTCCCGGCCTGGGCGCGGCCGATGCCGCTGGAGCTGCCGAAGCCGTAGCCGCCGTTCAGGCCGGCGTAGAAACCGGTCCAGGTGAAAATCGGCGCGTAGGCCGGCGCGACGTAAGCGGGTGACCGGCGCGGCAGATCGGCGGCGGACGCACCGGACACAGCCGAACCGCCCATCACGGCCGACATCGCCACGGCCGCCAACAACAGATATCTCATATCAGGACTCCGAAACCCACGCTGAACGCTGCAAGCCTGTCGAGTGCGGTATCCGTCACTCCGGCCAGCGCCCACCTTTTACCGTATCGGAGGGTTTCTCGGCAAATGTGGCTACAAATGTTCGGAACTGATCAATAGGGTATCCACCACAATACAACGCTTCATACCCTGTTAACCTTGGCCATTACCGTCATGATCGACCGAAACGGCGAGAGCATTCTTGCTCCGCGGCGCGACATTAGGGTAAATGCCGACTTAAAGCCGAGCCCTGTACTAAGGAGCACTCCTTGCAGCTTCAATCGGCTGTGGGAAGGCGGCGCATGGTGAATTCGATGCGGCCGTCGGAGAGTTCGCGCCAGGCCTCGATCTCCGTCATATAGGCGGCCTTCGGAAAGCGATCGAACCAGGTCCGCGCGATCTCGCGAGCCTCGTCGCGCGGCAGCGTGAAGGTCTCGCGTCGCCAGGCATCGTCCTGCGCACCCCGGGCTCCCGAGCGGGAGGGCTGCCGGTCGCGCTTCTCACCGAGGCGCCGTGCGAGGTCGCCCGGTCTCCCACGCCCGATCACCATGCGACTGCTCCCTCGCGCCTCGTCCGCGCCCGGGAGTGTAGCGCTTCGCTGCGGGAGGTCGAGTCAAAGCGTCGCAGCTCCAGAGCTGTCTTGTCGCGACGCTGCCGGACGATCGTCCCGACGCGGGCGCCCGGCCGGATCGCTCGAGCCTCGCCGAGCCGATCAGGCCACGCCGAGCTTCTTCTGCAGGCTGGTGGACGAGGTCGTGTACTGGAACGTGACGCGCCGGTCGGGGAAGACGTATCGGCCGACCTTCTGGGCCGCGAGGGCGGCTTCGTGGAAGCCCGACAGGATGAGCTTCAGCTTGCCCGGATAGCTATTGATGTCGCCGACCGCGAAGATGCCGGGGACGTTGGTCTCGAATTTCTGGGTGTCGACCGGCACGAGGTTCTCGTGGAGATTGAGGCCCCAGTCGGCCACGGGACCGAGCTTCATGGTGAGGCCGAAGAATGGCAGCAACACGTCGCAGGGGACGGTCGTGGACGTGCCGTCGTCGTGCTTGACCACGGCGCCCGACAGATGTCCGCCCTCGCCTTCCAGCGCCGTGACCTGCCCGATCCTGAGATCCATGGTGCCGGCCGCCACATGGCCTCTCATGGCATTGACGGAGTGGGGAGCAGCACGGAACGCGTCGCGGCGGTGCAGTACCGTGACCCGGCCCGCGAGGGGGTGCAGGTTGAGCGCCCAGTCGAGCGCCGAGTCCCCACCGCCCACGATCAGCACCCGCTTGCCCACGAAGGCGTCCATCTTGCGCACCGCGTAGAACACGGACGTGTTCTCATAGGCTTCGATGCCGGCGATCGGCGGCTTCTTGGGCTGGAACGAGCCGCCGCCGGCCGCGATCATGACGGTCTTGGCCTCGAACGAAGAGCCGGCGTCGGTGGTCACCCGAAACAGCGGCGATTCCGCCGAACCGATCGCCTCCAGCGAGGCGACCATCTCGCCGTAATGGAATTGGGGATCGAAGGGGCGGCACTGTTCGAGCAGGTTGTCGACCAGCCCCTGCGCGGTCACGATGGGAAAGCCCGGAATGTCGTAGATGGGCTTCTCGGGATAGAGTTCGGCGCATTGGCCGCCCGGCATGCCGAGGATGTCGACGAGATGCGCCCGGACGTCGAGGAGCCCGAGTTCGAAAACGGCAAAGAGCCCCACCGGCCCTGCCCCGACGATCAAAACGTCGCTCTTGATGCTGTCGCTCATCCCCGTCCTCAAACCACCCCTGCCGGGTCCCCGACGCCCAACCTGCCCTGCCCCGTTGCTGACCCAGCGTAGACCGTCACGTGGGCCGTGATGCCGCTACGATCGACAACGCCCGCTCCGCGCGCGACAGGATCGGGCAGATTGCCTCGCCTTCGCGGCGGCCCTCCGTGTCGGTCTCCCGTTCAACCCTGGCGCGAGGGCGTCCGCACCACCAGCCCGTCGAGCTGCGTCCTGACCTTGATCTGGCAGGACAGCCGCGAGTTCGGCTGAACCTCGAAAGCGAAGTCCAGCATGTCCTCCTCCATGGGCTCGGCCTTGCCGGTCTTCGTCACCCAGTCGGACTCGACGTAGACATGGCAGGTCGCACAGGCGCAGGCGCCGCCGCACTCGGCTTCGATCTCGGGGATGGCGTTGCGCACGGCCGTTTCCATCACGGTCGCGCCCTCTTCGGCGTCGACGGCGCGCGATTGACCGGCCGAGTCTATGAAGGTGATCTTGACCATGCCCTGACTGATCCGCTCCGCACGGTGACGCCGGCCCGCTGCGGCGCGGCAACGCCGGCCCGAGGCCGCGGACCGCGCATGGATCCATGCGCGAGGCCGCAGGGGCGGTCTTTAAAGAAGTCGAAGCCCGTTGGCGAGGCCGGAAAGGCCGTCGACAGGGCGAGGCCGCCCAACCATGACGCAGGACGAAAGCGCGCAGGTCTCGGCGAGCCTCCTGCCCGGAGCCGTCGCACGCGGTTGCGCGGTTGCCCGAACGGTGGTCCACGGGGCCGTCAGGCGGCGTCGAGCAGGCCGCCGATATAGCCGCAGGCCTCCTCGACGGCGGCCCGCATGGCGGCCCGATCTTGCGGGCCGAGAGTGGCGCGACCCCGGCCCCGCAGAGCCGAAGCGTAACCCTCGGCCAGGCTGGCGACGCGGTGCGCACCAACGACGCGCGCCGAACCCACCAGGGTGTGCAACAGGTCGCCCGACGGCAGGCTCGATACGGAATCGTCGGCCACCTCGGCATCGAGACCGCCCTGGATCTGGCGGGCCTGGCGCATGAACAGGCGCAGGAGTTCCGTTTCGAGCCGCTTGTCGCCGAAGCATTGCCGGGACAGGTGGACGAGGTCGACCGGGCGCTCCCCGGCCGGCCGGCCGGCCGCCGGGTCGGCGATCTCCGGGGCTTCCGCCCTGATTGCTGACCATCTCATACGCGATACCTCAACTCCGGACGACGGGCCGCGGCGCAACCGCCTGGCCTCGCCGCCCGAGGCGGCGGCGTGCGGCGGGGACGGTGAACAAGTCGTTAACGACGTTGACCGATCCTGATGCGGGGTGGTTTCCATCCCACCCTGGCACGAGTAGACTGCGGTTTGGTTAACGTTTCGCATCCGCCGTCGTGCTCCGGGCCGCCGACCCGGCCGACGCCGGGCTTTTCCGCGACCGCGTAGTTTTGCACCCGAGGTGAGGCGCGTATGGCCGTCAAGAACGAAGCCAAGGATCCGGCCGCCGCCGCATTGCTGGCCATCGAAGAGGCCCTGAACCTCGTCAAGCTCGACCCCTCGCCCGCCCCCGCCGCGACCAGGTCCGTCGAAGCCGCGGCTCCGGGAGCGGTGGGCGGCGCCGAACGCGATATGCCTTCCGACGTGACCGGGCCGCCCCTGTCGGCCGACCGTCACGACGCCTTTCGGCCGACGCCCGAGGCACCCGCCCCGGAGCCCAAGGGCACGGCCGATGAAGGGCGCCCTGCCCCGGGTCCCCTGGCGGCCGCCGGGCCGCATGCCAACGACGACCGCCGCTCGGTCGGGCAGCTCCTCCAGGCCCTCCACACGCAGCCGAGTTCCGCACCCTTCGTTCTCGCGGTGACCGGGTCGGTCGCCTGGGCGGCCGCCTGCGCCTACGGCTTCTATGTCGCGAGCGAGTCGGGTGGCGGCCTGTCGGCCGCGAGCCTCGCCCGGCCCGAGGTGCTCGGCGGCATCGGCGCGTTGATCGGTCCCGTGCTGTTCTTCTTCACGGTCGCGGGGCTGATGCGCCGGACCCAGGAGATGCGGCTGACCACCCGCTCGATGGCCGAGATCGCAGTGCGGCTCGCCGAGCCCGAGACCATCGCGACCGAACAGGTCGTGAGCCTGTCGCACGCCATCCGGCGACAGGTCGCCTCGATGGGGGACGGCATCGAGCGTGCCCTCGCCCGCGCGGGCGAACTCGAGAACATCGTCCGCAACGAGGTCGCAAATCTCGAACGGTCCTACACCGAGAACGAGCGGCGCATGCGCGCCATGATCGACGAGCTGACGAGCGAGCGCGAGGCCATCGTGGTCAACGCCGACCGCGTGCGCGGTGCCATCGCGGGCGCTCACGAAAGTCTGGCGCGCGACCTCGACGCAGTGTCGGCGCAATTGTCGTCGAGCGTCACAGATGCCGGTGCCCACGTCACCGATGTGCTCGGCCACAAGGGCCAGCAGATCACCGAGTCCATGGCCCAGGCCGGCGAGAACACCGCGATGGTGATCGGTCGGCACGGTGCCGATATCGCGGACCGCCTCGCCGGCACCGCCGAGGACGTGGCGGCCCGCCTGAGCCGGGCCTCCGAGAACGTGTCCCGTGACATCGCCGACCAGGTGGCGCGGCTGGACGACCGGCTGCGTCAGACCGGTGACGACCTCGCCAGCCACGTCGCGGCACGCGGCGACGACGTCGCGGAAGGTGTCGACCGGCTCGCGGCGCGCATCGGCGACGACGTCGCGGAGCGCGGCGAGGCGCTGGTGGCGCGCCTCGCCCGGACGCAGGACGAGCTGCGCGAGGTGGTTTCGGAACAGGGAGCCGCACTGGACAGCGCGCTCGGCGCCACGGGCGACCGTATCGCGGCGCGCATCGGCGAGCAGACCCATCTCGTGGCGGCCGACTTCGAACAGGCCAGCGACAATGTCGCCCGCCTGTTCGAGATCCGCAGGGCCGAACTCGACAGTGCCGGCGCAGCACTGGCGGCGCTCTTCCACGACCGCACCGCCGAGGCTCAGGCGACCTTCGACCGAACGCAGAGCGAACTCGCCGCCATCTTCGAGACGCGCCTCGACGACCTCTCGGGCTTCGGCAAGGGACTGGTGCGATCGCTCGACGACAGGGCCGCAACGTCGCGTGACGCCTTCGCGGCCTCCACGGCCGAACTCGAATTGATGCTTGCCGAACGCGAGGGGCATCTCGCCGACATCGCCGAACGCGCCATCGCGGCCATCGCGGCTCGGACCGAGGACGCCCGCGGATCCATCGAGGCGGCGTCCCTGCAGTTGGAACAGGCGCTCGCTGCCCATGATGCCGAGTTCGACGCCGCGCGCCGACATCTGGCCGGCCGCCTCGACGACCATGCGTCCGACACGCGGGCCGCCTACGACGCGTCGAACGACAACCTCGACCGCATCTTCTCCGAGCGCGAAGCGCAGCTCGCGGCTGCCGGCGAACGCTTCGCCAGCTTGGTCGACACCCGCACCGGCGACATGCGCGACCATCTCGACCGGTCGACCGTATCGCTCCACGAGGCTCTCGACAGCCATCGCTCCGACCTCGCGGCCACCGGCGAGCGCCTTGCCGGCCTGCTCGACGGTCATATCGTCGGGACCCGCGGCGTCGTCGAAGCCGCCAACGGCGACCTCGAACGCCTGTTCTCCGACGGACAGAACAGCACCTTCCTTCTGGCCGACCAGGTCACCGAGATGCTCGGCGACCGGCTCGCCGGGATCAAGGACGCCCTGTCTCGACTCGATGCCCTTCTCGAAACCCATCGCGTCGAGTTCGCCGCCGCCACCGAGGCGATGGCCGGGCTGCTCGACCACCATGCCAATGCCACCCGCGACGCCGTGGATGGGACCGGCGGGGCGCTCGACCATGCGCTCGAAGCGCGGCGGGCCGACCTCGAGGCCGCGACCGACCGCATATCGGATCTTCTGGAGCGGCATCTCAGCACGGCCCGCGCGCTCGTCGAGGACGCCGGGGGCTCTTTCGACCTGCTGCTGTCCGATCGCCAGCGCGAACTCGCCGAAACCGGCGACCGCTTCCTCGCCGCCGTCGAGGAGCGCACCGCAGGGCTCGGGGACAGCCTGCAGGACACCGGCGAGCGCCTGTCCACGCTTCTTGCCGCGCGAGGCGGCGACATCGGCGGTTCGACCGGCCACCTCGAGGCTCTGCTCGACGCCCATGCTGCCCAGATGCGCGGAGTGGTCGACGGGGCTGCCGCGGCACTCGACGGGCTCTTGAGCGAGCGCCAGGCCGCCATGGCGGCTGCGTTCGAAGAGGCCGCCGTGGCGGGCCAGGATCTGCAGACGGGCCTCGATGATCGTCTCACCGCCACCCGCGACCTTCTGGCCGAGACGGGAAGCGTGCTGAACCGCAACTTCGCCGAACGCCAGGCCGAGATCGTGGCCGCCACCGAAGAACTCGCGCTCGTGTTCGACGATCGGGCCGCAGCCGTTTGCGACGCCGTGGCGGCCTCGGGCGAAAGCTTCGGCCGAAAACTGGAGGACCGCCAGGCGGACCTCACCCAGGCGGCCGAGCAGTTCGCCTCGCTGGTCGACGACCGGACCGCGGCAGCACGCGACGCCCTGGCGTCCTCCGCCGAGGCGATGGATCAGGCGCTCAAGCACCACCATGCCCGTTTCGTCGACGCCGGCGACGGGCTCGCCGCCGTGCTGGCCGAGCGGGCCGCGGCCGCGCACGACGCACTGACCGGGGCGGGCGACGTGGTCGGCCAGACCTTCGACCGGCACCATGCGCGGCTCGTCGCGGCCGGTGACAGCTTCGCCGCAGTGGTGGCGGACCGTACGGCGGCAGCCCGCGAGGGGGTCTCTGCCGTGTCGGATGCGGTCGAGAGCATCCTGCTCGAGCAGCAGGTGCGCATCTCGGACATCGGCGAGCAGCTGCTGGCCAGCATCGAACAGCGCACAGCCGCGGCCCGCGACGCCTTGACGGAGGCGGCCGATGCCGTCGACCAGACGGTCGAGGCGCGCCGTGGCCAGCTGGTCGAGGCCGGCACCACCTTCGCGGCGCTGGTCGATGACCGCACGGCCTCGGCGCGCGACACGCTGAACCGTTCGGGCGAGGTGTTGGCGGACCTGATCGAGGCACGCGTGGCGGAAGCCGCCGAGAGCCTGACGGCATCCGGGGCGGCGCTCGGGCGCGGCCTCGACGACCAGCAGGCGCATTTGCTGGCCGCGGGGGACCAGCTGGTGGCAGCCATCGAGGAGCGCACCGCGGCGGCCCGCGACAGCATGGCCCGTTCGGCGGAAGCGCTGGCCGCAATGGCCAGCATGCGCGACATCGACTTCGGCGGCCTCAACGACATGCTGGCCCGCAGGCTCGACGACCATGTCGCGACAACGCGCGACGTGCTGGATGAGGCCGGCAGCCTGTTCGACCGCCTCTTCGCCGACCGCCGGGCCGACCTCGGCGCCGCGGCCGAAGAGGTGGCGATCCTCGTCAACGAGCGCACGGCGGCGGCCCACGAGGCCCTTGCGGCCTCCGGGGAGGACATGAGGCGGCTCCTTCAGGAGCGCGAAGACAGACTGGCACGGGACGGCGATGCCCTTGCGGCGATCATCCGGGAACGGACCGAGGAGGCGAGCCGCCTGTTCGCCGCCTCGGGCGAGACGCTCGGGGAAGCCATGCAGCGCCACGGCCAAGACCTTTCGGCCAAGGGCGACCGCATCACGGCTGACATCGCGGACCGCACGGCGCAGGCCGGACAGGCGCTCGACGCTTCCGTCGGTGCGCTCCAGCGCATCTTCGCGGGCCGGGAGGAGAGCGTACGCGGCGCCTTGGCGCAGCATGTGGACGCCCTGCGCGACAGCTTCGCCGACGCTACCGAGACCGCGCTGTCGAACCTCGGGCGGACCACGGGCACGCTGCATCGTCGCTTCGCCGAAACGGCGGGCGAGGCCGTTGCTGCAATCGGCACCCATGGCGATCGCTTGAACGAGAGCGTCGCGGCCCGCATCGGGACCTTCGAACAGACCATTTCGCAGCCGGGCGCGGCCTTGGCCGATACCCTGTCGGGCCGAGCCGAGCGACTCGCGGCGGAACTCCGCGACGGCACGGACCGGATCGAGGCCGCCTTCGCGAAGCATGGGAGTGCCTACGGCGACGGCGTCGCCCGACATATCGGCGACCTCACGGGCCGCATCGACCGCCACCTCGGCGCGGTCGACGCCATCCTGGTCGACAAGGGCGGCGCCCTGGTCGACCGGCTCGGCGAGCGGACCCGCGAAGCGGGCGAGATGTTCGAAGGGCAGATCGCATCCTTCGAGGATCGGGTGGACGGCCGCGCCGACCATCTCCGGATCGCGATCGACGACGCGCTGGGTCGCGTGGAAGCCGGGATCGCGGCGCACGGAACGTCGCTCACCGACGTGCTGGCCGTCCGGGCGCTGGAACTCACCCAGGTGCTCGAGGACGGCACCCGCCAGGTCACGCGGATCCTCGACGAGAAGACCCGCGCCGTGGACGGCGCCTTGTCGGGAAGGACCGATGCCCTCTCGGACACGCTCAGCGACCGGACCACTGCCTTGGCCGCGACGCTCGGAGCTCGCCATGACGAGATGCATGACGTACTGGACAAGCTGGCGGCTCTCGCGGCCGAACTCGGCAACCGCGGGAACGTCGTGGGTGACAGGTTCGCGGAGCGCATGGACGTGATCGGCCGCATGATCGAGACCCATGCCGACGACCTCGACCGGAGCCTCGATCACGGCGGCGGCCGCATGGCCGAGCTGCTGGACGGCCGGGTCGACAGCCTCAAGAGAGAATTCGCCGAAGCGGCCGAGGCCGTGGCGGCGGCGCTCGAAGAGCGGACCGCGTGGATGAGGGACGTGTTGGACGAACGCCTCGGCGAGGTCCAATCCACGTTCGGGTCGGGGGCGACGCGCCTTCAGGTCACGCTCGATGCGCGGGCCGACGCGCTCGCCCGCGCCGTCATGGGCCATGTCGGCGCGATCAGGACGGCGCTCGACGACGGTGCCGCGGGCTTACGCGATGCGGTGGGCGCGCAGGTCTCGGATCTCGGGCACCAGGTCCGGGATGCTCATGCGAGCCTCGGCAATGAATTCGGTGATGCGGAAACGAAGCTCGCGGCCCATATCGGATCCTTGCAGACGACCCTGGGTCAGGCGACCGTCGACCTCGATACGACGCTCGAGGCCCATGCGGCCGCGATCGGCCGCAGGGTCGACGAACTGCAGGCGACGCTGACAGCCCGCACGGGGGAGATCGACAGCAGCCTGTCGACCCATTCCGCCGCGATTGACGCCTTGCTGGGCAGCGGCACCGCCGAACTCGACCGCAGCCTGGGCCATCACGCGGGCGGTCTCCGCGACGCGCTAGGGACGCGCGTCGAGGAGATCGGCGCGACCCTGTCGACCCACCTCGAGGCAATCGGGCGGACGCTGGAAACGGCCAAGCAGGATATCGACGGTGCCCTGGCGTCGCGGACCGGGGAGTTCGGTGAGGCGGTCGCCGGGAACGCGCGCACCATGTCGCGGAACTTCGCCGTGCATCTCGGCGCATTGCGCAAGGTGCTGGACGAGACCATGGGCGGGCTCGACACCGCGCTCGGCACCCATGCGGGCGCGGTCAACGAGGCGCTGGCCGGCACCGGGCGCGACGTCGGAGCCGCGGTGACCACCCAGGTGACGACGATCCGCGATCTCCTCGATGGTTCTGCGCATCAGATCGACCACGCCCTGACGTCGCGCTCGACCGAACTGCACGACCTCCTGGCGGGTCGCACGCAGGAGCTGGGCCATGCCCTCTCCCTGCAGGTCACGGCACTCCAGAGCCTCGTTGACGGCGCGGTGCGCGATCTCGAGGGCACGGTCGGGGAACGTGCGGACGTCCTCAAGGAGGTGCTGGCGGGCGGTGCGGAGGATCTGAACGCCACGCTGAAGACCCATTCGACCGCGCTCGGGGTGCTGCTCGAAGGCTCGGCCAAGCGCTTGGACGGCGACCTCGGCGCGCGGACAGGCGAGCTCGACCGCACGCTCGGCCAGCGCGCCGCGCAGATCGAGAATGCCGTTCAGGCCCATGCAGACTCGTTCCGGCGCGGCGTCGACGCGTCGCTCGAACAGCTCGATGGAGTCTTGGGGACCCGGGCCGAGGAAATCCACGAGACCCTCGACCGTCGCCGTCACGACATCGAGAACACGCTGGCCGCGCATCTCGATGCCATGCGTCTCGCGCTCGATGCATCCGTGGCCGAACTCGCCGGTGCCATCGGGTCGCGCAGCGCCGCAGCCGAGGACGTCCTGAAACAACGCATCGAGGACGTGCAAGCCTCCGTCGGCGTCAGGATGGACGAGATGACGGCCGTCCTGGACAGCCGCGGTCGCGGCCTGGCCGATGCCCTGGCGGCGCGCTCGGGCGAGCTGCGGCAGTTGTTCGAACAGGACGGCGCCCTCCTGGTCGATCTGCTGTCGTCCCGCGGCAGCGACGTCGCCCAGGAACTGGCCCAGGCCGGCGCCACGGTGGCCGAGACGATCGCCGAGAGCGGCGACCGGGTTCTCGCCGATATGGACGGCAAGCAGCGCGAGATCGCGGCTGCGCTCGACCGGTCGGGCGACAGCCTGCGGGTCGCGCTCGACAAGGCGGCCGAGCGCTCCCTCGCGGCCGTGTCGGGCACCAACGAGGACCTGCGCAGCGGTTTGTCGTCCCTCATCGCACGGTTGGAGACGACGAACCGTTCGCTGGCCGGCCTCATCGACACCGCCGATTCGAACCTCGAAGGGGTCGAGCAGGCACTGGGCGGCCGAGTGGCGGCGTTCGGCAGCGTGCTCGACATGGTGGGACAGCAGATCGAGGCCATGCATCAGGCGACTGGCTCGGCCTTGACGGATGCCGAAGCGGTTGCGGGCTCGCTCGAACAGCACCATCAGGCGCTCGCCGTGGCGGCCCAGGATCTCAGGGCCACGCATGACGATGTCGGCGCCGAAATCGAGCGCCGGCGCGTCATGCTCGACGCGCTCGCGACCGGCATCGGCGACAAGACGGGCGAACTCGACAGCATGATGGGCCATTTCACGACCCTGATCGAGGAGGCGCTCCGGGCCGCCGAGAGCCGGGCTCACGATCTCGGCACTTTCCTGGCCGAGACCGCCCGGAGCACGGCGGAGGCCATCGGCGACCATTTCGACGACATCCGGGCCACGACCGGTCGGGAAGGCGAGAAAGCGACCGCCGCGCTCGAGGATGTCTACGGGCAGGCCGTCCGCGACATGGAACGGCTGTTCGGCGAGGCGGTCGACCGCTTCCGCGGTTCGGCAGGTGAAGTCACCGAAATGGCCGCCGTGATCGGGCGTGAGTTCGAAGCCACGCGGGCCGACCTGCAACGCGCCACCATCGATCTGCCGCGCGAGACGGCCGAACAAGCCGTGGCGGTCCGCCGGGTGATCGGCCAGCAGGTGGAGGCCCTTGAAGCCCTGACGGCGATCATCGCCCATGTCGGTGAAAGCGGCGGAGCGGGCGACGCGCCATCGGTCGCTGCGGCTCTCCCGGTCGAAGAAACGGCTGCGCCTATCCCGGCGCCGGTCACCGCGACGCCGGCCGTCGATGGGTCCGGAACCGCCGGCGCGGCTCGGGCGACACCGCGCCGAACCACGAAACGGGCCGGCGGCTGGCTGTCGGATCTCCTCGCCAAGGTGGACCGCGACGACGACAACGAAACCCGAGCCAGCGGTCCCGGGCCGGACGGGCAGCCCGCGCCGACCGCTCATCTGGCCGGGACGTCGGGAGCGCTGGCGACACTCGACGCCGTCGCGTCCAACATCTCGCGGCTGGTCTACGACACCGCGGCGGTCGACATGTGGGACCGCTTCCGCAATGGCGAACGCGATGCGTTCACCATGCGGCTCTACACCCCGGCCGGACAGCAGACCTTCGATGAGATCCGCCGCCGCTATGACGAGGACTCCGACTTCCGCAGCACCGTCGACCGCTACATCCAGGAGTTCGAACGGCTGCTGGCCAGCGCGGGACACGACGAGGATGATGGAGCGCGCGTGCGCGGCATCATCGCAGGCGCCACCGGCAGGGTCTATGTGCTGCTCGCCCATGCGGCGGGCCGCTTCGGCTGAGCCGGGTCGGACTGGCCGGTGGCGCGCCGGCTCCACATCCGGGTCGAGCACTTCGCGCTCGACCGCCCTTTCGCCATCGCGCGGGGAAGCAAGCACGAAGCCGTCGTGGTGGTGGCCACGGTCGCGGCCGATCACCATAGTGGCCGGGGCGAATGCGTTCCTTACGGGCGCTACGGCGAGACGCCTGCGAGCGTTCTGGCGCAACTCGAGGCGCTGCGGGCGGCCGTCGAGGACGGGCTCGGACGCGAAGCGCTGCAGGGGCGCCTTCCGGCCGGAGCTGCCCGCAATGCGCTGGATTGCGCGCTTTGGGACCTCGACAGCAAGCGGCTCGGCCTGCGGGCCGCATCCCTCGCAGGGCTGCACCGCATGCTGCCCGTCACCACGGCCTACACCCTGTCGCTCGGGCCGCCCGACGCCATGGCGCGCGCCGCCGCCGATGCGGCCTGGCGCCCCCTCCTCAAGGTCAAGCTCGGCGGGACCGACGACGCCGTCGCCATTTCGGCGGTGCGCGACGCGGCGCCGCATGCCACGCTCCTGGTCGACGCCAACGAAGGCTGGACGCCGGACGTCCTCGAGGGCCGGTTCGACGCATGCCACCGGGCCGGTGTGGTCCTGATCGAGCAGCCGCTGCCGGCCGGCCACGACGAAGCGCTGGCCCGGATGACGCGGCCCGTGCCGGTCTGCGCCGACGAGAGCCTCCACACCCGCACCGGGCTCGAGGCGCTGCGGGACCGCTACGACGCGATCAACATCAAGCTCGACAAGACGGGCGGGCTCACCGAGGCCCTGCTGCTGGCCGGGGAAGCGGAACGACTCGGGTTCGGGATCATGGTGGGCTGCATGGTGGCGTCCTCGCTCGCCGTGGCGCCGGCATTGCTGCTGGCGCCCCGCGCCCGCTTCGTCGACCTCGACGGTCCGCTGCTGCTGGCCCGAGACCGGGAGCCCGGCCTCGTCTACGACGGATCCTCGCTGTTGCCGGCCGAGCCGGAGCTGTGGGGCTGATGGCAGGACCGCTCAAGGCTGTCGGCGCCGGTTCGGCCCGTCTCCGGACCGAGCGAACGCTGCCTCAATCCATCACGGCCGCTTTCAGGATGCACACCATGGTGGCGTGGGCCGGCACGGTCGAGTGATTGCGGATCACGTGCGGGCGATCGCAACGGTAGCGCAGGGTGTCGCCGGCCCGAGCCCGCTCGACGCGGCCGCCGACCGCGACTTCGAGTTCGCCGTCCAGCACCGACAGTGATTCGATGGAGCCGCGCTGATGCGCGTCGCTTTCGAGCACGCCGCCGGGTTCGGCGCGGAAGTCGTACCATTGCAGCCATTCGACCGTCTTGATCCAGCCGATGATGGCCAAGCGGCAGCGCCCGTCGTCCGACACCAGCATGGGCATGACGCCCCGGGTCATGATTTCGACGAAGGGCTCGTCCTCGGTCCCCTGAAGCACCTTGTCGATCGAGACGTCGAGCGCCTGGGCCAGGCGCCAGATCGTGGCCAGGGTCGGGTTGGTTTCGTTACGCTCGATCTGGCTGATGATCGATTTGGCGACCCCGGAATGTTCCGAGAGCTCCGACAAAGACAGGTTATAGGCCTTGCGGAGACGCTGCACGGTCCGGCCGAGTTGGCCCGACAGGGCCGTCGCGCCAGCTTCCAGAGCCTTCGCCTTGTCCCGACCCTCGACCCCCATGGTTCCATCCGTTCCCATCCCGTCTGCGACGATAAACGAAATCGTTCGCAATATCGAACGCCACGGTGCCCGTTTCGACGGCCGATCGGGCCCGGGATGCGCCTCCAGCGTTGCAGCAATGCCACCTCGTGCGAGGTTCGACATGTGCTGCATTGCGGGAGCCGGATCTCCACGTCATTATCGAAGAGTCGTCACACGCATGCCATTCAACCTGGGCTAGAGAAGGTCGAGCAACGCGACCGGTCGTCCTCGAGCGGCTTCGTGCCTGGGCTGACGGACGTCGTACACGGCCGACCGTTCGTGGCTCGCCGAGTCGACCAGGGAGCGCCGAGTAACCCGATGCCGCAGAAGACCGCTCACTACCGCGCTCTCTTCATCTCGGACCTGCATCTCGGCACCCGCGGTTGCCAACACCAACTGGTGCTCGATTTCCTCAAGCATAACGACGCCGATGTGATCTACCTGATCGGCGACATCATCGACGGCTGGCGCCTGAAGAGCGGATGGTACTGGCCGCAGCCCCACAACGACGTCGTGCAGAAACTCCTGCGCAAGGTCCGCAAGGGTGCCCGGATGATCTACGTCCCGGGCAACCACGATGAATTCGCCCGGGAATACATCGGCATGACCTTCGGTGGCGTGGAGGTGATGCGGACGGCGATTCACGGCACTGCCGACGGACGCCGTTTCCTCGTCACCCACGGGGATGATTTCGACATCGTGGTCCGGCACGCCCGCTGGCTCGCCCACCTCGGCGATTGGGCCTACGAGACCGCGCTCGTGACCAATACCTGGTTCAACATCCTTCGCCGCCGCCTCGGTTTTCCCTATTGGTCCTTCTCGGCCTGGGCCAAGTTGAGGGTCAAGAATGCCGTCAACTTCATCGGGGATTTCGAGGAAGCCCTGTCGCAAGACGCCGTCAAACACGCCGTCGACGGCATCATCTGCGGGCACATCCACCATGCCACGATGCGCCAGATGAACGGTGTCACCTACGTCAACACCGGCGATTTCGTCGAATCCTGCTCCTTCGTGGCCGAACACCACGACGGACGTCTCGAGGTCATGCACTGGCTCACGCTGAAGCCGGATGGCTCGGAAGCCGAGGCCACCGCGGTTGCCTACATCAGGGCCGAGGAGGCCGCCAAGGCTGCTGCCTGATGCGCATCCTGGTCGCGACGGATGCCTGGCATCCGCAGGTCAACGGCGTCGTCCGGTCCATCGAGGCGCTGGCGGGCGAAGCGCGGCTGCTCGATGCCGAGGTCGACATCGTGACGCCGGAAGGCTTCCGCACCATGCGGATGCCGACCTATCCGGACATCCGCCTCGCCTTCGTCACGGCTTCGACCTTGGGGCCGCGCATCGAGGCCATGCGCCCCGACCACGTCCATATCGCGACGGAGGGGCCGATCGGCCTCGCGGTCCGCCGGCACTGCCTGCGCGCCGGCCGGGTCTTCACCACGAGCTATCACACCCGCTTTCCCGATTATGTCGCAGCCCGGGCTCCGATCCCGCGCGCCTGGTCCTATGCCTGGCTGCGCTGGTTCCACAATGCCGGCCGGGGCGTGATGGTGTCGACGCCGACCGTCGCCGACGAGTTGCGGCGGCACGGGTTCGGCAACGTCATGCGCTGGTCGCGCGGCGTCGACCACGCGCTGTTCCGGCCGCGCGACCTCTCGGTCCTGGACCTGCCGCGCCCCATCTTTCTCTATGTCGGGCGCGTCGCAGTCGAAAAGAACGTCGAGGCCTTCCTGGCGCTCGACCTGCCCGGCACCAAGGTGGTGGCGGGCGACGGACCATCGCGCCCCGACCTCGAGGCCCGCTATCCTTCGGCGCGCTTCCTCGGCATGAGGACCGGCGAGGACCTGGCCCGCATCTATGCCAGCGCCGACGTGTTCGTGTTCCCGAGCCGCACCGACACGTTCGGCATCGTGCTGCTCGAAGCGCTGGCGAGCGGATTGCCGGTGGCGGCCTATCCGGTCCCGGGACCCAGCGACGTGATCGGAGACAGTGACGTCGGCGTGCTCGACGAAGACCTGGGCCAGGCCTGCCGCCAGGCCCTGGCCGTGCCCCGCCAGCGGGCCCGCGAATTTTCGCTCGGCTTCACCTGGGCGGCCAGCACCCGGCAGTTCCTCGACAACGTCACCCGGGTGCGGGCTGCGGCGGCCTGCGCGGCCGCTTGATGCCGCGGCCGCTTGATGCGGACGACCGGCGAAACGGAAGGCGCCCGGGCCGTCTTGCAGCATGGGCTCGGTCGTCACCATATCGGCGTTGGCGGCAGTTCCCGTCGCCGTTGCAGGCTCATCATGTCGACCCCGTCCCGTTTCCCCCTCAAGGTCCTGGCCCGAAGCCTCGTTCTCGCGCTCGCCCTGGCGGGCGCCGTTCCGCTCGGCACCACGTCGGCCGACGCTCGCGCCGGGGGTGGCTTCAGTTCCGGCTCACGCGGGTCGCAGAGCTTCAGCGCGCCGGGCTTCACCCGCACGGCGCCGACCGGCGGCTCGGCGTTCCAGCGCAGCGAGGCCCCGCAACCTGGCAGCGGCTTCAACGCCGCCCAGGGCCAGCCGCGCCGCTTCGGCTTCGGCTCCGGCCTCGCGGCGGGTCTGCTCGGCGCCGGCCTGTTCGGGCTTCTGGGCGGAAACGGCTTCGGCCTGTTGCCGCTGCTTCTCATCGGCGGCCTGATCTTCTTCGCGTTCCGCGCCATGCGGGGCCGCATGGGCAGCCTGGCGGGTGGATCTTCGGTCTCCGGCGGACCCGCCTATTCCGGCCTATCGGTGATGGGCGGCTCGACGGCAGGAGTCGGGGGAGGTCTTGGCCAGCGTCCCGGTCTGCAGCCCATCTCGATCGGCCCGGGCGATTTCGATGCTTTCGAATCCCTGCTGGTCGACGTGCAGACCGCCTATGGCCGCGAAGACATGAGCGCCCTGGCGCGGCTCAGCACCTCGGAGATGCTCCGCTACTTCGCTGCCGACCTGCAGAAGAACCGTGAGCGCGGCCTCCACAACGATGTCGGCGACGCGAAGCTGCTGCAGGGGGACCTGGCCCAGGCCTGGCGCGAGGGTGCCAGCGACTATGCCACCGTGGCGATGCGCTTCAACCTCCGCGACCTGATGATGGAGCGGGCCAGCAATCGCATCGTGTCGGGAGATCCGTCGCGCCCGAGCGAAGCGACCGAACTCTGGACCTTCCGGCGCGACGACCGCGGGCCCTGGCGGCTGTCCGCCATCCAGCAGACGGCCTGACCGCCTGACCGGACGAAAGCCAGTCCCGGATGGTTGTTGCGACCACGCCCGATGCGCGGCGTCGCACGACGGCGCCAAGTTCGCCAGGACATCCAGACAGATCACGCGCCGGAAGCAGAGAACATGCCGAGAAACGACCCCCACGATTGGATGTGGGCCGAGGCTGTCGCCGTGCTGGCGCGGGCCGAACGGATGCAGCACCAACTCTTCCAGCCCCGCCGCACGCCCGCTGGGTCGCGGGTTCCCGAACCGGCGCTGCCGCGGACGCCCAGCTGGTCGCCGCCCGTGGACGTGATCGAGACCGATCATGCCGTGCTGATCCTCATCGCCCTGCCGGGCGTGGCCGCGGAGGCGGTCGAGGCGGTGCTGGAGGACGGCGCCCTCCTGGTGTCGGGCCGCCGCGTCCTCCCGGCGGAATTGCGGACCGCGGTGATCCACCGGCTCGAACTGCCGCAAGGGCGCTTCGAGCGCCGCATCCCCATTCCGGCCGGACGCTACGACGGCGTGCGCAGAGCTGCCCAGGACGGCTGCCTGCTGATCAGCCTCCATAAGGCGCGTTGAGACATGAATCCGCCCGACGATACCCAACCCCGTTCAGCCGATCCCGCCGTTCCGGCCGACAGCGGCGCCGCATCGGTGTTCGAGGTCGCGCCTCAGGCCCCGGCCGGCGCGCCGGCGCCCGCCGCAGCGTCACCGGGAGCGACGCCCGCATCCGACGCCGACACGCTCATCATCCTGCCGGTGCGCGACATGGTGCTGTTTCCGGGCACGGTGTTTCCGATCACGCTCGGCCGCGACCGCTCCATCGCGGCGGCCCAGCAGGCCGTGCGCGAGGAGAGGCAGATCGGCATCCTGATGCAGCGCGACCCCGCCCGGCAGGATCCGGCGGCCGGCGACTTCCACAGCTTCGGCACGATCGCCAACGTGCTCCGTTACGTCAGCACGCCCGACGGCCAGCACCATCTCGTCGTGCAGGGCGAGGCGCGATTCCAGGTCGAGGCGTTCCTGCACGAGCAGCCCTTCTTCCGCGCCCGCGTGCGGCGCATCGCCGAACCCGACCAGCGCTCGCCCGACATCGAGGCCCGCTTCATCAACCTGAAGCGCATGGCGCTCGAAGCCTTGCAATTGGTGCCCCAGGCGCCGGCCGACCTCGTGGGCGCGGTGCAGAACGCGCCCACGCCCTCGGTGCTGACCGACCTCGTGTCGGCCTATCTCGATTTCGAGGCCGATAAGAAGCAGGAGTTGATCGAGACCATCGACCCCGTGGCCCGCATCGACAAGGTCACGGAAGTGCTGGCTCACCGCATCGAGGTGCTGCGCCTCACGGCCGAGATCGGCCGCCAGACGAAGGCGACCTTCGACGACCGCCAGCGCGAAGCCGTGCTGCGCGAGCAGATGGCGGCGATCCAGAAGCAGCTCGGCGAGGGCGATGCCGGCAAGGCCCAGGAAATTACGGAGCTCGCGGCCGCCATCGACAAGGCCGGGATGCCGGCCGAGGCCGAGGCCGCGGCCAGGAAGGAACTGCGCCGCTACGAGCGGAGCACCGACGCCTCGCCCGAGAGCGGCATGATCCGCAACCACCTCGACTGGATGGTGGAGCTGCCCTGGCGCCTGCCGGACGAGGGCGCCATCGACATCGCCGAGGCCCGCCGCATCCTCGACGAGGACCATTTCGGCCTGACGAAGATCAAGCAGCGCATCGTCGAATATCTGGCGGTCCGCAAGCTCGCCCCGCAGGGGCGGGCCCCGATCCTGTGCTTCGTGGGTCCGCCCGGGGTCGGCAAGACCTCGCTCGGCCAATCGATCGCCCGCGCCATGGGGCGGCCCTTCGTGCGCGTGAGCCTCGGCGGCCTGCACGACGAGGCCGAGATCCGCGGCCACCGCTCGACCTATATCGGCGCCCTGCCCGGCAACATCATCCAGGGCCTGCGCAAGGCCGGCGCCCGCAACTGCGTGATGATGCTCGACGAGATCGACAAGATGGGCCGCGGCGTGCAGGGCGACCCCTCGGCCGCCATGCTGGAGGTGCTCGACCCCGAGCAGAACGCCACCTTCCGGGACAATTACATCGGCACGCCCTTCGACCTGTCGCGCGTTGTCTTCATCGCGACCGCCAACATGCTCGACACCATCCCAGGGCCGCTGCGCGACCGCATGGAGATCATCCAGCTCTCGGGCTACACCCAGGCCGAGAAGCTCGAGATCGCCCGACGCTACCTCCTGAAGCGGCAACGCGACGCCAACGGTCTGAAACCCGGGCAGGTCGAACTCGGCGACGACACCCTGCGGGCCATCATCGGCGGATACACGCGCGAGGCCGGCGTGCGCAACCTCGAGCGCGAGATCGGCTCGGTGCTGCGCCACGCGGCCGTCCGCATCGCGGAAGAGAACGCCGACGCCGTGCGGGTGACGCCAGGCGAGCTCGGCCCCATCCTGGGCGGAACGCGATTCGAGAGCGAGGTGGCGATGCGGACCGGCGTGCCGGGCACCGCCACGGGACTGGCCTGGACCCCGGTTGGCGGCGAGATCCTGTTCATCGAGGCGACCCGCTCGCCGGGCCGCGGCGGGCTCATGCTGACCGGCCAGTTGGGCGACGTGATGCGCGAGAGCGCGCAGGCGGCGCTGAGCCTCGTCAAGAACCGCGCCGTCTCGCTCGGCATCGACCCCAAGGGCTTCGAGGGCACCGACATCCACGTCCATGTACCGGCCGGCGCCACGCCCAAGGACGGCCCGAGCGCCGGCGTTGCCATGACGATGGCGCTGGTGTCGCTGATGACCGGCCGCCCGGTGCGCCACGACACCGCCATGACGGGCGAGATCTCGCTGCGCGGGCTGGTGATGCCTGTGGGCGGCATCAAGGAGAAGGTGCTGGCCGCCGCCGCCGCGGGGCTCACCCGGGTGATGCTGCCGGCCCGCAACCGGCGCGACTACGACGACATACCGGAGGAGGTGCGCGGCGCGCTGGCCTTCACCTGGCTGGAGCGGATCGACGATGCCGTGGCGGCCGGGCTGGAACCCGCCGCGCAGGCCGCGGAACCGCGAGCCGAGGCCGATCGAGCCGCCTAGCCGCGTGGGGCGCCGACGCGGATTGGCGACGCCCCTTGTAGCTCTTGCCTTGGATGCAGCACCTCTCCATCATCGGGGCGGGCATCAAAGGGGGAGTCATGGCGAAACGGGTCCTGGTGACGGGCGGCGCGGGTTTCCTCGGATCCCACCTCTGCGCGCGATTGCTGCAGGACGGCCATGAGGTGCTCTGCGTCGACAACTTCTTCACCGGCCGCCGCCGCAACATCAGGGCGCTGCGCGACTACGAGAATTTCGAGCTCCTGCGCCACGACGTGACGTTTCCGCTGTTCGTCGAGATCGACGAGATCTACAACCTCGCCTGTCCCGCCTCGCCGGTCCATTACCAGTACGACCCTGTCCAGACCACCAAGACGAGCGTGATCGGGGCGATCAACATGCTGGGTCTCGCCAAGCGGACCCGGGCCAAGGTCTTCCAGGCCTCGACCTCGGAGATCTACGGCGATCCGTCCGTGCATCCGCAGCCGGAATCGTACTGGGGCAACGTCAACACGCTGGGACCCCGCGCCTGTTACGACGAGGGCAAGCGCTGCGCCGAGACCCTGTTCTTCGACTACTACCGCCAGCACAAGGTCCGCATCAAGGTGATGCGCATCTTCAACACCTATGGGCCCAACATGCACCCGCAGGATGGGCGCGTGGTATCGAACTTCATCGTCCAGGCGTTGCAGAACCGGCCCATCACGCTCTATGGCGACGGCCTGCAGACGCGATCCTTCTGCTACGTCGACGACCTCATCGCGGGGTTCCTCGCCATGATGGAGGCGCCGGACGACTTGACCGGCCCGGTGAACATCGGCAATCCGGGCGAGTTCACCATGCTGCAGCTCGCCGAGACGATCCTCGAACTGACGGGCTCCCGCTCCACCCTGGTCCGGGCGCCGCTGCCCCCCGACGATCCCAAGCAGCGCCAGCCCGACATCACGGTCGCCCGCGAGAGACTGGGATGGGAGCCTAAGATCGCCCTCAAGGCCGGCCTCATCCGCACCATCGCCTATTTCGAGCATCTGCTGGCGACCGGGACATGACCCGGATCGTACGAGATGCAACCACAGCGCCGTCCACTTAGCGGCGAGCGTGTCGTTCCCGGCCCATGGAGGGCACGCCGACCTTTGGCAGGTCTGCCTCGCTCACCAACTCCGGGACTGTCGGTTCGCCATCGAGGCCGGTGACGCCGCCTTTGCGCGCCGCATGAAGGCGCTGCTGTTGCGGGCCGTGCCCCTGGCGCGCCGGCGCAAGACCCTGGTGGCGAGCACGCGCCAGCAGTACCGGAAGGCGTCTCGACCGCGACCTCGACGCCATCATGGCGCTCAGCCCATCGCGCTGTGTCTCGAACCTCTCCAGACCGTTCGCGAGCTGCTTTCAGCGGGATGCCGAGGAGCCGCACGCCAGGGCGACACTGGCTCCCGTCCCTTCCTCGTGTAACGTCGACACGCCGGAAACGAAGGAGGCCCATGAACCGGGAGCCCTGCATGGAAATGCATCAGGTCCGCTATTTCTTGGCGGTCGCCAGACACTTCAACTTCACGCGCGCGGCTGAAGAGCTGCGGGTGACGCAGCCGTCCCTCACCCGTGCCGTGCAGAAGCTTGAATCCGAACTCGGGGGCCCACTCTTCCGGCGCGAGCGGTCGAACACCCACCTGACCGAACTCGGGCGCATGATGCTGCCGCACCTTGAGGCGGCATTCGCATCCGCCGAGACCGCAAAGCGCCAGGCGCAGCGTCTGCAGAAACGGGACATCGGAGCGTTGGCGCTCGGAGTCTGCATAGGAATAGAGCTTCGCGGCCCAGTTAGTAATCGCCACCGCACGCAAGCTCGCCAGCCTCGACGTCTCGGTCGAGATCGCCGACACGGGAAACGTCGAACGTCGTCTAATTGCAGGCGAGTTCGATGCGGTCATCCTCGGGCCGGCCGGAGACGCCAATGAACGCTTCGATCTGCACTTAATTCACAGCGACGATCTCGTGGTCGCGTTTGCGGACGGGCACCGGCTTTCGCAACTGGAAAGCATCGCGCTGGAAGCGCTCGATGCGGAACCTCTCGTGGCTCGCTTCGGCTGCCGCATGGAAGAGGCTCTCGCGGGCATCATGGATGCTCGCGGGCTGACCCGGCTTGTCCGGCATCGCATGAACGACCCCCGCTGGATGGCCGAATTCGTCCGGAATGGATTTGGGTGCGCCATCCTTCCGGCAGCGTTGGCGACGGCCTGCGAGCTTACATATCGCAAACTCGACGGAGTCCCCTTGCAGCATCGCACGATGCTGGCGACGGTCGCAGGTCGGCGGCATTCATTGGCCGTGGCGACGCTGATCAAACAAATCGGGGCCGCGCGCGGCGGCATCAGGACCCACGTTGAAGGCGCTCCAGCGTCTCCACGATGATCTTAGGGTCGAGGCGTCGCGTGAAATCCAATTCGGTGTATGACAGCCTGATTATCCTGTCGGAGCTGATCACGAAGTCCGCAGGCATTGGAAGAAGCCAGGAGCCGGTGCTCAGGTCGCGCGCGAGGTCCAAGCCGCGTCCGAGGTAGAACTCTCGCAAGGTTTTCGGCACCAAGTAGATCAAGCCGTACAGAAGAGCGGCGCCGAGCTTCGCGTCTCGCAAGAGGCGAACCCGTGTCCCCAGGCGGGCGACGTCCGCGACGAGTGCTTCGCTCGGCTGCTCCGGTGAGATCAATAGAAGGGTTGCGCCGAGGCGCTCCATGTCGGGTTGGGCGGCTAGGAGGGCGCTCAGCTCCGCCTGACAGAATGGGCACCATTCGCCGCGAAAGAAGCTGATCACCACGCAGCCGGACCGCAGAAGCTCCGATAGAAACACAAGCTCCCCGTCGCGGGTCGCCAGCGCGAAATCGGGCGCGAGGTCTCTCACCTGCTTGCAGCCTTGCGGCACACCGGCCTGCTCGAGTGCTATCGCTGCGGCCTCGATCCGGTCGAGATAGGCCGGTCCGGCTTCCGCGCGCTTCGCGTCGAGTTTGCCCTGAAGAACCATCGCGAGCACCATTTTCGCCCGCACCATGGTGGGCGTGGCACGGACAATGCCACGATTGCGATCGGGCGTGAACAGCTGCGCGGGATCACAACCGATGCCCAGTGGCTATGACCGAGTTTGCCTCGGGCCGGCGTAGCATCGCATCCATAGCCGCTCGGCATTTTCAATGTTTGTCGAAATCACCTCTGATGAGTTGCGGCGATCTTCGCGGCCTGTTGAAAATGCCTTCGAGAATAAGATGCGCGCCCTGCGCGACGAAGGGACCAGCTACCACTACCTCCCGGCAGCAACTGCTCGCCTTTCTACGATCGAGTGCCTGCTATTATGCTCAGGACCGACTCCCCATGCTGCTTGCCTGCCCGTCTTGAGACGCTCACCAATTTCACACACCATCAGTGTGCACTTCCAATTCATGCTTTGTCCTGCGGTCGCGATAAAACGCCCGCGCCGCCGCATCGCTCTGACTTTTGCGTGATTTGGAGCCAGACTGGCGTTGTGGCCGGCAGGCATCCCAGCATTTCTGTCTTTGACGATTGGCTGGAATTTCATCGCTGACTTCAGGTTCGGCTCCTCTCGACAAGACAGCACGGGTCTTGCAGGATACGAAAGGTCCGGGCGGTGCGTGCGCCTGACAATCGTGGAGGGCGTTTTAATGCTACGTCGACTTGCCTTCTCGCTCGCGCTCGCCACGACGGCGCTGACCCATGGCACGGCCCAGGCGGCCGGGACCCTTATCTGGGGTATGCCGGCCGAAACCGACACGCTCGACCCGCATGCGACCGGCGGCTGGAGCACCTACCAGATCACCTATCAGATCTTCGAAGGACTCTTGAAGGAAGACCTGACGAAGCCGAACGAACCGACGCCTCCCCTGGTGCCGGGCCTTGCCAAAGCGTGGGACATCTCTGACGACGGCATCGTTTACACTTTCCACCTGCGCGAAGGCGTCACGTTCCACGACGGCACGCCGTTCGATGCCGCGGCGGTGAAGTTTAACTTCGACCGTTTCTGGAACGAGAGTTCGCCAGACTTCTACAAGAAGGCCAAGGCTTTCGTGATCGCCTACACCAAGGGGATCAAGAGCGTCGACGTGGTCGATCCCATGACCGTAAGGGTCACGCTCACGGCCCCGAACTACCAGTGGCTGCGCCAAGGCCTGCAGAGCTACGGCCAGCCTCTGATGATCAGCCCAGCTTCGGTCAAGCAATACGGCAACGACGGCGTTGCCCTGCATCCGGTCGGCACCGGCCCTTTCAAGTTCGTGCAGCGCGATCAGGGCGTAAAGACCGTGATCGAGCGCAACGACGGCTATTGGGGCGCGAAGGCCAACCTCGATCGCGTGATCTTCCGCCCGTTGCAGGACCCGGCAACGCGCGTCAACGCGCTCGAGAATAACGAGGTCCAGATGATCACGACGCCGCCGTGGGACGAGATCGACCGGCTGGTCGGCGAGGGGTTTCAGCTCTCGACCAACAAGAACGTCCCCTACATCAACTACATCCACCTGAACTTCAAGAATCCCGCGCTGCAGGATATTCGGGTGCGCCGGGCCATCAATATGGCCATCGACCGGGAGGGGATCTCCAAGGAGATCATGCATGGGACAGCCAGGCCCGAATACGGGATGCTGTCACCGGGCACCGACGCTTACGATCCCAACTTCAAGAGCAACAGCTACGACCCGGAAGGGGCCAAGAAGCTTTTGGCCGAAGCCGGCGCGAAAGAGCTGAAGCTCGTGTTCGAACTTCCGCAATACGGCACGGGCGAGCTTGTCGAGACCTGGATCCAGCGCGATCTCAAGAAGGTCGGAATAGACGTCGAACTGCGCAAGTACGAGTGGGTGACCTACCTGGGCAAATGGGCAGGCGGCATGTCGGCCGATGTCGCCATGAACGAGATCGGATGGGGCATGTCGACCCCGGCCTGGATCGGCATCGTCACACGCTGCGACTCGGCCCCGCCCGGCGGCATAAACTCTGGCTTCTACTGCAACAAGGACGTGGACAAGCTTCTCGACCAGGCGGTCGTGACGCGTGACCCTGCCGCCGCCAAGGACCTCTATCAGAAGGTCAACGGCATCGTCATGGGCGATGCCGCCTACGTACCCCTCGACGACGATCTGCAGCCGATCCTGCTGTCGCCGAAGGTGAAGGGCTTCGTGAATCCACCCGAGGACTGGTACGACCTGTCGACCGTGTCGGTCGACTAGCCCTCGGGGACCGATGACCTCCTTCATCACACGGCGGCTCGTCGGGGTCATCCCCGTGATCCTCGGCGTGTCGATCGTGATCTTCCTGCTGATCCAGTTGGCGCCCGGCGACGCGGCCACCGTACTGCTCGGGCCGCAGGCGACCGAGGCGGCCAAGCAGGAACTGCGGCATACGCTGGGGCTCGACCAAGCCCTGCCGGTCCAGTATCTGGCGTGGCTGCTTCGCACGCTGTCCGGCAACTTCGGAAAGTCCGTGGCAACGCAATTACCGGTCGCCACCCTCGTGCTGCCGCGCTTCGTCAATACGCTGGTTCTCACCCTGGGGAGCCTGCTGCTCGCGATCCTGATCGGCTATGCCGTCGGGCTCTTCGCAGCGCTGCGCGCCCATTCGCTGTTCGATCGGATCAGCATGTCGGCGGCCTTGCTGGCCGGTAGCGCGCCGCCATTCTGGCTCGGCCTCATCCTGGTGCTGCTTTTCGCGATTCAGTTACGCTGGCTGCCCGTGTCCGGCATGCGTGACATGGCCGGCGACGGCGGGGGGCTCGACGTGCTGCGCCACCTTGTTCTGCCTGCCGTCACTACGGCGCTCGGCCCCGCCGCCATCATAGCCCGCATCGTGCGATCCAGCGTGATCGAGGCCCTGGCCAAGCCCCATGTCCGTGTGGCCCGGGCCAAGGGGCTGTCGCGCGCCACGCTGATCAAGCGCCATGTGATTCTGAATGCACTACCGCCAGTGATCACCATTACCGGGCTACAACTCGGGTACCTGCTCGGCGGCGCCCTGCTGACCGAGGTGGTGTTCGCCTGGCCGGGGTTGGGGTCGCTGCTTTACGACAGCATCACGGCGCGCGACCTGCCTGTGATCCAGGCTACGACGCTGCTGATCGCGCTCGCCTTCGTGCTCGCCAACATCGTAGTCGACATGATCAACGCCGCCCTCGACCCGCGATTGCGCGAAGCATGAGTGGCCTTGACGCGTCGGCGGAGGCCGGGGCCGGCCAGGGAGACACGCTCGCCATCGAAGCCTCGTCGCTCGGCCAGGCGGTCCGCTCAGGGGCGCGCTTCTGGCGGCTCAGGTCTTTCGCGCGGGACCGCGGCGCCCTCGCGTCGGCCGTCCTGCTCGCGGCCGTCGTCCTGGCCCTCGTCCTCGCACCTGTCATCGGCCGCTACGGCCCCGACGAGGCCGACAACCTCGCGCGCTATGCCCCGATGGGCGCAGCCGGCCACATTCTCGGCACCGACCAGCAGGGTCGGGACATGCTGGCCCGCTTGTTGTTCGGCGGGCGGATCTCGCTGCTGATCGGCATGGCTCCGACGCTGCTGGCCGGCACGATCGGCCTGGGACTCGGGCTCGTGGCGGGCTTCCTGCGCGGCCTCGTCGACCAGATCATCATGCGCTGCCTCGACGTCGTTTTCGCCTTTCCCATGGTGCTGCTCGCCATCGCCATCGCGGGCTCCATGCGACCGGGCGTACTGACCGAGATCATCGCCATCACGATCGTTCTCGTCCCTTACTTCGCCCGACTGGCCCGCACCGCCACGGAAGGCGTCGTGCCCATGCCCTTCATCGAGGCTGCACGGGCGGCAGGCGGCACGCGCGCCACCATCATGCTGCGCTACGTGCTACCCAATGTGTTCTCGCCCGTGGTGGTCTATGCCACGACCCTGATGGGACTGATGATCGTGGTTGGGTCCGGGCTGAGCTTCCTCGGTCTCGGCGTGCAGCCGCCAACCGCCGATTGGGGCGCGATGGTGGCGGAGGGCCGCGTCGTGCTCCGCCGCGCTCCGCACGTCACCATTCTGCCCGGCTGCGCCATCCTGATCGCGTCGCTGGCGTTCAACTTCCTGGGCGACGGCATCCGCGACGCCCTCGACCCGCGGACCATCCGGCGATGAGCGCGCCCGCCACCCTCACGGTCACAGACCTGCGCACCCGCTTCGGCACCGATCGAGCCGGCGCGACGGTGGTCGACGGGGTCAGCTTCGCCCTGCGGCCGGGCCGCACCACCGCGCTCGTGGGGGAGTCGGGCTGCGGAAAGTCGGCGACCGCGCTCTCGCTGATGCGGCTCATCGACCCGCCGGGCCGCATCATTTCAGGAACGGTGACGCTCGACGGCCGCGACCTGCTCACGCTCGACGAGCGTGACATGGAGCAGGTTCGCGGCGCCCGCATTGGCATGATCTTCCAGGATCCGCTCACCTCGCTCAACCCGGCGCTTACGATAGGCCAGCAGATCACCGAAACGCTGCAGGCCCACCGGCCAACGTCCCGCGCGGAAGCGGACGGGAAAGCGATCGAACTGCTCGCACGGGTCGGAGTGTCCGACCCGACACGCCGCATCCACGACTACCCGCACCAATTCAGTGGTGGAATGCGGCAGCGGGTCCTCATTGCGGCCGCGATCAGCTGTTCGCCGGGCGTCATCATAGCCGACGAGCCGACGACGGCCCTAGACGTGACCGTCCAGGCCAAAATCCTGCGGCTGTTGCATGATCTGCAGGGTGATATGGGCGCCTCGCTGCTTCTCATCACCCACGACCTCGGCGTCGTGGCCGCCATGGCCGACGATGTCCTCGTCATGTATGCCGGCCGAATTGTCGAGCGCGCCGACGTCGACACTTTGTTCCACAATCCACGCCACCCCTATACCAAGGCGCTTCTGACCTGCGTGGCCGGGATCGAGGACGACCGCAGCGTGCCCTTGGAGCCAATCGGCGGCAGCGCGCCGGATTTGCGGCACCCGCCAAAAGGGTGCCGGTTCGCGCCCCGCTGCCCCGCCGTGTTCGACGTGTGCTGGCGGCAGGACCAGCCGCTGAGGCCCGTTTCCGCGGCCCACGAGGCCGCCTGCGTCCTGGTCGAAGCGGAGCCGGCTGTTGTCTGACACGCTGCTCGTCGTGGACAATCTGACGAAGGCCTTCGGGGCCAAGCGCGCCAAGGGCTCGAGCGTGAAGGCCGTGGCGGAGGTTGCCTTTACGCTCCGGCGCGGCGAAACGCTCGGACTCGTCGGCGAAAGCGGATGCGGCAAGTCGACCCTTTCGCGCCTTATCTTGTCGCTGCTCGAGGCCGATGCCGGTCAGGTCCGCATCCATGGGGTCGATTTCATCCACGCGCCCGGCCGCCAGAAACGTGAGATGCGCCGGCGCATCCAGATCGTGTTTCAGGACGCGCTGTCCTCGCTGAACCCGCGCATGACGGTCGGGGTCAACGTCGCCGAACCCATGCGACTTCAGGGCCTCGGCACCGTGGCGAGCCGCCGGGACGAGGCGCGCAGGCTGCTCGGCCTCGTCGGCCTGCGCCCTGGAGATGAAGAGCGATATCCTCACGAGTTTTCCGGCGGCCAGTGCCAACGCATCGCCATCGCCCGCGCCCTGATCCTGAAGCCCGAGATCATTGTGTTCGATGAGGCGGTGTCGGCCCTCGACGTGTCCATCCGGGCCCAGATTCTGCGCCTGATCCTCGATCTGCAGCGGCAGTTCGGGCTGGCTTATATCTTCATCTCGCATGACCTCGGCGTCATCAAGCGAATCTGCACCCGCGTGGCAGTGATGTATCTCGGCCAGATTGTCGAGATCGGGCCAGCCGATGCGATTTGCCGCGAACCGCGGCACCCCTACACTGCAGCGCTGCTTGCCGCGATCCCGATTGCCGATCCCCGTCGCATGAGGGTCGCGGATCTCGGCCTGATCGAGGGCGACACCGTAGGACCTGTGAAGCCGCACGCCTGCCCCTTCGAGCCGCGCTGCCCAAAGCGCTTCGCTCCCTGCCACAACGTCCGCCCTGCGCTGATCGAGGTTGCGCCCGATCATAAGGCGGCCTGTTACCTCAACGGCCCCGAACCCCTCGGAGAAACGCTATGAAGCAAGGTCCCAAGATCGTCGTCACCGGTTTCGAGGCCTTCGCGCACGGCACCGAGAACCCGACACTCGATGTTCTGGCCCAACTCAGGGCCGCCAACGACATCGAGGGGGACCTCACGACCGTTCAGATGCCGGTCGACTCGGGCCAACTCGCGAGGCTCACCAGCGCCAAGCTCGATGAACTCAAGCCCGACATTTGGATCAGCCTCGGCGTCGCGCCCGGTTCATCCGTCATCGCGGTCGAGCGCATTGCCGCCAACGTGATGGACTTCCCCATTCCGGACAACGTCGGCGTCCAGCACGGCGGCGGCCCGGTCTTCGAGGCGGGGCCCGCGGGCCGCCTTGCCACCTTACCGGTCAAGACCATCGCCTCGGAGCTGCGGGCCGGCGGTATTCCGGCCAAGGTCTCGAACTCGCCCTCGACCTATCTTTGCAACCAGATGATGTACACGGTCTTGCACCTCATCGCCGAGAAGGGCTTGGCAACCCGCGCAGGCTTTATTCACGTCCCGGCTCATCCGTCCTATGTGGCCAGGCAGGTCTACCCCTTCGTCGAGATGCCGTCGATGAGCACGGAACTTATGACGGCCGCCGTAAAGAAGACGATTCGCATCGCAGTCGCCGTGGATCAGGATCACCGGGAGCCTGCGTTCAATTACTAAGCGTTTCGGTACGGACGCGTTCGGGACTTTGAGGATGAACGACTTTGGGTCGAGGTTTTCCTCGGGCTGGTCGGTGACCAGTGGTCGATGGTCGGCGTCGTCAGACGCAAGGTAGAGTAGCAGAAGCACGATACCGCGGGTGCCCGGCGAGAGCTTGCGGACGTTGATCCTGTCATAGTCGATGCCGTACCGGATCTGAATGTGATCAGTGGAATAAAGACGCCCATCAGGTCAGGTGCTGGCTGGACCGCATCGGGAACCGGCGTCAGCCGTGCGAGAACGCCCGACACAGTCTCGCCTTCCTGCTCGCGATGAGGTTGAGGAACTCCGCGACAGGCATGTCGTATTCGGCTTCATTCTTGATCGGCAGCGGTTCCGCGGATCGCTGTCGCGCGAGGCTCTCGTGTTCTTCGGCGGCCGCTCGCGCTTCGGGAAGGAGAGCCTTGATGTGGCGCGGCCGAGGCGCCATTCGTCTAAGCTGTCGGGCAGCAGCACATCACGGTCCAGAGCCGCCTGAGCGCAGGTTCGGGTCAGATCCGATATAGCACCGACTTCTTCATCTGCGAACGCTCGATCTCCTTCAGGCGAGCACCCTTGGTCGGACCCCGGTTTCCCTGTGTCTCGCGACCGTAGCGATGGGCCACCACCACGCCAACTGCGGCGCTGAACGGAGCCGCCGTCGCGGTTACGCAGGCGAGCGTCGAGGAGGAGGTCTGACAGTCCGGGTGTCAGGCGACGCCGAGCAGCCGGATCAACCCGAGGCTGATGATGCCCAGCACCGCAAGCGAGGCCGTTACAACGCCCGTCACCCGCAGCCCCGCCGCTGCGACGACCCGGACGTCCACTCCGAGGCCGAGCGCCGCCATGGATAGAGTGGTGAGGGCGCTGGCAGTCGCCGCGATCGGTGCGAGGGCCGGCGCTGGGACCAGCCCGAGCGAGCGCACCAACAACACCAACAGGAAGCCGACGATGAACCACGGCACGAGTTCATGAAGGGCCGGGCGGCCGCGCCGTGGCCGGTCTCCGGCAGTGACGTGGGGTGCGGGTTCGTCTGCTTCGTCGCGAAGGCGGCTCGTAAGCAGTGACAGCCCGAGCACGACGGGACCGAGCATCAACACGCGGACCAGCTTCACCACCGTGCCGACCTGGTTGCTGAGGGCTCCGATCGGCAGCGTCGCGGCCAGGACCTGCGGCACCGCATAGACGGTGAGGCCCGCCAGCACGCCGTATTGCGTCAGCGTCATCTGTAGCATCGGGACAAGCAGGGGGAGGCCGAGCACGACCACCACGCCCAGGACCGCCGTGAAGGCGATCGATGAGGCGACATCGTCGCCGGCCGCACCGATAACCGGCGCGACGGCCGCGATGGCGGAGTTGCCGCAGATCGAATTGCCGCAGGCGATCAGGATTGCCATGCGCTGCGGCAGGCCGCTGACGCGACCGATTGCGTAGCTCGCCGCGAGGGCGACCGCGACCTCAAGAGCTATGCCGCCGATCAGCAGCGGACCAAGCGCCAGCACGGTGGCGGCGCTGACGGAGGCGCCGAGTAGCACAACGGCGACCTCGAGCAGGATCTTGGCACTGAAGTTGATGCCCGGCGTCCAGAGCGGTCCCGGCGTCCACACCGTCCGAATGCCGACGCCGAGCAGGATCGCCAGCACCAGTTTTTCGAAATAGGGCTCGCCGGCGAGCCGCGCCTCAATACCCTGCAGCGCAGTCGCCGTGAGCGTGACGGCGATGCAGAGCAGCAGGCCCGGCAGGACGCGCGAAGGGGCGCGGGTCATTGGAGGGTTCCGGGAGCGAGGGCGCGCGTCATCGCCCGGGCCGGAGTTGCGCGAGGTAGTCAACGAGGGCGCCGGCGTCCTCGGGCGACACTGGCGCCTTGTAGACGTTCACCATCTTGGTGACCTCGCCCTGCCATTCGGCGCGGCTGAGCTGCGGCTGGGTCAGCACCATGCCGGCCGAGTGGCAGGCGAGGCAGTTGTTGTTGATGACATCGACATGCGGGCCGGTCGGATAATTCCGGTCGCTCGTCGGCAGGGTCAGCGACACGCTCGTGAGCGTGACGCCGGCAACGGACGCCATTGCCGGCGCTAGGGCGACTGGTGCGGTTGCCGTTGCCTGAGCAACAGGTGGAGCCTCCGCGCGTGCCTCCTCCATCTGACGGCGTTTGCGCTCCTCCGGCGAGCCAATAATGGCGAGGGTGATGGCGGCCGCACCAACAAGGCCGAAGGTGACGGTTCCGAACGACAGGGCCATGGCGGCCTCCTGCGGTGTGAGGGGTGGGGTCAGGCGACCGACAGAGTGAGCGTCTCGACCCCGTTGCGCATGAAGCCCGCAGGGTTCCAGGGCTGCTCCAATGGCTGGACGACGCCGTCTGCGTTGGTGCAGCGTACAATCGCGGCCAGATGCACGCCGGCCGCGGGGGCAACGGCGTCGTGGGTCCATCGACGGAACGAGTAGGTCCCCTCGTCGGCGCCGAGCTTCGCCGCTGTCCAGGTGACGCCGCCGTTTGTCGACACGTCGACCGCCTTCACGCCGCGGTCCCCGCCCATGGCGATGCCGCGCAGCGGCACAGGCGCACCGGTCTTCACGCTGTCACCGTTCGCCATCCCGGTAAACCAGCTCCGCGGTACCATTCGGTTGATCGGCACCGTCTTGAAGCCGGTCTCGCCCGGTTTGACGCTAGCGTGCGGCGTGTCCGGAATACGGTAGGCCGTCTTCATCCAGAAACTTTGGTCTGGCGCATCCAGCACCTCGACGTCGGTCAACATCTTGACCCAGTAGGTCGAGTACCAGCCCGGTACGATGAGGCGCAGCGGGAAGCCGATGAGCAGCGGCAGTTGCTCGTTGTTCATCTGGTAAGCGATCATCACCTCGCCGTCGCGGGCATGGTCGACGTCGAGCGACTTCATAAAATCGGGCGCCTCCGGCACCACCGGCTCATCGAGGCCGTTGAAGCGCACCGCCACGGCACCCCCCTTCACGCCAGCGCGGTCGAGCACGTCTCGGAGCCGCACGCCCACCCACTTGGCGTTGCCCATCGATCCGTTTGCCCACTGCGCGCCCGAGATCCGTGGCTCGAACAGCCCGCGCGAGTTGCCCGAACACTGGTTGACGGCGGCCAGCTCGACGCGTGGCATGGCCAGCACCTCGGCCAGCGTCAGGCTCAGTGGTCGATCAACGTGCCCCCGCACGGTCAAGCGGAAGGCGGCGGCATCGACGCTCTCGGGGATCACAGCCCAGTGCCAGCGCACGAAGAAGCCATCATTTGGAGTGAACACTCCCTGGTCGAACACCTCGAACGGCGTCTCGAGCAGCGGCGGGCGCGTGCGTTGCAGAATCATCTGCCCCTTCTGCGGAAAAGCGCCTGTCATCGCCCGGTTGCGGGGGTCGCTCGGTAGCGGCAAGCGGACCTCGGCGGCGCGGGCGGTGCCGAGTGCGAGAGCGCCTAGGCCGAGCTGTCCCAGGACGGCGCGGCGCGTGGCCGGGCCGCCGAAAGTTGTGCGCCGCATATGTCCTCCGTCGCGTCGATCATCCGTGCAGGGACGTTAGGGGCTCGCAATCGTCCGATCCAACTGCGACTTCCGCACGGAACGATCTATTTATGTGAACGAATGTGCCTTCTGCGGCGCCTTGAGACGATGCGGGAGGGAATGCTCGACTAACGGCCTAGGACGGTCCAGCCCCAGCGCTCGAAGACGGCTCGAGCTTTGGACGAGGCGAGGTAGGTCGCGAAAGATCGCGATCGGAATGATCGCCGGGGGCGATGGATCAGGTCGCTTCCGCGTTCATGTCGTCCGGCACTGGCGGATTTCGCGAATAAAATCTGGAAAGCAGCGGAATAAGCAGGGTTGCCGCGGCGTCTATCAGGCCGTCACCCCTCTGATCCGGAGCAGCGATGCCATGAAGACCGCCCGTCTCGCCCTCGTGCCCCTCGCCCTCGCGACCCTGTCCGCCCCCGCGCTGGCGGGCCCCGCAATCAATTTAGCCCAGGCCCATATCGCCGCCATCGCCAAAGGCGATGTCGCAGCCATCATGGCCACCACGGCCCCGAACGCGACGCTGCACTGGATCGGCGGCCCGCTCGACGGCACCTACGCCTCGGCCGATGCGCAGAAGCCGGTCTGGACCAAGTTCACAACGGCCCAGGGCGAGCAAAAGACGACGGTGTCCGACCTCACCGAGGCCGCCAACCCCAAGGGCGCCACTGTGATGGCCAACGTGGTCTTTGCCGGCAAGAACGCTGTCAAGGTGCGCTACGTGATGCTCTACACGGACGGCAAGCTCGTCGACGAGATCTGGCAAGTCGACCCCGACGGCAAGTACTGAGCCGTCCCACTGAACTCGCCGGGGATGCGTCATGCCGTCAAATCGTTCTCGAGTCTGCGCTCTGGCGGTGGCCGTCATCGTCGCGACGGGCCTTGGCCCCGCCGGGCCGGCCCTCGCCACCGCGGCGGCGGACAGCTTCGCCGCCATGATGGACACCGCCATGGCGACGATGGACCGAGCCATGATGGCGCCCTCTAGCGGGGATCCCGACCGCGACTTCGCCGCCATGATGATCCCCCACCATCAGGGGGCGATCGACATGGCCGTGGCC
>JAABUL010000915.1_pt1 | contig 60109 bp, 7 predicted proteins | sample 5559151 | NCBI WGS metagenome assembly JAABUL01 (sample SAMN10711876, study PRJNA513368) | rock metagenome | isolation source: Antarctica rocks | place: Antarctica: Victoria Land, Pudding Butte sud
TCTATAATATATTTAAGATAAAAAAATCAAAATTTATACAAAATAATATCTTTTTTTTATCTCTTTTTGACAAACTAATATTGATTTCTTTTGTTGTTGTTTTTGTTAATTATAGATTGTAGTTATTTTTTATTTATAAGCGAGATCTTTTAATTAATATTTTTAATTAATTTTAGTTAATTTTGCGTATTTGTTAAGTACAAGCTTTAATTGTTATTAAATATATATTAAGTATTATTAAGCAATTAAAACTAAAGTTTTCAATATATATTAAACAAAACAATAAATTTGTTAAATAAAAAAAATAATTAAAATTTTTAAAACAAAATAAACAAAAAAAAATAATATACAAAACAAAAAACTTGTATATTATAAATAATATATTAATTAACTTTTAGTTATTTTTAATTAATATTAAATACGTTTGTCAAATATAATTTAATATTTAAAATAAAATATTAAACAATTGTTAAACAACAAAAATTAAGTTTTAAACAATTTGTTAAACAATAACAAAATTAAAAAAAGAGAAAAGAAAGAAATAAATTTTAAAAAAATATTAAATATAAAAAAATTAAAAAAATTATAAAAAATTATTAATTTTAACTTTAAAAAAAAATTTAAATTATATAATATTAAAAAGAAAAAAAATCGATATTAAGATTAATTAAGTTTACAAAACTTAATTGTTCGACAAAAAATATATTAATTATATAATTAAAAAAAGAAACAATATCAAAATAAAAAGAGAATCGATATTAAAAATATTAAAATTTTTTTCTCTTTTTGCTGTTCGCAAGTTTAACAATTAAATAGTTAAATTAATTTTAAAAATAATTAAGTTTCGAATCTTGCTTATTGCAATATAAAAAAAATATATAAAAATCTTTTGTTAGCAATTTAAATAAATTTGTATATATATTTATTCTTTTTAAATTAAAGATTGTTTGAAAAATATATAATAAAATATCTATTATTAGAAATCTTTAATTTAAGATAATCTTTTAAAAAAATATTTAAATCTATATTGTTAAATTGTTGCTATATTATTTAATTAATAATTAATATCTTAATATATAACAATTTGTTTTAAACTTTAATTAATAAATTTAATTGTTTTTTTTAAAATAATTTTGTTTGTTTTCTTAAAAATTAAATAAGTTTTTTTGTTTTAAAATTAATTAATTGTTAATTGTAAATTAAAAACTTTATCGAAGCAATATATTGCAATTATTGTTAACTTCGATTTAAACAATAATTAATATTTAATTGTTACAAACAATTTAGTTAACTTTTGCAAAACAAAAGATTGTATATAATATTAAATAATTAAAGTTTTACAAATTTTGTGCTACAAATATTGAAAAAGTTTGTAGATTATTAATTAATAATTATTGCTATTTATAAAATACTTAAAGATCTTTTAAAATTAATAATTGTTTTTTAAAATATAATAAATAATTAAAAGTTTTTTTTTAAAAAATATATATTATAGATAGCAAATAGTTTTCGCGAGTTTAATATTATATCTAAGATAAATTGTTTTTTAGAAAATTTAGTAAAAGCAATTAAATAGCTTGCAACTTCTTAACAATTTTGTATTTCAAAATAATTGTAAATTAAATACTTAAATTTGTTTGTATTTTTTTTTTAATAACAACTCTAATTTTTTAAAATATATTTAACAATATTCGCATTAATTTGTTTGTTTAATTACAATAGTTATTTAATTAATTTTATTAATAGTTATATATTTGTTTTAAAGATTAAGTTATATATATCTAAATATAAGCAACTATACAATAAAATTGCAAATAACTTATTTAATTAGTTATTGTTTATTTAATAGTATTTTACTATATAGATAATTGTAATAATTGTAGAGCTAATATATGCTAAAAATCTCGATTTCGAAAAAAATATATTTATTAGATAAAAAATTAATACTCTTTAGAATTTTTTAATAATTTATTTAAATTTTTGTTCTATTAATTTTTAATAGTAGAATAGTAGTTTACTATAGTTTCTACAAATAACAAAAAATAAAAATTTAACTTTAAAGAAAAAATTTAAGAAACAACTATTATATCTAAGAAAAATAGCAAACGCGCAAATTATTTAATCTTAATACAAGAAAATAGTAATAATAAATATTAATATAGAACTCTTTTAAGTTTTATAATTAAAATAAATACAATTTAAATCTTTTAACAAAAAACAATTAAAGAGCAAATCTAATATTAGTAGTTGCAATAATTTTAGCTTTAATAGCGTATATTAAAGTTGTTGTAGTTAAAAAACTTATAATTAAAATTTAAATCTAATTGTTTAATTTATTTTATTGCGTATATTAATTTAATTAAGTTTTTTTCTCTAAAAAGTTGCATACTCTTTATTAAATATATTGAAAAACTAAAATTTTTATTTTAAAAAAATTAAAGTATTTAAAGTAAATCTATGCTTAAATATATTAGCATAGAATAATAAAATAAAATATATAATTTATTTTGTTAGTTTCTAGAATTATCGTAATAATTAATAGAAATAGTTAAAAATATTTATATTTAATTGTTAAAGATAAAATTTTTAGATTTATTAAAGACAAACTATTGCAAAAATATTTATTAAGAATATTTTTATTAATTAGAAAACAAAAGTTAAAAGATTAAAAATAGTTAAATATTGTTATAGTCTTAATTATAAATTATATTAATTAAAGATTAAACAATATTATTATTTTAACTTGTTTAATATTTTATAAGAAATCAAAGTTTTTAAATTTTGAAAAAAGTATAGTTGCAAAATTAAAATTTAAAAATATTAACAAAAAAATATTATTAGACATAAAACTATTGCAATTATTTTGCGTTTATATTTAATTTAATTACAATTAAGTTATATATCTATTATACAAGAAATCTTTAAAACAATTAGATTTTATATTAATATCGAAAAATATTAATTAAAGAAACAATTTTGCGTTATTGTTTAAGAAAATATTTATAGTTAATTGTTTAAAACTTTGCTATAGCAATAGATTTAAAAATTAGATAAAAATAAATAAATTAACAACAAACGCTCTATTTAAGATTTAGTCTATTTGACAATATTTAATTGCAAAATAATAATTTTACAAGAATTTATAACTTAATTTAACTTAATACAAGAAAACTTATTAGATTTAAATTTAATAAAAATTAATAAATTAAAAGCTTTTTCTTAATTTTAAAGTTAATAATATATAATTATTCTTAATTAATAAAGTAATTTGTCTATTTAATTGCAATAATAAACAAGATTTTAATTTGCTAAATAGTTAGATTAGTTTTAGTTAATTGTTAACTTTTTAAAAAAATTATTAATTTAAGTTAATAAAAGTTTGAGACAATAATAAGTTTATAATACTTTTAGATATTCTAAATTGTACGCGCGTTATATTAATAGAAACAACAAGTTTATTTTTTTAATTAAAAAATTTAAAAAATTTTGTTAAATTTTGTTGTACTAAGAATAGAGTATTGCAGTTATTGTTTTTTAACAAAAAATATTTAGTAAATGCAAATTATTAGTTTGCATTAATTATATTTTTATTTTTTGTATATATTGTTTGTTGCTACTATTAATTAAATAGTTTAGTAAAATCTTTAAACTAATTTAAGAAAATTAATAATAATTATTTAGAATTAAAAAGTTTATTAAACTTAATTATTTAAAGAAAGTAAAAATTGTAATAAGATTTTTGTAAATAAAATAATCTTTTGATTTGTCTATATTAATTTCGAAACAACAATAAAGAAATAATTAATCGATTGCTTTTATTTTTATTTATACAACTACTTTGTTTTAAAAACAAATCAATTTTTTAAAGAAAAATTATATTATAATTAGTAATCTATTTTTTTCTTTAATAATATTAGATTTATAAATTAAATATTTACAATTATATTTTAGTAATTTTAATATAATCGATTTTTGTTAATAATAAACAACAAAATTGCAAAATTTGCAAAAAAATAATAATTAAGAGACAAAATTTTATCGATTTTACTTTTTATTTATATTTATTATATTTTATTGCTTTAACAAGTTTTCGAATTTTATTATTTAAAATTAATCGAAAATTTTTTGTCTCTTGCTTTGCAAATATTTGTTAACAATTTTATTAATTTTGTTTTTAGTATTCTCTAAGCAACTATATAATAGTTAAAACTTTTAATAACAAATCTTTTAATTCTAGCATTAATAAAGAATACAACAAAATAAAATAAATAATATAAATTGCAAAATTTAATAAATTATCGAATTTTTAAATATATATTGTATTTTTTGATATTTTAAAAAATATATTTGTTCAAATATTATTATAATTTTTAAGTTTTGTTTAATAGTAAATATTGTTTTTGCAATATATTTAAAATATAGTAGCAATTTAGCAAAACTTTAAATATAGTAAGATTTTAATATTTTGTTACAAACGTTTTTTAAAAAACTTGTTAATTAAATTACAAAATATAAATTTTTACAATTAATCTTAAATTAAATAAAGATATTTGCTAAACTTAAATATATTAATAAGCAAAAAAAAAAAAATTAATAGAAATTGTCTTAATAATAGCAAGTAAAATAGCAATAACTTAAATTTAAAATTTAACTTTTTTAGAATTTAAGTTGTAATTTGTAAAAAATATTTCGAATAAAATATTAATTTAAGTTTTTTAGAACAAAATATTATAAAAAGTAAAAATTCTATATATAATTAACAATCGATCTTATATAAAAAAATTTTAACAAATTAAATTGTTTAAGAATACAACTCTAAATAGATAATAAATTTTATCTAAAGCTAAATATTAATTAGAAATCGATAATACACAAATAGAGTAATTAAAAAATAAAAAATATTTTTAAAAAAGAGTTAAAAAATATATAAAATTGTTAAAAGAGAAATGCTTGCAATTAGATTTGTATTCGAGTAATTAATTGTTATTTTTAATAATATATTTGCTTATTGTAAATTAATATTAATTTGAACAACTAAATAAAGATTTTAAAAATATAGTTTTTTTTAAAAAATATTATAGCTTGAAATGCAATACAATTAGTTTGAATTAAAAATTGCGTTTTAACTAAAATACTAATATAATAATTGTAAACAATTTATTTTAAAATATAGATTAAGAAATCTAATATTTATACAAATATTTAAGTATTAAACTTATACACAAAATAAAAGTAAATAAAGATAAAAATTCTTTAAGAGCGTATTATTAATCAATTTAGATATTTTCGAATAGATTTAAATAAAAATATAGCTATTAAAATTCAAAAAATAATAAACTATATTTAAATAGAATAAAGTTAAAGAAAACTCTAATAAAAACTCGCAACAAGTTTAGCAAAATTTTTATTTATATAATTTTTATATTTTTTCTTAATATTATTGTAGATTAAGATATTATTTATATAAATTGTACAAAAATTGTTTAAATAGAAACTAAAAATCTTATTAATAGAAAACTAAAATATAGTCGAAATATTATACAATTTAAAAAATATTACAATATACTTAAACAAATTGTAACAAATAATAAAGACTATTTTATATTTGTTTTTAAAATATATTCGAATCTTATTAAAGACAACAATAATATTAAACTTGTTATAATACTTAATTTTATATAATTGTTGCAAGATTTCTCAAATTAATAATAAAATATTGCAATTCTTAACTATTAAAATATTAAAATCTAACTATAGTTTACGCAAATGCGCAAACTTTTATTAGACTTTTTAACTATAAAAATAGAAACAATATACTATAAAATATTATTGCAAATTTAATTTTTGTTTTTTATATTATTTAGATAGACTCTAATAATTTTTTCTTTTTAACAAAATATATTGTAGACTTTTTTTAGTTAAAGCAGTTGTATCTAAAACAAAATTAATAGTATAATTAGTATTTTTATTAAACAACAACTTGTTAGTTTCTTGCAAATTAAAAAGTTTAATTTATTGTGAAACTTTAAATATATTTGCTTTTTAAATTGTTTTATACTAGAATAATATTGCTATCTATAATATAAACTAAATATCTATTGTTTTTTTTTGATTAATTTAGTATAGCAAAATACTTAAACAATATAACAACTATCTTGTAGTTTTCTTTGTTAACAAGCTTTAAAAATAAAAAAATACTAATTTAACAAATATCGATTTTATCTAAAAATTTTAGAGACAAATATTCTAATTGTTTGCGTTGTCTACTAAAAATCTTTAATAGTTGATAATCTAACAAACAATACTTTATACAATAATTAAATTTAAATTAAAGAAATTGTATATTCTTTTTAATTTGTATATTATACTCTTTTATTTAAAATATATTAAAAATAATTGCAAATTGTTTTAATTTAATTATTAAATATTATAAAATATTAATATATTTGTTTAAATTAACAATAACTTGAGCAATATAAATAATATTAGAGACAAATTTGTTATTAACAAAATATAATTTAATCGAATTTTAAAACAATATAGTAGAAAATCTATAAAATTTAACAAACTTTCTATTAACAAAAACTCTATTAAAAACTTCAATATTAATAAATAGTATTATTTTAATATAATATTTATCGAAGAACAAATAGACTTAATTTAAGCAAATTTTAATATAAAAATTTAGTTGCTAATTGTTGAGCAACTTGCTATTAATAGCGCTAGAACTAAATTTAACTTTAACAAACAAAATTCTATCTTATAAATTAAATATAGTTTTAAGTTTTTATATTATTTTTTATATAAATATTAGTTTTTATTTTAAATTACAACTTTTGTTAAAAATATTTAATTTTTCGATTTGCTAAAGTTATCTAAATTGTTATCTAAAATATTAGAGCAACTCTCTTTTCTAAATACTATTAACTCGAGATTGTTAATATTATAAGTTTTAAATTTAATAATTGTATTTTTTTTAATTTTAACTAACTTGTTTCTGCAAAAAATATTCGAATAATTAAAACAATATTTCGAACACAAATATTTTCGACAAAGATTCTTTTTTTTAATTTTAATTTTAAGTATTTAAGATTAGAAAATTAACTTTGTTTCGAAAAAAGTCTTTTGTTTAGTTATATAATTAATTAATTTGTTATTATAGATTTCAAATCTATCTATAGACTTGCGCGTAATATTTCGATTTTTATCTACTTGCGTAATAGTAAATCTATTATACGTACTAGCTTAAAACAATTAATAATCTTTCTTTTATTTTATTCTAAAATTTATATTATGTAATCGAGAAATTAAGTTATTAATATTAATAACGTCAATTATATTAACAAATCGATTATATAACTTGTTGTTTAGTTTTAAATTAAATTAATATATTTTTTGATCTTCAAACAACTTAATATCTATTGCAATTAATATAAATCGAGTTATATATTTGTTAAAGATTTCGAAAGACTTTATAGCAAAATTAGATAATATAAATTTGATAAAGTTTTTATATTGTTGATTAAATTTATCAAATTAAGTATAGAAATTTGCTATTAGCTTAATTAATATACTATAGAACTAAGCAAGATTGTTGCTCTAATTCGACAATTAATATCTAATATTTTTGAAAATATTTTCTATATATTTGATTGCAATATATATTAGTTTAATTAATTTGTTGTCAAATATACAAAAATAGACTTTAAATTTAATAAAAAATATTATTTGCTATTAATCGAATTTTTTTCAATTATTTAAAAAGATAATTAAATTAAAAAATTTAATATTGTTATATATTAATTTCTCGATTTTAAGCAAACTATTTCTATAGACTTTGTTAAAATATTCGCAATTCTATTAATTTAATTTGTAAAAAAATATATTGTAATTGTTGCTATTGTTGCTAAAATTTTAATAAAACAATAAATAATAAATAGATTTAAACTATTTACAATAATTAAGTTTCTTAATTAATTTATTTTGTTTCTCGATTAGTATATTAGCTATCTTTTTTTATATTTTGTTTTTAGTTTGTTTTATATTTTGTTTTTTTTGTAGATTTTTGCAAATAATTTAAACTTTGTTTAAATTTGTCTCTAATTATATAATTTTTTTGTTTTAATTTTTTCTATATTATATTAGATATTATATATAGAAATAGATACTATTAATATATTTAAATTAATATATAAGATTTTTAGTTATATTTTTAACAAAATTATTGTTATATAAAAGTTTTGCAATTTTTTTTAAATCTTTTGTTAACAACAATTGTAGTCGGAAAAAAACTAATAAAAAAAATTGATTAATTTTAATTTTAATCTTATATTTGAATTTCTTAATAAATAGAAATAGTATATTAATATTTTTAAAAAAATTATTGCTAAATTTACTTAACTTAGAGTTTTTAAAAACAAATTTAAATAAAATTTGCAATTATAATTCTAATAATAGCAAAATTTTAATATTTAATTAATAGCAAAATTGATCTTAAAATATAATACTTTTACAAAACTTAAAATTAAAGTAAAATATTTAACTTTTTATAGCAAAATTGCAACGCGCTATTGTAATAAATTTGTACAAATATTATAAATCTTAATAATTATAAACAATAACAAAGTAGTAAATAAAAATATAAACTTAGATAAAATATTTTGTTTAAATATATATATTCTACTTAGATATTATATAATTTATTTTGTTTAATTAAATCAATAAATATTGAAGCAAAATTATTAATATTAAAAACAAATAATATTTAAGTATTGTATTGCGTAGTAGATTCTATATAAAGTAAAAAAATATTGTTTAAAAATAACAATATTGCAATATAAATATTAATTCTAGCAAACTTGCTTGTCTATTCTAGTAGAATTACTAAATTGTAGTTAGAACAATTTGTTGTTTATTTATTTTAGCAAATTTACTATTTTTTTTGTAAAACTTTTTCCAACTTAGTGCAATAAAAATTAGAAAATACTTGTCTAAAAAATTAACAAAATTTATTATTGTTAAATTATATATTTTTCTTAGAAATATTTATTGTTGCAATTTAATTATATTTTGCAAAATATCTATTTTAGTAATTTTATATCTAAAACTACTTTAGTAGCTTTATATCTAAAATTGTTTTAATAATTCTATATTGAAAGTATATTTCGAAAAAAAAAATTAACAAATATAAATATTTTTAGAGTATAGTTTGCAAGATTGTTTTTAAAAAGATAGCAAATATTATATTAGAATTAGAGTTTTAATAGCTAGTATATAGTTAATTAACAAAAATACTAACTATATAGAACTAACTATATATAGAAAATAAATATAAGTACTATAAATATCAAAACGCTAGATATTATTCGTAGTATATCTAAGACTAGAGAACAAAAATTCGAAAAATAACTAGAGAGCAAAGTTAGTCTAGTCTAAAATTGTAACACTTACAAACAAAAAATCGACTTAACAATATCTATCTTGCTTGTAATCTTAAGTCGAAGCTACAAAATATAAAAAACAATAGATACTTTCTCGATTTCTTTATCTTTACTAAAAATTTCGAAAAGTTTAAACAATAAATTACTACGCTAATTTCTAAGTTTAGCAATATTTCTCGATATTTTGTCTTCAAGAAAATCAAATTTAGTCTTACTATTATTAAAATTATCGACAATATTTTTAGAAAAATCAAATATTGTTTGTTCGATAGATCTATCAATTTTTATCTAACAATAGATAATCTACTTAAAGACTTAAATACTTAATAGAACAATTCGAACAAAAAACAACATAATTTTGTTAAAATTATATTGCTCGAATTTGCTATAAAAAATATCGAAATTTTCAATTAATACGTTAACTATTTTATATCTATAATAGTCGAAGTCTCTATATTAGAAGTCGATAGAATATATTGATTTAACAAAAGTTTAAACTATAGATTTTAAAGTTACTATATTATTTTAACAAACTATATTACTCTAAATTAACTTATTAGATTAATTTGTAAAATCGATCTCAAATTTCAACAAATAAAAAAAATTTGTTCGACAACTATTTGAACTTCTATCTATATACAAGTTATCGATAGTATTAACAAGCAAAATAATTGTATTAATATCTCGAAACTCTCTAAATATATTAATACAAATATTTGCAATAATAGTAGTTTTAATACGCGTATCTCTATTCGCAACTAAGAAAAAAATATAGAAATATAATTTTAAACTTTTAAAAACAAGATTAAGTCTCTAAATCTTTGTCGCAAATATCTTAAATTAGACTATAGATTATATTATAGAAATATCTTTTGCAAAAACAAATTAGTTAAAATTAAAGCTAAAACTTTTGTTAAGTTTAAAACTTATAATATTAGCAACTTCGAACTAATAGTATTTAGAGAAGATAGTTTCTCTAATATTTTAAATAACAATTTAGATAACTTTAGTAAATTAAAAAACTAGATATTCTTAACAAAAGTTGCAGTTCAAAACAGAAGCTAACACTTATAAAAAAAACAATAAAAAAATTCAAAACTATATTTAATTTATATAATAGAGTTTTGTTTATCGAAATTAAATTTAGTTCTAGTACTATTAACAACAAATTGCTTAATAGTTAGCAATTAAATTTTTATATTAAGATTTGTTTAAATTAAGTCTATTTGTTCTTTAATAAACGCTATATTAAAACAATACTATTTATTAATATCGAAGTCTTCGATAGAGTTTTTGTTGATAAAAAGTTTGTTAAGTTTTATAAATTTTTGTTACAATTCTAGACTAGATAGACTTTGCTCTTCGATTATTTTTTAGATCTCTATTTTCTAGTCTCGGATATACTACGGATAACGTCTAGCGTCTTGATATCTATAGTACTTATATCTATTTCCTGTACATAATTAGTTCTGCATAGCTAGTATTCTTGTCAATTAACTATATACTAGCTATCAAAACTCTAATTCTAACAATTTTCTACTATACTATTTTAAAATTCGATCAAATTGCGTCTAGTTAATAACAAAATTGTCTCTAATATTATTTATATCGCTTAAGTTATTGTTAATTTTAGCGAGCATATTAATATCTTATAATATTTAATAATTAAACTAAAACAATTCGCAGTTATTCTTAGTATATTCTAAATTAAGAAGTATAATATATAAATTAAAGATAGTATACAATTTCTTAAGTTTAACTTCAATTACTATATAGAGTACTGCTTGTTAGATTAATAGCTATTAGAGATTTTTAGTAGTTAATACAAATAGTTCGAGTATTTGTTTTTAAAGTCTTTTAATTAAATCGATATCTATTAAATAAGTATTTTTGTATTTTTGAAACTTGCTATTAAAAAAAACTATTAGATAGTTGTAATATTGTTTAAGTACTTTGCTATACTAAATTAATTAAAGAAAAATAATAGATATCTAGTTTGCGTTATAAGCAACAATATTACTATAAATGTTGTAGCTATTATCTTTGATAACTACAACAAGTTCTATATTAAATTTAAACAAAAGTTTTTAAATATAAAACAACTTAAAAAGCAAATTTATTCAAAATTTAAACAATAGATTAAGTTTTTTAATTTGCAAAAAATTAACAAGTTGTTGTTTAATAGAAGTATTAATTATACTATTAATTTTGTTTTAAAAGCAACTTTTTCGACTAAAAAAGTCTACAATATATTTTGTTAAAAAGAAGAGATTATTAGACTCTATCTAAATAATATAAAGAGCAAAAATTAAATTTGCAATAGCATTTTATAGTATATTATTTTTACTTTTATAGTTAAGAAATCTAATAAAAATTTGCGTATCTATATAAACTATAAAGATCTTAATATTCTAATAATTAAGAATTGCAATACTTTACTATTAATTAGAAAAATTTTGCAACAATTATATAAAATTAAGTACTATAGCAAATTCGATATTATTGCTATCTTTAACAAGATTCGAATATATTTCGATAACAAATATAAAATAGCTTTTATTATTTGTTACAATCTATTTAAATATATTGTAATATCTTTTGAATTTGTTAGAATTAAAGCTTTGATAGCTAGTATATAGTTAATTGACGAGAATACTAGCTATGTAGAACTAACTATATACAAGAAATAGATATAAGTACTATAAGTATCAAAACGCTAAATATTACTTATAGTATATTTAAAACTAAAGAACAAAAACTCAAAAAGTAATCAAAAAGCAAAATCTATTTAGTTTAAAATTGTAATATTTTTTTTTTCTATTTGCGAACTTCGACAAAGCAATATCAAGTCTCTTAATTAGTATTTTTAATTAATTTTAATTAATTTCGAATGCTTGTCGAATATAAGCTTCGATTAATATCGAATATATATTAAGTATTACTCGACAATTAAAATTGAAGTTTTTGATATATATTAAACAAAAGAATAAATTTGTTAAATTAAAGAAATAATCGAAAATTTTAAAACAAAATATACAAAAAACAATAATATACAAAGCAAAGAGTATATATGTTACAAATAATATTTTAGTTAATTCTTAACTATTTTTAGTTAGTATCAAATATATCTATTAAGTACAAACTAGTATTCGAAATTAAATATCGAACAATTATCGAACAACAAAAATCGAATTTTAAACAATTTATTAAACAATAACAAAATCGAGAAAAGGGGAAAAAAAATTAATTTTTTAAAAAAATATTAAATGTAAAAAAATTAAGAAAATACAAAAAATTATTAATTTTAATTTTAAGAAGAAGTTTAAATTATATAACGCAAAAGTCGAGAAATTAATAACAAAATAAAAATTAATTGCGTTTAAAAGAATTCGAGAAATCAATTATATTTAAAAAAAATTAAAGAATCGACTAGTTATATAATCTAAAAAGAGATTAACAATAACAAAAAGAGTAGCAATATTAAAAAATCGAAATTTGTCGAATTTTAATTATATTCGAACACGTTTATCTAAACTTGTTATATAAAAAGAGAAAATAATATAAAAGTATTTTGACAACAATTTATACACAATTGTATATATATTTAGAAATACTAAATTAATTTTTATTTAAAAGATATTTAGAAGAGACAATTATAAAATATTTAACAAAAATACTATAGAAACAACAACAAGAACTACAAGTATATATTGAGTAATTCTTAACAATAATAAGATATCAATAATATATTTTCAAAATTCTTGTTAACTAACGCAAGAGATAGAATAGTATATCGAATTAATTTAATTTAAAAAAACATTTAATTTTAATTGCAAAGACATAACAAGTAACTCTCGACAATAGTAATATATTAACAATATATTTTCGAGATTAATTCTAGATATAACAACAAAAGTTATAGATATATATTAAGCAATATTATAACAACAATAATAGAAGAATACAAAAAATATATAGATACAAATTATTCTACTTATTAGATTTTTAATTAAGAGACTTTTTAAATATTTAATAAAATTTTGTTGCATTTAGATATTTATAATAGAATAGATTGATTGTGTCGAATCGAATTATCGAGTTCGAATCAAATACTCGATTCGAATCGAATCGAATCAATTTTAAAAATTGAAATCGAAAAATTGATTCGATTTCTAGAATCGGAACCGACTATTCGAATCGATTTCTAAGATTGAAATCGAAATCTGATCCGAAAAAATCGATTCGAATTGCCAAGACTTTTAATAAATAAATAATTAATTAATAAATAGTATCTATAATATCTATAGATGCAAATTATGCATTAATATTATTTATTTAATATTTAATTAATAAATAGCATCTTGTCAGAGTTAGAGCTTTGATAGCTAGTATATAATTAATTGACGAGAATACTAGCTATGCAGAACTAACTATGTACAGAAAATAGATATAAATACTATAAATGTCAAGACACTAGATGTTATTCGTAGTATATTTAAGACTAGAGAGCAAAAATTCAAAAAATAATCGAAAAACAAAGTCTGTTTAGTCTAAAATTGTAATACTATTTTTTTTTTCTATTCGCGAGCTTTAACAAAACAATATCGATTTTTCCAATTAGTGTTTTCAATTAATTTCAGTTAATCTCGAATACTTGTCGGATACAAGCTTCGATTAATATTAAATATATATCGAATATTGTTCAGCAATTAAAACTGAAGTTTTCGATACGCGTTAAACAAAAAAATAAATTTGTCGAATAAGAGAAAGATAGTCGAAAATTTTGAAACAAAATATACAAAAAACAGTAATATACAAAACAAAAAATATATATATTGCAAATAATATTCTAATTAATTTCCGACTATTCTTGATTGATATCGAGTACGTCTGTCGAGTACAATCTAATGCTCGAAACAAAATATCGAACAATTGTTGAACAACAAAAATCGAATTTCGAACAATTTGTTAAACAACAACAAGATCGAAAGAAGAAAAAAAATAAATAAATTTTAAGAAAACAACAAATATAAAAAAATTGAAAAAAATACAAAAAATTACTAACTCTAACTCTAAAAGAGAGATCCGAATTATATAATATAAAAATAAAAGAATTAACAGCAAGATACAAAAGAGTTTAAAAAATCGATCAATTACGTAATTCGAAAAAAAGTTGACAACAACAAAAAGAAATAGCAATATTCAAAAATCGAAATTTGTCGAATTTTAACTATATTCGAATACGTTTGTCTAAATCTACAATACAGAAAAAAATAATAATATAAAAGTATCTTGACAGCAATTTATACGCAATTGTGTATATATTCAGAAATATTAAGTCAACTCTTATCCGAATTTTTTTTAAAAAAGACAACTATAAAATATCTGACAAAAACACTATAGAAGCGACAACAAAAACTGCAAATATATATTGAATAATTTTCAACAATAGTAATATATCGATAATATATTTCCGAAGTTCTTGTTAACTAACACAAAAAACAAAATAGTATATCGAATCAATTCGATTTAAAAAAATCTTTAATTTTAACTGCAAAAGTATAACAAATAATTTTCAACAATAATAATATATCGACAATGCATTTTCAAAATCGATTTCAAATGCGACAACAAGAACTGTAGATATATATTGAGCAACAATAATAGCAAAGCGCAAAGAATATATAGATGCGAATTATTTTACTTATTAGATTATTAATCAGAAAACGTCTTAAATATTTAATAAAATTCTGCTGCATCTAAATATTTGTAATAGAAGTTGACAACAAAGTCAGAACAATTGTTAATTATAAAATAGTTCAATTATTTAGATCTATTGTTGTAGTCTATATAGTCTATAAAGAGAATTTAATATTATAGTATTTTGCGTCTATAATCAGTAACAATTAGACTCGAATTTATATTATTGTTATTTTTGTATATATTATATTGTAATGTTCCGATATTCTTGACATAGTATTCGAAATTGTTGTCGATATTGTTAACAGTATTAACAAACAACAAAAATTTGATTTGTTGATCTAACAGAGACTTGCTTTTGTCGAGATACAAAAATTATAAATAAAATACTAAATAAATTTTTATCGAGTCAGGCAATTCTAATTTGTAGATATAATTGTTAATTGTTAGAATAATTCTATAGAGATCTGCATTTTTATATTTCAAAAATTTGTATAATCGAGTTGTTTTGATATTTCGAATATCGAGTATAATTTAATTATCGATTTTGAATTTCGAAACTACAGCGCGTCTATAATTAGCGAATTCTATTTGTTTAATTTGAATTTAAATAAATTTTTAACAAAAAAAGTTTTGCAAAATCTCGATTTTTTCGACAATTTTGTCGATATTTTTTATATTGCGACAAGCTTCAAACGTAATATTGTTAGAAAAAACTATAAATAGTTTCAGATCTAACTGTAGTAAATAATTTTTAATAGCAAAAAAAAATAATAAGTTAGTAGACTCGCTAATATAACTATTTGCGACAAACTTAACAATAACAAAATAATTAACTCAATTATCTTAATTGTATTGCATATATACTCGAAAATATTATTTAAGAGCAATATTAATATTTTCGATTTAATTGTCGATTTTCGAATAGAATGCAATTAACAATTTAGATTTAATTTTTAATCTTTTGCAAAAATATTGTTAAAAGTAAACAATAAATTGAGTATTTCTGTCAAAAACAATAGTAACTAAAAAACTCTTAATATATCAGACAAAATCGATAAAAATCTATTTTATCGATTTCTAATATAGAGACTTCAATTGTTGTAGATATAAAATAATTAATATATTAATTAAAGATTTCGATATTTTTTATAGCAAATTTGAACAATATAATTTTAACAAAGTTATATTGTTTTTTGTCTAAATTGTTTTATTAAGTATTTAGATTTTCAAATAAATTATCTATTGTTAAATAAGAATTGACAAATTTATCGAACAAACAATATTTAATTTTTCTAAAAATATTGTCGATAATTTTGACAACAACAAAATTGATTTTAATTTTCTCAAAAACAAAATATTAAGAAACATTGCTAAATTTAGAAATTAATACAATAATCTATTGTTTAAACTTTTCGAAATCTTTAGTAAAAATAAAAAAATCGAAAAAGTATTTATTGTTTTCTATATCTTGTAGTTCTGACTTAAAATTACAAACAAAATAGATATTGTTAAGTCGATTTTTTGTTTGTAAGCTAAATCTATAAAAGTAATTATATTTGCTATTGTTGTTAAAGTTGTAAACTATATAAATAGATTCAATAGATACAATTTTTTTATTTTAAGAAAAAAAAAACTCTTGTTTTAGTTAATATACAATAGTTTTGAACAAATTGTATTAAGCTAAAGTGTTGTTGCATTTTTGTCAAAAACAATATATTATTTTGTTGCAAATATTTACTATTAATTTTACTTAATTTAAATAAGTTTACAAAAAATTAATTTGAATTTTTAACTAATAGATAAAGTCGAAATTGATTTTTTTATCGACTCGAAACTCGACAATAGTAATACTATTTTTATAAAATAGTCGAAACTATTTTTCTATATTACTCTTAACTGCTTTTCAAAGAAATTAAGATATTTTTTGTTAATTTTTGTTAAAATTGTTGAGTTAATCAACTAAAGTACAATATCGATTTAACTTATTTTTGTTTTCTTTTTTAATATATTTGTTACAAAATTGAACAAAATTGCTATTTAGCAGCTAATATATTAAAGATCGAATTGATATATCTAACAAATTTATATTGTTAAACAAATTTGATTCAATTAGTCTATCGATTATAATTTTGTAAAAATTGAATCGAACAAACAACAAAAATTCAAATATATTGTATTTAAATAAATCAAAGTGCTTGTCGAGCTCTAAATTGTTTTCGAAATTATTTTAATCTAATAGAAAATTTATAGAATAATAATTGTAACAAAAAATAGTATCAATATTTAATTGATTTTTATCTATCGAGAATTTCTTGAATAACTTGCAATTCTTGTTAGAGCTAAATTTGACTTTGCTTTTTGAAACTAATTTTTTGTTAATTATATTGTAGATATAGATAAGATGCAGATAGTATAAATATTTATAAACAAAAATAGAAATTTAAAATTAAATATATTTAAAATTATACAAATATTGAATAACTTATATTATCTACAAAACAAAATTTTCGATATCAAAAATAAATATTGTTTGAAGTATTGTTTTGTTGCGTAGCAAATTTTCTAATATATAAAGACAAAAGTGTTGTTCAAAAATAGCAACAAAATTGTATTGTAATTGCTGTTCTAGCAAATCTGCTAATTCTATTCTAGCAAATTTATTGATTTTATTCTAGCAAATTTACTAATTTTATTTTAACAGATTTATTGAATCGAAGTCGAAACAATTTGTTGTCTCTCTATTCTAGCAAATTTATTAATTCTATTCTAGCAGATTTACTAAATTGTAGTTAGAACAATCTGTTGTTTATTTTTTTTAGCAAAATTACTAGAAAGTTAACAAAATTAAATATTGTTAAGTTATATGTTAATTAAAAGATATCTATTGTTGCAACTTAATTATATTTTGCAAAGTATCTATTCTAGTAGCTCTATATCTAGAATTGCTTTAGTAGTTCTATATCTAAAATTGTTTCAATAGCTCTATATCTAAAACACAAAACAAAGTTAGCAAATATAAATATTTTTAAAATACAATTCGCAAAGTCGTATTTGAAGAGATAGCTAGTATTATATCAAAATTAGAGTTTTAATAGCTAATATATAATTGATTGACAAAAATACTAGCTATACAGAACTAACTATATATAGAAAATAGATATAAGTACTATAGATATTAAGACGCTAGACGTTATTTGTAGTATATTCGAGACTAGAGAGCAAAAATTCGAAAAATAACTGAAGAGCGAAGTCTGTCTAGTCTGAAACCGTAACAATTATTAAAATATACTAGAAGATTTTTTCTTTATAATAATATAACAATAAAGAAATAATAAAGTTGCAAAATATATTTTGTTAATAACAATTTAAAATAGATAAAAACTTTAATAGATTATATTTATATTTGCAATATAATTTAATATATTTTTTAATATCTAAGTATAATATAGATTAATAGTAGTAATATTGTACTTTTTTAAAAGTAGTTGTTCGATCTAAATATTTAGTACTTAATAATTTATACTAGAATTTAATTGCTTTAACTCGAAGAATATTATTTGTACTTTAAAATATATATATTTTGTTTTAAATAAATAAATATTTAATATTAATTGTTAGATATTTAATTATTATATAGTTTTTAAATTTTAACTTAATTATTTTGCAAAAAATAATTAGAATTTTTTATTTATTAGCTTTTTTAACTTAAATAATCTATTTTATTTTTTTGTTATACAAATATATTTTTAATATTTGTTGAGCAAAAACTTCGAAATTAAGTTTTATTTTAAATTTCTTTTTTTTTGTTAAATTAATTGCAACAACAAGTAAGAGTTAAATTATAAAAAAGATTTTAAATATAAATAATTAAATTGTAGATAAAACAAATATATTTAAAAAAAAAATCAATAGTTAAAGATAAAAAAACTATAGACTAAAAAATTATAAATACAACAATAATAAGCAAAAAAACTAAAAGAAAAGATCTAGCAAAGTAAAATTTGTTTGTAGATAACACTTAATAGTAGCAAGATTAATATAAGAATTTTAGCTATATCTAGTCTTAAGTTGTATTGTTTAAAAATTATTTATTGTTAAAATTAATTACAAGAATTGTTTTTGTTAAAAAGCAAATTTTGCAATTGTCTAGTTAGATTGTTTAACTTTGCGTCTAATACATTTAATTAATAAATAATTTTAAAATTAAATTTAAACAAAAATTTAACTTAGCAAACTTAATAACAATTAAGTTGCTTAATAATTATAAAATACTTTAAATTGCAATAATTAATAATAATTTTAATAAATTATTCGACAAATATATTGATATACTTTAGATACTATTTTTTAAAAGCGCAAACAATAATTAACAATTTTTTGTTATAGATTTTGTAATTGTACTTTGCAAATAATATAATTTTAAATATATAAACTATTAAGTAAAACAATTTATTCAAATTTATTTGCAAGAGTATAATAATAATTATAAAATTAAAAATATTATTTTCAATCTAGATCTTTAAGTTAAAATCAAAATAATATAAAATAAATTAATTAATAAAGATTTTCTTAAGAGCTTTGAACACAAGATCTTCGAAATTGTTAAATTATTATAAAAGATTAAAATTTTTGTTTTCGAATTTACTAAGTGCTAATAAAGATTTAACTAAATTTAAATAGTTATAGATAAATTATTAATAGAAGTTTGCAAAGTTTAGAAAGATTTATATATTATATACACAAATAAAAGCTTTTTACTTAAAAATATACTTAATCTTTTTAAAGTCTATCTAAATTTCTTTAATAATAATAATTAAATCTAGATATTTAATTTGTTTAATAAAAAAGATATATTTGTTAATATTTAAATAAAGATTTGCAATATAAAGCTTAGCAAGAACTTTGTTTATATAATTTTTATATTTTTTTTTAATATTATTGTAGACTAAGATATTATTTATATAAATTATACAAAAATTGTTTAAATAGAGACTAAAAGTCTTATTAATAAAAGATTAAAATATAATTAAGATATTATACAATTTAAAAAATATTATAATATACTTAAACAAATTGTAACAAATAATAAAGACTATTTTGTATTTATTATTAAAATATATTTGAATTTTGTTAAAGACAACAATAATATTAAACTTATTATAGTATTTAATCTTGTATAATTGTTGCAAAATCTCTTAAATTAACAATAAAGTATTGCGATTATTAATTGTTAAAATATTAAAATTTCTATAGTTTACACAAATATATAAACTCTTATTAGATTTTTTAACTATAAAAGTAAAGACAATATATTATAAAATACTATTGTAAATTTAATCTTTGTTTTTTATATTATTTAGATAGAGTCTAATAATTTCTTCTTTTTAACAAAATATTTTGTAGACTTTCTTAGTTAAAGAAGTTGCGTTTGAAACAAAATTAATAATATAATTAATACTTTTATTAAACAACAACTTGTTAGCTTTTTGCAAATTAAAAAGCTTAATTTATTATTTAAACTTTAAGTATATTTGTTTTTTAAATTGCTTTATATTCGAAGAATTTTGTTTAAGTTTAATATAAAATTTGTTGTAATTATCGAAGATAATAATTGCAATATTTATAGTAATATTGTTGTCTATAATATAAGCTAAATATCTATTGTTTTTTTTTAATTAATTTAGTATAGCAAAATGCTCAAATAATATAATAACTATTTTGTAACTTTTTTTGTTAATAAGTTTTAAAAATAAGAAGATATTAATTTAACAAATATTAACTTTATTTAAAGATTTTAGAGACAAATATTCTAGTTGTTTGCGTTGTTTGTTAAAGATTTCTAATAATGAATAATTTAATAGATAATACTTTATACAATAGTTAAATTTAAATTAAAGAAATTGTATATTTTCTTTAATTTATATATTATACTTTTTTATTTAAAATATATTAAGAATAATTGCAAATTATCTTAATTCGATTATTAAATATTATAAGATATTAATATATTTGCTTAAATTAACAATAATTTAAGCGATATAAGTAATATTAGAAGTAAATTTGTTATTAATAAGATATAATTTAATTAAATTTTAAAACAATATAATAGAAAGTTTATAAAGCTTAATAAACTTTTTATTAACAAAGACTTTATCGAAAACTTTAATATTAATAAATAGTATTACTTTAATATAATATTTATTAAAAAACAAATAAATCGATTTTAATAAACAAAATTTTATCTTATAAGTTAAATATAACTTTAAGTTTTTTTATTGTTTTTTATATAAATATTAATTTCTATTCTAAATTGCAACTCTTATTAAAAATATTTAGTTTTTTAATTTGCTAAAGTTATTTAAGTTGTTATTTAAAATATTAAAACAACTCTTTTTTCTAAATATGTTACAAGCTTATCAAAGCTGTATCAGTAATTCAGATTCTATATTTTTGAACAAATCTGCTATTATATTTGATATGCTCGAGAAGCAAGCAATCTGAGCATAATACTCGATATACTCGACAAGCAAATATTGCAAACAATTATGCTTGCTATGCTCGACAAGCAAGCAAAACAAACAATTAGTATTTTTTTAGTATATAGAAACTAGAACACAACTTTCTTATAGATTGTGTTCAACTCAAAATAAATTCTTACTTATTATTATTGCTATATCTAGCTGCAATCTCTTGTTATCAAGTAATTGCTTACATTGTCTGAAAACGTCTATAGATCTCTTTAACAGCACAATTCTCTCTGATATTCTCTAAGATCTCTTAGAAAGTAGCAGCATAACAAAATACTATTAATTTAAGATTATTAAGATTATAAGTTTTAAATTTAATAATTGTTTTTTTTTGTATTTAAGTTAACTTGTTTTTGCAAAAAATATTCGAATAATTAAAACAATATTTTAAGCGCAAGTATTTTCGACAAAGATTTTTTTTTAATCTTATTTTTAAGTATTTAAGATTAAAAGACTAACTTTGTTTCGAAAGAAATTTTTTGTTTAATTATATAATTAATTAATTTGTTATTGTAGATTTTGAATTTACTTGTAGACTTGTATATAATATTTCGATTTTTGTCTACTTGCGTAATAGTAAATCTATTATACGCGCTAGTTTAAAGCAATTAATAATCTTTCTTTTATTTTATTCTAAAATTTATATTGCGTAATTAAGAAATTAAGTTATTAATATTAATTATATTAATTATATTAACAAATTAATTGTATAACTTGTTGTTTAGTCTTAAATTAAATTAATATATTTTTTGATTTTTGAGCAACTTAATATTTATTGCAATTAACGTAAATCGAATTATATATTTGTTAAAAATTTCGAAAGATTTTATAACAAAATTAGATAATATAAGTTTAATAAAGTTTTTATATTGTTAATTAAACTTGTCAAATTAATTATAGAGATTTGTTATTAACTTAGCTAATATACTATAAAGCTAAGCAAAATTATTGCTCTAATTCGACAATTAATATTTAATATTTTTAAAAATATCTTCTATATATTTGATTGCAATATATATTAGTTTAATTAATTTGTTATCGAATATACAAAAGCAAGCTTTAAATTTAACAAAAAATATTGTTTATTATTAATTGAATTTTTTTCGATTATTTAAAAAAATAATTAAATTAAAGAATTTAATATTATTATATATTAATTTCTCGATTTTAAGCAAGTTATTTTTATAGACTTTGTTAAGATATTTGCGATTCTATTAATTTAATTTGTAAAAAAATATATTGTAATTATTGTTGTTGCTATTAAGATTTTAACAAAACAATAAATAATAAATAGATATTAAGATTAGAGCTTTAATAACTAGTATATAGTTAATTGACGAGAATACTAGCTATACAGAACTAACTATATACAGAAAATAGATATAAATACTATAAATATTAAAACGCTAGATATTACTTGTAGTATACTCGAGATTAGAAAACAAAAACTCGAAAAATAATTAGAGAGCAAAGTCTATCTAGTTTGAAATTGTAATACTATTTTTCTTTTCTACTTGCGAGCTTCGACAAAGCAATATTAAGTCTTTTAATTAGTATTTCTTGTTAACTTTAATTGATATCGAGTATTTGTCGAGTACAAGCTTCGATTAATATCGAATGCTTGTCGAGTACAAGTTTCGATTAATATTGAATATATATCGAGTATTACTCGACAATTAAAACTGAAGTTTTTGGTACGTGTCGAGCGAAAGAATAAATTTGTCGAATAAAAAAAATAATCGAAAATTTTGAAACAAAATATAGAAAAAACAGTAATATACAAAACAAAAAATATATATATTGCAAATAATATTCTAGTTAATCTTCAACTATCTTTGATTAGTGTTAAGTACGTCTGTCGAATACAATCTGATACTCGAAATTAAATATCGAATAATTGTTAAATAGTAAAAATCGAGTTTCGAGCAATTGTTAAACAACAGATATCGAGTTTCGAGCAATTTGTCGAACAACAACAAGATCGAGAAAGAAAAAAAAAAATTTTTTTTAAGAAAATATTAAATGTAAAAAAATTGAAAAAGATACAAAAGATTACTAATTCTAATTCTAAAAGAGAATCTAGATTACGTAACGCGAAAATCAGAAAATTGACAACAAGATAGAGATCGATCAATTATATAATCTCAAAAAAAGTTGACAACAACAAAGAGAATAGCGACGTTAAAAAGTCGAAATTTGTCGAATTTTAACTATGTTTGAACACGTTTGTCTAAATCTGCAATACAAAGAGAGAAAATAATATAAAAGTATTTTAACAGCAATTTATATACAGTTGTATATATATTCAAGAATATTAAATTAATTCTAATTTGAAGAATCTTTAGAAGAAACAACTATAGAATATTTAGCAAAAATACTATAGAGACAACAGCAAGAATCTCGAATATATATCGACTAATTTTTGACAATAGTAATATATCGATAATGTGTTTTTGAAATTCTTGTTAAGTACAACAGAAAACAAAATAGTATATTGAATTTAATTTTAATTGCAAATACATAACAAGTAATTCTCGACAATAGTAATATACTAGCAATGTATTTTCGAGATCGATTGTAGATACAACAACAAAAGCTATAGATATATATTGAACAATATTTAGACAACAGTAACAGTAAAGCGCAAAAACATATAAATGCAAACTATTCTACTTATTAGATTTTCAATCAGAAGACGTCTTAAATATTCAGTAAAATTTTGCTGTGTCAGAATATTAATAGTAGAAGTTAACAACAAAGTCGAAACAGTTGTTAGTTATAGAATAGTTCAGCTATTTAGATCTATTGTTGTAGTTTGTATAGCTTATAAAAAAAATTTAATACTGTAGCATTTTGTATCTGTAATCAGTAACAATTAGACTTAGATCTATATTATTGTTATTTTTGCGTATATTGTATTGTAATATTCCAATATCTTTAACGTAGTATTCGAAATTGTTGTTAATATTGTTAACAATATTAACAAGCAACAAAAGTTTAATTTGTTAATCTAACAGAGATTTGCTCTTGTCAAGATACAAAAACTGTATAGAATACTAAATAGATTTTTATTAATTCGAGCAGTTCTAGTTTGTAGACGTAATTGTTAATTGTTCAAATAATCTTATAGAGATCTATATTCTTATATTTTAGAAACTTGTATAATCGAATTGTTTTAATATTTTGAGTATCGAGTATAATTTAATTATCAATTTTAAATTTTAAGATTGCAACGTATTTGCAATTAGCAAATTTTATTTGTTTAATTTAAATTTAAATAAGCTTTTAACAAAAAAAGTTTTGCAAAATCTCGATTTTTTCGACAATCTTGTTAACGTTCTTTATATTGTAACAAGTTTCGAATATAATATTGTTAAAAAAAACTGTAAATAATTTCAGATCTAATTGTAACAAATAGTTTTTAATAACAAAAAAAAAATAAGTTAATAGACTTGCTAATATAGTTGTTTACAACAAATTCGACAATAGCAAAATAACTAACTTAGTTATTCTAATTGTACTATATATACGTCTGAAGATACTGCTTAAGAATAATATTAATATTTTCGATTTAATTGTCGATTTCTAAATAATAATTTAGATTTGATTTCTAATCTTTTGCAAAGATATTGTTAAAAGTAAACAATAAATTGAGTATCTCTGTTAAAAACAATAGTAACTAAAAAGTTCTCAATATATTAGACAAAGTCGATAAAGATCTGAACAACAATTTTGATTTTCAAAGAATTTATAGATATAAACTTCTTATTTTTGAATAATCTATCAATTACTACTAAGATATACTAAAAGATCTTTTTTTATAGCAATATAGCAACAGAAAAATAATAAAATTGCAGAATATATTTTGTTAATAACAATCTAAAATAGACAAAGACTTTAGTAAATTATATCTATATTTGCAATATAATTTAATATATTTGCAAATCGGACAGTTTTTGACGTATTTCTTAATATCTAAGTATAGTATAGATTAATAGTAGTAATACTGTATTTTCTTAAGAGTAGTTGTTCGATCTAAATATTCGACATTTAATAGTTTATACTAAAATCTAATTGTTTCGATTCGAAGAATATTATTTGTACTTCGAGATATATATATTTTGTTTCGAACAAATAGATGTTTAGTATTGATTGTTAAATATTCGACTATTGTATATATTACAATTTCAGACTAGACAGATTTTGCTTTTCGATTACTTTTTAGATCTTCGCTCTCTAGTCTCGAATATACTACGAATAATATCTAGCGTCTTGACATTTATAGTACTTATATCTATTTTCTGTATATAGTTAGTTCTGCATAGCTAGTATTCTTGTTAATCAACTATATACTAGCTATTAAAGCTCTAATTCTAACATAATACTAGCTATTTTTTCAGACACGATTCTGCGAACTATATTCTAAAAATATTTATATTTGCTAATTTTGTTTTGTGCTTTAAATACAGAGCTATTGAAGCAATTTTAGATATAGAGTTACTAAAGCAGTTCTAGATATAGAGTTACTAGAATAGATATTTTGCAAAACGTAATTAAGTTGCGACAATAGATATTTTTTAATCAATATATAATTTAACAATATTTAATTTCGTTAATTTTCTAGTAATTTTGTTAAAAAAGATAGACAACAAATTGTTCTAGCTACAATTTAGTAAATCTACTAAAATAAAATTAGTAAATTTGCTAGAATAGAGAGACAACAGACTGTTTCGATTTCGATTTAGTAAATTTGCTAGAATAGAATTAGTAAATTTGCTAGAATAGAATTAGTAAATCTGCTAAAATAAAATTAGCAGATCTGCTAGAACAACAACTATAATACAATTTTGTTGCTATCTTCGGACAACACTTTTGTTTTTGTATACTAGAAAATTTGCTACGCAACAAAACAATATTTCAAGCAATATCTATTTTCGATATCGAAAATTTTGCTCTGCAAATAATATAAATTATTCAATATCTATATAATCTCAAACATATTTAATTTTAAACTTTTATTTTTGTTTACAAATATTTGCACTATCTGCATCTTATCTATATCTACAATATAGTTAACAAAAAATTAGTTTTAAAAAGCAAAGTTAAGTTTAGTTCTAGCAAGAATCGCAAGTTATTTAAAAAACTCTCGATAGATAAAAATTAATCAAATATTAATACTGTTTCTTATTACAATTACTATTTTATAAATTCTCTATTAGATTAAAATAATTTCGAAAACAATTTAGAGCTTGACAAGCACTCTAATTTATTTAAATACAATATATTTGAATTTTTGTTGTCTATTCGATTCAATTTTTACAAAATTATAATCGATAGACTAACTGAATCAAATTTGTTTAACAATATAGATTTGCCAAATATATTAATTCGATTTTTAATATATCAGTTGCTAGATAGCAGCTTTGCTCAATTTTGTAACAAACATATTAAGAAAGAAAACAAAAATAAGTTAAGTCGATATTGTATTCTAGTTAATTAACTTAACAATTTCAACAAAAATTAACAAAAAACGTCTTAATCTCTCTAGAAAGCAGTTAAAAGTAATATAAAAAAATAATTTCGACTACTTTATAAAAATAGTACTACTATTGTCGAATTTCGAGTTGATAAAAAAATCAATTTCGACTTTGTCTATTAGCTAAAAATTCAAATTGACTTTTTGCAAACTTATTTGAATTAAACAAAGTTAACAATAAATATTTGTAACAAAACAATATATTGTTTTCGACAAAAATGCAACAACGTTTTAGTTTAATACAATTTGTTCAAAACTACTATATATTAACTAGAACAAAAGCTTTTTTTTTCTCGAAATAAAAAAATTGTATCTATCGAATCTATTTACGTAATTTATAACTCCGACAACGATAGCAAATATAACTACTCTTATAGATCTAGTTTACAAGCAAAAAATCGACTTAACAATATTTATTTTGTTTGTAATTTTAAGTCGAAGCTACAAAATATAGAGAACAATAGATATTTTTTCGATTTCTTTGTTTTTACTAAAAATTCCGAAAAGTTTAAACAATAAATTATTGTACTAATTTCTAAGTTTAGCAGTATTTCTCGATATTTTGTCTTCGAAAAAATTAAATTTAGTTTTGTTGTTGTCAAAATTATCGACAATATTTTTAGAAAAATCAAATATTGTTTGTTCGATAAATCTATCAATTTTTATCTAACAATAGATAATCTGTTTGAAAATTTGAGTACTTAATAAGACAATTTAGACAAGAAACAATATAATTTTGTTAAAATTATATTGTTCGAATTTGCTATAAAAAATACCAAAATCTTTAATTAATATATTAATCGCTTTATATCTATAGCAGCTAAAGTCTCTATATTAAAAGTCAATAAAATATATTAATTCGACAAAGATTTAAGCTATAGATTTTAAAATTGCTATGTTATTTTGACAAACTATACTATTTTAAATTAATTTATTAGATTAATTTGTAAAATCGATCTAAAACTTTAGCAAATAGAGAGATTTTGTTCGACTATTATTCGAATTTCTATCTATATATAGACTATTAATAATATTAACAAACACAATAATTGTATCGATATTTTCAAGCTCTTTGAATATATTAATATAGATATTTGCAATATTAATAGTTTTAGTATATATATCTCTACTCGCAACTAAAAACAGAATATAGAAATATAGTTTCAAACTCTTAAAAACAAAATCAAGTCTCTCAATTTCTGTCGGAAATATCTTAAATCAAAATATAGATTATATTATAAAAACGTCTTTTGCAAAAACAAATTAGCTAAAATTAAAAATAAAGTTTTTGTTAAATTTAAAATTTATAATATTAGCAACTTCGAGTTAACAATATTTAGAGAAAATAGTTTCTCTAATATCTTAGATAACAATTTAGATAACTTTAGCAAATCAAAAAACTAAATATTTTCGACAAGAATTGCAATTCGAAACAAAAACTAATATTTATACAAAAAACAATAAAAGAGTTTAAAACTATATTTAACTTATAAGATAAGATTTTGTTTGTTAAAGTTAAACTTAGTTCTAGTACTATTAACAACAAGTCGCTCAATAGTTAGCAACTAGATTTTTATATTAAAATTTGTTTAAATTAAGTCTATTTGCTTTTCGATAAACACTATATCAAAACAATATTATTTATTAATATTGAAGTCTTCGATAGAGTTTTTGTAGATAAAAAGTTTGTCAAACTTTATAAATTTTCTATTATATTGCTTCGAAATTCTATTAAATTGTATCTAGTTAATAACAAATTTGTCTCTAATATTATCTATATTGCTTAAGTTATTGTCAATTTTAGCAAATATATTAATATTTTATAGTGTTTAATAATTAAACTGAAACAATTTGCAATTATTCTTGATATATTCTAGATTAAAAAATATAATATACAAATTAGAGATAGTATACAATCTCTCGAGTTTAACTTCGATTACTATATAGAGTACTGTTTGTTAAATTAATAGTTGTTAGAGATTTTCAGCAATTAATACAAGCAATCGAAATATTTGTTTTCGAATTTTTTTTATAAAATTGATATCTATCAAATAAGTATCTCTATATTTTTAAAGTTTGTCGACAAAAAAAACTACAAAATAGTTGTTATACTGTTTAAGCATTTTGCTATATTAGATTAATTTAAAAAAAACAATAGATATCTAGCTTGCACTATAGATAGCAATATTACAATAAATATTGCAGCTATTATTTTCGATAACTACAATAAATTTTATACAAAACTTAAGCGAGATTCTTCTAGTCTAGAACAACTAGAGAAACAAATATATTTAAAATTTAGATACTAAATTAAGCTTTTTAATCTACAGAAAGCTAACAAGCTGCTATCAAATAAAAATATTAATTATACTATTAATTTTGTTTTAGAAACAACTTTTTCGATTAAGAAAGTCTATAATATTTTTTGTTAAGAAAAAGAGATTATTAGAGTCTATCTAAATAATATAAAAAGCAAAAATTAAATTTGCAACAGCATTTTATAATATATTGCTTCTATTCTTATAGTTAAGAAATCTAATAGAGATTTGCGCGTTTGCGTAGATTATAGAGATTTTAATATTCTAACAATTAAGAATTGCAATACTCTATTGTTGATTCGAGAGATTTTGCAACAATTATACAAAATCAAATACTATAGCAAGTTCGATATTATTGTTGTCTTTAATAAGATTCGAATACGTTTTAATAACAAATACAAAACAGTCTTTATTATTTGTTACAATTTGTTTAAATATATTGTAATATTTTTTGAACTATATAATGTTCCAATTACGTTTCAGTTTTTTATTAATAAAACTCTTAGTTTCTATTTGAACAATTTTTGCATTGTTTATATAGATAATATTTTAGTTTATAGTAATATCGAGACAGAATATAAAAATTATATAAACAAAGTTTTTGCTAAATTTTATAACGCAGATCTTTATCTAAATATTAACAAATATACTTTTTTTGTCAAACAAGTTAAATATCTAAATCTAATTATTATTATCGAAGAAATTCGAATAGATTTCGAGAAAATTAAATATATTTTCGAGTAAAAAATTTCTATCTGCGTGCGCAATATATAGATTTTTTTAGATTTTATTAATTTCTATTAATAGTTTATCTATAACTATTCGAATCTAGTTAAATTTTTGTTAGCATTTAGTAAACTCGAAAATAAAAATTTCAGTTTTCTATAGTAATCTAACAATTTCGAAGATCTTGTATTCAGAACTTTTAAGCAAATTTTTATTAATTAATCTATTCTATATTATTTCGATTTCGATTTAGAGATCTGAATCGAAAGCAATATTTTTAACTTTGTAATTGCTGCTGTATTGTTTCAGATAGATTTGAATAGATTACTTTATTCGATAATCTATATATTTAAAACTATATTGTTTGCAAAATGCAATTACAAAATCTACAACAAAAAACTATTAACTATTGTTTGTGTTTTTAAGAAATAATATTTAGAGTATACTAATATATTTGTCGAACAATCTATTAAAATTATTATCGATTATTGCAATTTAAAATATTTTATAACTATTAAGCAACTCAATTGTTGTCAAACTTGCTAAACTAAGTTTTTGTTCAAATTTAATTTTAAAATTATCTATCGATTAGATATACTAGACGCAAAATTAGACAATTTAATTAAACAATTGTAGAATTTGTTTTCTAACAACAATAATTTTTGCAATTAATTTTAACAACAAACAATTCTCAAGCAATATAATTTAAGATTGAACATAATTAAAACTATTGTATTAATTCTATTATTGTTAAATAATATCTACAATTTAGTAGCAAAATTAATTTGTCTATTTCGAGACTCTATCGAGTTTGAACTAATTACTAACAAAAGAATTGCGAAAGCTTGCAAGAAATTTACTCAAATTTTGCTAATAGCTAACAAAAATATAGAACTATTTATATCTCTATTGTCTGCAATATCTGTACTATTTTAACAAAATAAATTTTGTTTTGCTAGATTTCTATTTTTAGTTTCTCTGTCTATTACTGTTGTATTTACAATTTCTCAATCTACAATTTTATTGTTTTTAGCTATCAATTCTATTTTTTCTTTAGATATATTTGTTTTGTCTACAATTTAGCTATCTATATTTGCAATTTCTTTTACAACTTAATTTTTGTTTGTTGTTGCAATTAATTTAACAAAAAAAAAAATCTAAGATAGAATTTAATTTCGAAGTTTTTGTTCGACAAATATTCAAGATATATTTGTATAACAAAAAGATAAAACAAATTATTCAAACTAAAAAAATTGATAAACAAAATTTTTTAGCTATTTTTTGCAAAACAATTAAGCTAAAACTCGAAAACTGCATAGTAATTAAATATTTAACAATTAATATTAAATATTTGCTTGTTCGAGACAAAATATATATATTTCGAAACACAAATAATATTTTTCGAGTCGAAACAATTAGATTTCAATATAAATTGTTAAATATTAAATATTTAGATCGAACAACTACTCTCGAGAAAGTACAATATTACTACTATTGATTTATATTGTATTTAGATATCAAGAAATATGTTAAAAGTTGTTCGATTTACAAATATATCAAATTATATTGCAAATATAGATACAATCTATTGAAGTTTTTGTCTATTTTAGACTGTTATTAATAGAATATATTCTGCAACTTTATTATTTCTCTATTGTTATATTGCTATAAAGAAAAAATCTTTCAGTATATTTTAGTAGTAATCGATAGACTATTTAAAAGTAAAAAGTTTATATCTATAAACTCTTTGAAAATCAAAACTGTTGTTTAGATTTTTATCAACTTTATCTAATATATCGAGAACTTTTTAGTTATTATTATTTTCGACAGAGATACTCAATTTATTGTTTATTTCTGACAATATTTTTGCAAAAAATTAGAAATCAAATCTAAATTGTCAATTGCATTCTATTTAGAAATCGACAATTAAATCGAAAATACTAATATTGCTCTTAAGCAATATCTCCGAGTATACGTAAAATACAATTAGAATAACTAAATCAATTATTTTGCTATTGTCGAATTTGTTGCAAACAACTATATTAGCGAGTCTACTAACTTATTATTATTTTTTGCTATTAAAAACTATCTGTTACAATTAGATCTAAAACTATTTACAGTCTTTTCTAACAATATTATATTCGAAGCTTGTTGCAATATAAAGAATATCGACAAAATTGCCAAAAAAATCGAGATTTTGCAAAACTTTTTTTGCTAAGAGCTTATCTAAATTCAAATTAAACAAATAAAATTTGCTAATTGCAAACGTGCTACAATTCTGAAATTTAAGATCGATAATTAAATTATACTCGATATTCGAAATATTAAAACAATTCGATTATACAAATCTCTAAAATATAAGAATATAGATTTCTATAAAATTATTCGAACAATTAACAATTATATCTACAAACTAGAACTGTTCGAGTTAATAAAAATTTATTTAGTATTCTATCTATAATTTCTGTATCTCGACAAAAACAAGTTTTTGTTAGATTAACAAATCAAGTTTCTACTGTTTATTAATACTGTTAACAATATTAACAACAATTTCGAATACTATGTCAAAAATATTAAAATATTACGATATAATATATATAAAAATAACAATAATGTAGATTCAAGTCTAATTGTTACTAATTATAGACGCAAAATGCTACAGTATTAAATTCTTTTTATAGACTACATAAACTACAACAATAGATCTAAATAGCTGAACTACTTTATAGCTAACAACTGCTCTAACTTTGTTGTCAACTTTTATTATTAATATTTTGACGCAACAAAATCTTACTAAAGATTTAAAATGTCTTCTAATTGAAAATCTAATAAATAGAATAGTTTGCATCTATATATCTCTGCGCTCTACTATTATTGTTATCTAAATACTGTTCAATATATATCTATAGTTTTTGTTGTCGCATCTACAATCGATTTCGAAAACGCATTGCCAATATATTACTATTGTCAGAAATTATCTGTTATATATTTGCAGTCGAAATCAAATCTAATATACTACTTTGTTTTTTGCTGCATTTAACAAGAATCTCGAAAATATATTATCGATACATTACTATTGTCAAAAGTTAATCGATATATATTCGCGATTCTTGTTGTCGTCTTTATAGTATTTTTGCTAAACATTTTATAATTGTTTCTTCTAAAGATTTTTCGAATTAGAATTGATTTAATATTTCTGAATATATATACAGTTGTATATAAATTGCTGTTAAAACACTTTTATACTATTTTCTCTCTTTGTATAGCAAATTTAGACAAACGTGTCCAAATATAGTTAAAATTCGACAAATTTCGATTTTTCGATATTGTTATTTCTTTTGTTGTTGTTAATTTCTTTTTTAGATTATATAACTGATCGATTCTCTGAATTTTTTTAGATATAATCGATTTTCCAACTTTTGCATTATATAATCTGAATTTCTCTTTTAGAGTTAGAGTTAGTAATCTTTTGTATTTTTTCAATTTTTTTATATTTGATATTTTTTTAAAAATTAATTATCTCTTTTTCTCTCTCTCGATTTTGTTGTCGCTCGACAAATTGTTCGAAATTCGATTTTTATTGTTCGACAATTGTTCAATATTTAATTTCGAGTATTAGATTGTATCCGACAAACGTGTTCGATACTAATTAAAAATAGTTAAAAATTAACTAAAATATTATTTGCAATATATATACTTTTTGTTTTGTATATTATTGTTTTTTGTATATTTTGTTTTAAAAATTTTAATTATTTTTTCTATTCAACAAATTTATTTTTTCGCTTGATACGTATCAGAAATTTCAATTTTAATTATCGAGTAATATCTAATATATATTCGATATTAATCGAAGCTTATATTCGACAAGTATTCGAGATTAATTAAAGTTAACTGAAAATACTAACTGGAAAATTCGATATTGTTTTGTCGAAGCTTGCAAATAAAAAAAAAAAAAATATTACAATTTCAGACTAGATAGATTTTGCTTTTCGATTATTTTTTAGATTTTTGCTTTCTAGTCTCAAATATACTACAAATAACGTCTAGCGTCTTGATATCTATAGTATTTATATCTATTTTCTGTATATAGTTAGTTCTGCATAGCTAGTATTCTTGTCAATCAACTATATACTAGCTATTAAAGCTCTAACTCTGATAGTATAGTTCTCGAGTTTCAACTTAATTGTCTTGCAAAAAATAATTAAAATCTTTTGTTTATTAGTTTTTTTAATCTAAATAATCTGTTTTATCTTTTTGTTATACAAGTATATCTCTGATATTTGTTGAACAAGAATTTCGAAATTAAATTTTGTTTTAGATTTCTTCTCTTCTGTTAGATTAATTGCAACAATAAATAAGAATTAAGTTGTAGAAGAGATTGCAAATATAGATAGTTAATATTACAGTTTCAGATATTGCAGACTTCTCTGAATACCGTTCTAAACTTAATCGAAACTAGCATTTTTTCTGATTGTCTATATAGTATCTAAGATTCTCTGTCTTCTGTTCCGACTTCTATAGTTAGTATTCTTGTTAGACTATCTTAAATACTACTCTGATTTTGTTATATAATACTAACTATCTGTTTAAGATCGACAACATTTTGTATCTCTAATATATTTTTAATATTACTTCTTTTTCGCTTCAACTAGTTATTGTTGTCAAAATTACTCTAAAGATAGTATACACAAAAAGAAAAAAAACACTAGATCGAGAATTCTCTTAAAACAGTTTGCAAAACAAACAATAGTTTTGTAAGTACTAAAACAAAACTAGTTCCAAAATAGAATATACTATAAACTCCGAGAAACGCAATAACTAGTGCTTGACGACAGATTGTTAATTAATAGATAGACTACAAAAGAGACAAAAGTATCGATATATATCTATATCTATATATCGACAATAAGTCTACTAGAACGACATCAACAAGATCTTTTCAGATATTTAAACAAAATCTGTTTAGATATTTTAGTAAGTCTGCTTCAATAGTAACAGTAAGTCTGCTAGAACAATATTAACAAAATCTTTTCAGACACTCTATCAAGATCTACTTAGATATTCTAGTAAATCTGTTTTAATAACAATATCAACTTATCTACACTATTATCTACAATATCTTTTGCATATCAGAGCATACATCAAATTATATAGTAAGTCTGCTACAATAGACACGAAACAACAATAGCACTACAGACAATATTATATATTATAAATCAGAGCTAATTAACAAGCAAGAAAGTCAGAGAATTATATATATTTGCGAATCAAAAGCAGACACTTTCTTAGACACTTTTTCAGACATGCAGACAGTAAATATATAAATCAATTATATCAGATTATTAAAGAATTTGAAGTATTCGAAAAGATATATTTCAGATTTATTTTTGATCGACAAACAGACAGATCGACAAACAGACAGAAAAGACTCGAAAATTCTGCAAAAAAGAAATGCGTTTTGTACTTAATATAACGCGTCTTCTCTGATTTCTTATTTTATAGACAGAAAAAACTCGGGAATTCTGCAAAGAAAAGACACATTTTGTATTTAATATAACGCGTCTTCTTTTGTTTCTTATCTTGCAGAAGCTGCGATTTTTGAAAAAAAAAATAGTATTACAGTTTCAGATATTGCAGACTTTTCTGAATATTGTTCTAGACTCAATTGAAACTAACATCTCTTCTGATTGTCTATATAGTATCTGAGATTCTTTGTCTTCTGTTTCGATCTCTATAATTAGTATTTTTGTTAGACTATCTTAAATACTACTCTGATTCTGTTATAGTTAAATTGTAGACAAATATTACGCTGATATTTTCTTCGAAAATATCAGAATAGATTATACTGTTAAAAAAATCTGTAGATGTTTTCAAATAATACAAGCAATTATTTAATAACAAAAGTTTGCAGCTATAGACAGTTTCTATATTTAATAAATTTTAGAAGAGATTCGATAAATCAGAGTAACAATAAGTAAAAATCTATAATAAATTAAATACAATCTATAAGAAAGTTGTATCTAGAAAATCTATATACTAAAAAAAATTCTTCTTGCTTGCTATATTTGTTATTGAATATATCGAACTTTGCTTGCTCTGTTTGCTGTCAAGTATATCGAGTTTGTTTACTAATATATCGAGCAATATTTGTCTGTTAAGTTGTCGAGCATGCAGATAATTGTACTATATGCTACAGACTGCTCTGTAGAATATATATCAGCTATAACAAACTAGAATTGTAATACTATTTTCTTTCTTCAAATCTTTTTGTTCCGAAAAACAAATACTTATATACTATATTTTTTTATTAAAATTGTATTTGTCTTGTTTTTAAAATAGATTGTTACAGAATATTTGTTAATTTTGTTTGTAAACGTTGCTACTGTATCAGCAAATCTTGTATTATTATAAAAGATTTGTTATTTTGTCTAAAGTATTCGAAATATATTTGCGCAAACAAATTGTATATAAATATATTGTAAGTTTTTTTAAATTGTATTAGAAAAAATCTATTCTCTAAAATAACAGAAAATAAAATTGTATTAACAATTGTAATTACGCGACTGCTTTGCAATAAGAAGATACTGAAGAAAATTAATACAAAAATAAAACAAAAAATCCAGTATTTGCTGTCTAATATAAAAAAATCAAATACTACAGAATTATCGAATTGTTCTGCTGCAAATACTCTGATTAAAATATCTTCTGCTATTTGATTTTCTTTTGCTATACTAAATAATTTTTCGAGCGTTAATAGAATTTCTAAATAAGAATATTGCAGTTGTCGAGATTGCTAGTTAATTTTTACGTGTTTTTTGTTGTAGAGTACTTTTTTTATTTTACAAGATACTGTTAATTTTGCTGTTCTAAAATTCTTTTAATCTTAAATCGATTTTCTTTTTGTAATTTATAATAAAATATTTTTTGTATAAATATATTTAGATCGACTAATTTCAACAATAATATATAAAATACTAAAAATACTTTAACATTCTTAAATAAATCGAGTTTGTAGTTGACTGATTTTTTAGTTTTTTTAACAAAAAACAATTCGACTTTAATATAGTTTAATTTTTTGCTTAATTTTTTTGTTTTAAAATTCTTTGTAAGAAGATATATTTTCTTTTTCTTTTTCAGCTGAAATATTGTTTTTTGTTTCTTGTTTTAATATTTGATCGACTTTTTTTGTATTTCTGAAATATTGTTGTGTATCTTTTTTAATATTGCTATTCTCTCGATAGCTAACTGCGCAGACAGATATATATACTTTTTTTAAAAAAATTTAATTTTCTGCTATAGTTAACAAAAAATAAAGTTATTCTAGTAGTATTCGAAATCTTTGTATTAAGTACTAGTTGTATTATAGATAGAAATAATATTCAATTGCTGTAAATATTGTTAATATAGTATCTCAGATACTATTTAAGACTTTAATTTGTTTTTTCTGTCTAACTATCTGTAATCGAATAGTAGACAGTAGATATTTAAAGTTTTGTATCTAATATTGAGAGAAGTATTTTTTAATAGTTAGATATAAAAAGCTTGTCTCTGTTACTAATTAGTCTCTTAAATATACTGTAATATTGTATAAGTCGATTCAATATAATATATTTCAGTTGTTCTGCAATAAATTTCTCTTTGTATACAATAATATATAAGTACTTAATAAACTTATTAACTATTATTAGTATCGAATTATATCTATTTTCAGTTGCTGAATTTGTCGACTTTGACAACTTAATAATAAAGTCTATTATAACTTTATTTTATAGCAATTCAGATAATTTCTAATATTAAATTTTACTATAGCTTGTATATATACTATATTTGTTCTGCTGATAGCTAAAGTATTGTTTAATATATATCTTAACAGCTTGTCTTATCTATAAGAACTAACAATACTAATATAAAAGCTGAAAAGGTTTTGTTACTTTCGAATGCTTTTGCAGCAATTTGTTATAATACTTTTTTATATATTTGTCGATTTTGTCGATAGATATCTGAAGTTTTTCTTTTTCTATCGAAAACTCTTCTGTATTGTTTTGAAGTATTTGTAATATAGTATTTAGCTTGTATTTGTTTGCTAATAGTAATCTGTTCTTGTTAATTTTGAGTATACTGTAATTGAACAATTTTTTTATTTTTATATAATTATTTCTTCTGCTAAGTATATCTGCTCTGTTGTTATTTTTGTCTAAAATATACTGTATTTTAAACTTGTACTGTTTAAGTTTTTCTGATTATTGTATTTGTTTTCTGTTAAACTGTTTAGTAGTAGTAAAATGCACAAAATTCTTGTAATCTGTAAGAATTGTAAGTTCTGACAATTCTTCGATATATACTTTTTATAATTTTAAAAAAACTACTATAGCAAGTAGTTTTTTATTGTAAATATTATAGTTCTGTTCAACTGACAAGAGTTTTCTCGAGAAATATATTACTAAATATTATATATTTTTATATTTTTAACTGAAATATATACTGATAGCTAGATCTGATATGTCGATTTTAATTTTGTTTAACAATTGTAAATTGTATATTTTTAGTACTAATTTCTTTAAATATTCTAATTTAAGATTCTGAAATAATTTCTCTTTTACAAATTTCTATAACTATAGTATATTTTTCTTTGTAAAATTTGTTAATAGTATTGTGTTTACTGAGTAGTTCTTAATAAACTTCTTGTTGTAGTTTATAAAATTCAGAAAAAATTGTACTTTTTTAATATTTGTTAATAATTTCTATTCTCTAACTGTTTGTAGCTTCTCGAAATTTATATATATTTTGTATTGTTTAACAACAAATTCAAGAAAATCAATTTTCTTTTAATAGAATTTGCATTTCTCTGACTTAAAATATAAGTTTCTTATATTTAGATATTCTAATATTTTGAAAATATAACTAATATGCTTTTTTAAGATTTTTGAGTAAATTATAATATTGTTCAAGTATATTATAACAAATCGATTCAGATATTGTTGTAGTATATTATTAATTATTTTCTGATATATTGTTGAAATATTTGTAAGTTCGAACAATATTACTGTATATTTATATAATTTATATTGTATACAAAAAACTGTTTTCTATTTTTTTTCTGTCTTTATTCTAATCTGATTGTACGCTTTTTGTAGATTCAGTTTAGTAAAGTATTTTGCTTCAGATAGTCAATTCTGAAACTTACTAATATTAAATAGTAAATATCAATTCTTAACTGTAATATTATTTAGCTTTTAATAATCAATATATAGACAAAAAGTTCTATTCTTTTTTAATACAAAAAAAATCGAATATTCTGTCTGTAATTAAAATTTTCTAATAATTTTTTTTTTTGTTTTCTGCTAGATATTCGCGAAGTATTTCGAGTTTTTTCTCGAATAGAATATATATAAATTTAAATATAAACTGCTTATCTGATTCAAATCTGATTTTGTAATTTTACAATTAATATTTAGAAAGAGTCTCTGTTGTTTTCTTTTCTTAAAATAGATACTTTTAACTGTTGTATATTTGTAATATATATTTTAGCAATTTCTTTGCTGTATCAGATAGTTTAAGATTTTCAGAAAATTTGTAATTTTCTTTATTTATTTTGATTTTGTAGTTTGACTGATTTCTGCCAGTATCTGTCGAGTCGAACTCTGTTAGATTGTTTTTTTGCAAAAATATAAGCTTGCTACTTGCAATCGATTTTCGACTCAATCTTTTATTTACTATCGAATATTGTTAATATATAGATTAAATATAAATTATATAATTATATTGCGCAAATCTGAATATTTTTGTATTTCAGTTAACTTCTGAATTGTGCTGCTTTAATTAAGATATTTCTAAAACAATATTGTAAATAACTATTTCTACTATATCAAAAATTAGTTTCTTGTAATATTGCTAAATAACTATCGATAGTAGCTTTGTTTCTTTATTTATTTTTCTATTCTTATCGAATAATAGATTTCTATCTACAATTACTAGATTGTATACGTCAGACTTTTTTTGAGTAGAATATTTTTCTCTTTTAACAAGAGTTCTGATTATAAAATTATCTGTTATATCAGAATCGACTATTGCAGTAAATTAACAACTATTAATTTTAACTGATATAATAAAATATTGTGCGTATACTGTTAAATTTAATTGCTGCTGTTAAACTAATATATTGCATTTCTCTGATATATCTTTTATTAAAAAATTTGAACTTTTTTTTGTTTTTGTGCTGCAACTTCTGCTTCGAGCATCTGTTTATACTGAGCTTTTTTTCTATACTAATTTAGTAATTTTGATTTTCTAGAAAATCAGTTAGCTTCTTTTTTGTTTTCTAGATAAGTTCAGTATAAGTTGTTATAGTATTCTGTTTAACTGAGTGTTGTGTATTTTTTTGCTTTCTCTATCTTCTCTTAAAATAGACTTATATTGCTCAGTTGTTGTTCGATTTTATCGAAAATATCTTTTTCTATAGTGATGTTGCTTTCTAGCGCTTTCTCGCATTTATTTACAATTTAATTTATCTCTTTTTCTCTTAATAAGCTAGCTAAAACGTCAAGATACTTTGTAATATTATCTAGATATTCGTAAAAGTTCTTTTAGTTGTATTTGTTGTCTAAGTTTGTTGCTGGATAAAAGTATAACATTTTTAATTGTTTTGTTTTTATAGTTTTGTTAAGTATTTGATTAATTTTCTGCATAGATACAAATATTTTGTCTGATAATATTCTATCTAGAATTTTCTGTAACTGATTTGAATTTTCTATCAGATAGTAGTTGTTGTTCGATTTAGTTTCGAGAGTATTTGTTTCTGTATTAATTTGTTTTCTGATATTGTTCTAGCTATCGAATATCTCTTTTAATATAGTATTGATCTGTCGACAGTCTATTAAATTCTATAATTGACAATCTCTTGCAAAATAATTCGATTTGCTATATAAATAGCACGTTTTCTGAAATTTGTTATCTTGCTTTTTTCTAGAATTCTTTTCTTTATATTGCTAAATAAAATCTAATTCTATAAATACAGATCTATAATAGTCGAAGTTACTGTACTTCTAATTAGAACAAGATTTTTTCTGCTGATATTCGATTATTAATTTAAAAAAGATTTTTGCTTTTTCTCGAAATTAATTGTATTTTTTTTTATAGCTTTTTTATATAGTTTGTTGTCGAGATCGATAACTACTTCGATAAAATCGAATATATTGCTGAGAGTTCTTCTATTATATATAATTTTGTTTTTTAGATTGTTCTTAAAATCTTGTCAAAATATTGTTATAAATACAATATTGTTTTATTCGATTAGATTAATATATTTTTGAAATTTAGCAATATAATTTGCTGCAGAGATTTGTTGAGTTAGATATTAAATTACTTTTTTTGCAATTTGTTTTTTGTTAAATATTTTAAAATTTTTTCGAAACTCTTTTTTAAAGTTATCGAAGTCTGTAAATATTGTACAAGAGTTTTTGCTATTGTTTTTCAGATACTTTTGTAAATTTGATTTAAATTAATATTGAATTCTCTCTCTGAGAAATATTAATACAAAAATTGTTTTCTGATTTGCTGAAACAGAATAGAAAATAAAATAGATATTTATCTGTATAAATTAGTTCTTTAGATCGGTACAGTCTTTATAATAGATATCAGATTTATTAATTCTGATTTTGTTGTCTTCTATAATCGATAGTTGACGTAATACTGATAAGCTAGTGCTTGAAATAGAAACGTATTAATTTGATACAGATATTCTTAGAGTATTCAAAATATTATACTGATACTTTTTTCGAAAATATTAGAATAAATTGTACTGTTAAAGAGATTTGTAGATATCTTTAGACAATACAAACAATTATTTAATAACAAAAGTTTGTAGCTATAAACAGTTTCTATGTTTAATAAATTTTGAAAAAAATTTAATAAATCAGAATAACAATAAATAAAAATCTATAATAAATTGAATATAATCTACAAAAGAGTTGTGTCTAGAAAATCTATATACTAAATTTTTTTTTTTTTTTTTGCTATATTTGCTGTCAAATATATCGAGTTCTGCTTGCTCTGTTTGTTGTTAAGCATATCGAGCTTGTTTACTAGTATATCGAGCAATACTTGTCTGTCAAACTGTCAAATATACAAATAATCGTACTATATACTACAGACTGCTCTGTAGAATATATATCAGCTGTAACAAGCTAGAATTGTAACAACAAAATAGATATATTTAGAAAAAAGACAAGATCGACAGCTGAAAATAATAAAATTATAAACTAAGAAATTGTAAATGCAACAATAGCAAGCAAAAAAATTAAGAATAGAAATCTAGCAAAGCAAAGTTTGTTTTGCTAAAGTAATACAGATATTGCAAGCAATAAAAATATAAGTAATTCTATATTTTTGTTAGTTGTTAGCGAGATTTAAGTAAACTTCTTGCAAGCTTTTGTAATTCTTTTGTTAGCAATTAGTTTAAATTTGATAGAGTCTCGAAACAAACAAATCAATTTTGTTACTAAATTGTAGATAATACTTAATAGTAGCAAAATTAATACAATAGTTTTAACTATATCTAATCTTAAATTGTGTTGCTTAAAAATTGTTTGTTGTTAAAATTGATTGCAAGAATTGTTTTTGTCAAAAAACAAATTTTGCAATTGTCTAATTAAATTGTTTGATTTTGTGTTTAGTATATCTAATTGATAGATAATTTTAAAATTAAATTTGAACAAAAACTCGATCTAGTAAGCTTGACGACAATTAAGTTGCTTAGTAATTATAAAATACTTTAGATTACAATAGTCGATAATAATTTTAATAGATTGCTCGACAAATATATTAATATACTTTGAATACTACTTCTTAAAAGCGCAAACAATAGTTAACAATTTTTTGTTGTAGATTTTGTAGTTGCACTTTGCGAGCAATATAGTTTTAAATATATAGATTATCGAATAAAACAATCTATTCGAGCTTATTTGCGAGAGAACAACAACAATTACAAAATTAAAAATATTATTTTCGATTTAAGTCTCTAGATCGAAATCAAAATAATATAAAATAGATTGATTGATAAAAATTTGCTTAAAAGTTTTAAATACAAGATTTTCGAAACTATTAGATTGCTATAGAAAATTAAGACTTTTATTCTCGAACTTACTAAATGCTAACAAAGATTTAATTAGATTCGAATAGTTATAGATAAATTGTTAATAGAAGTTAACAAAGTCTAGAAAGATCTGTACATTATATATACAAATAGAAGTTTTTTATTCAAGAATATATTTAATTTTCTCGAGATTTATTCGAATTCTCTCGATAATAATAATTAAATCTAGATATTTGATTTGCTTAACAAAAAAAAAAATTTGTTAATATTTAGATAAAGATTTGCGTTATAAAATTTAGTAAAAACTTTGTTTATATAGTTCTTATATTTTGTCTTAATATTATTGTAGACTAAAATATTATTTATATAGACAATACAAAAAAATTTTAAGTAGAAACTAAGAGTTTTATTAATAAAAGACTAAAATATAGTCGAGACATTATATAGCTCAAAAGATATAACAATATATTTAAACAAATTGTAACAAATAATAAAGATTGTCTTGTATTTGTTATTAAAATATATTCGAATCTTGTTAAAAACAACAATAATATCGAACTTGTTGTAGTACTTGATTTTGTATAATTGTTGCAAGATTTCTCGAATTAACAATAGAGTATTGCAGTTCTTAATTGTTAAAGTATTAAGATTTCTATAGTTTATATAGACGCGCAAATTTCTATTAGACTTCTTAACTATAAGAATAGAAACAATATATTGTAAAATACTATTGCAAATTTAATTTTTGCTTTTTATATTATTTAGATAGACTATAATAATCTCTTCTTTTTAACAAAAAATATTATAGACTTTCTTAATCGAAAAAGTTGCTTTTGAAACAAAATCAATAGCATAATTAATATTTCTATTTAACAACAGTTTGTTAGCTTTCTATAAATTAAAGAGCTTAACTTAGTATCTAAATTTCGAGTGTATTTGCTTCTCTAGTTGCTTTAAACTAGAAGAATTTTGCTTAAGCTTTGCATAGAACTTATTATAGTTATCAAAAATAATAGTTGCAACATTTATTGTAATATTGTTGTCTATAGTACAAGCTAGATATTTATTGTTTTTTTTTAATTAATCTAGCATAACAAAATATTTAGACAATATAACAATTGTCTTGTAGTTTTCTTTGTCGATAAGTTTCAAAAATACAAAGATACTTATTTAACAAATATCGATTTTATCGAAAGATTTCGAAAACAAATATTCTAATTGTTTGCGTCGATTGCTAAAGATTTCTAATAACTATTAATTTAACAAACAATACTTTATATAGTAATTAAAGTTGAACTCGAGAAATTGTATACTATCTTTGATTTGTATATTATGTTTCTTAATTTAAAGTATATCGAAAATAATTGCAAATTGTCTTAGTTCAATTATCAAATACTATAAAATATTAATATGCTCGCTAAGATTAATAGTAACTTAAGCGATATAAATAATATTAGAGACGAATTTGTTATTAATTAGACGCAATTTGATAGAATTTCGAAGTAGTATAATAGAAAGTTTATAAAGTTTGACAAACTTTCTATCTATAAAGACTTTATTAAAGACTTTAATATCGATAAATAGTATTGTCTTAATATAATATTTATCGAAAAATAGATAAACTTAATTTGAACAAATCTTAACGTAAAAATCTAGTTGCTAATTGTTGAGCAACTTGTTGTCGATAATGCTAGAATTGAACTTAACTTTAACAAGCAAGATTTTATTTTATAAATTAAATATAGTTTTAAGCTTTTTTATTGTCTTTTATATAAGTGCTAGTTTCTATTTTGAATTGCAACTCTTGTCGAGAATATCTAGTTTTTCGACTTGCTAAAATTATCTAAATTGTTATCTAAAATATTAAAGCAACTCTCTTCTCTAAATGCTATTAGCTCGAGATTGTCAATATTATAAATTTTGAGCTCGATAATTGCTTTTTCTTTAATTTTAGCTAACTTGTTTTTGCAAAAAATATTTAAATAATTAAAACAATATTTCGAGCGCAAACACTTTTGACAAAGATTCTTTTTCTTAATCTTATTTTTAAGTACTTAAGATCAAAAGATTAACTTTGTTTCGAAAAAAATCTTTTGTTCAATTATACAATTGATTGATTTGTTGTTGTAAACTTCGAATCTACTTGTAGACTTGCGTATAATATTTCGATTTTTGTCTATTCGCGTAATAATAAATCTATTATACGCGCTAATCTAAAACAATTAATAATCTTTCTTTTGTTTTATTCTAAGATTTATATTGCATAATCAAGAGATTAAGTTATTAATATTAATAACGTTAACTATATTGACAAATCGATTGTACAACTTGTTGCTTAGTCTTAAATCGAATTAATATATTTTTTGATTTTCGAACAACTTAGTGTTTGCTATAGTTAATATAAATTGAGTTATATACTTGTTAAAGATTTCGAAAGACTTTATAGCAAAATTAGATAATATAAGTTTGATAAAATTTCTATATTGTAAATCAAACTTGCCAAATTAAACGTAGAGATTTGTTATTAATTTAGCTAATATACTATAAAGCTAAACAAGATTGTTGCTCTAATTTGACAAACAATATCTAATGTCTTCGAAGACGTTTTTTGTATATTTGACTACAATATATGCTAGCTTAACTAATTTGCTATCGAATATACAAAAACAAACTCTAAATTTAACAAAGAGCGCTATCTATTATTGATCGAATTTTTTTCGATTATTCGAGAAAACAATTGAATCGAGAAATTTAATATTGTTATATATTAACTTCTTGATCTTGAGCAAACTATTTCTATAGACTTTGTTAAGACGTTCGCGATTTTGTTAATTTAAGTTGTAAAAAAATATATTGTAATTGTTGTTGTTGTTGTTAAGATTTCGACAAAACAATAAACAATAAATAGATTTGAATTGCTTATAATAATTAAACTTCTCGATTAGCTTATCTTGTTTCTTAATTAGTATATTAGCTATCTTCTTTTATACTTTGTTTTTAGCTTGCTTTATATTTTGCTTTTCTTATAGACTCTTGCAAATAATTTAAGTTTTGTTCAAATTTGTCTCTAATTGTACAATTTCTTTATTTCGATCTTTTCTATATTGTACTAGATATTGCACACAAAAATAGATACTATTAATATACTCGAATTAATATACAAGATTTTTAATTATATTTTTAACAAAGTTGTCGCTATATAAGAGCTTTGCAAAGTTTTTTTAAATCTTTTGTTAACAACAATTGTAGTCGAAGAAAGACTAATAAGATAAAAATCGATTAATTTTAATTTTAGTTTTATATCTAAACTTTTTAATAAATAGAGATAATATATTAATATTTTTAAGAGAGTTATTACTAAGTTTGATTAACTTAGAATTTTCGAAAACAATTGCAAATAATGTTCGCGATTGTAGCTCTAACAATAACAAAGTCTTAGTGCTCGATTAATAACAAAGTCGATTTTAAGATATAGCACTCTTACAAGACTTGAAACTAGAAAAAGATACTTGATTCTCTATAGTAAAATTGCAACGCATTGTAATAATAGATTTGCACAAATATTGTAAGTTTTAATAATTATAAACAATAACAAAATAGTAAGTAGAAATGTAAATTCAAATAGAATACTTTGTTTAAATACGTTTGCTCTACTTAAGTATTGTATAATTTATTTTGTTTAATTAAGTCAATAAATATCGAAGTAGAATTATCGATATCAAAAACAAGTATTGCTTAAATATTGTATTGCGTAGTAAGCTTTGCGCAAAGTAAAAAGATATTGTTCGAAAACAACAATATTGCAATATAAGTATTAATTCTAGCAAACTTGCTTGTTTATTCTAGTAGAATTATTAAATTGTAGTTAAAACAATTTGTTGTCTATCTATTCTAGCAGATTTACTATCTTTCTTGTAGAACTTCTTGCTCAAAGAATTAACAAAATTTATTATTGTTAAGTTGTATATCTTTCTTAGAAATATCTATTGTTGCAACTTAATTACGCTTTGCAAAGCGCTTGTTCTAGTAATTTTATATTTAGAATTGCTTTAATAGCTTTGTATTTAAAGTTGCTTTAGTAGCTCTATATCTAAAGTACGTTCTAAAGAAAAAAAAGTTAGCAAATATAAATATCTTCAAAGTACGATTCGCAAGATTGTATCTAAAGAAATAGCTAATATTATGTTAAAATTAGAGCTTTAATAGCTAGTATGTAGTTGATTAACAAAAATACTAGCTATATAGAACTAACTATGTATAGAAAATAAGTATAAATACTATAAATATTAAGACGCTAGACATTATTTGTAGTATACCCGAGACTAGAAAACGAAGACTCGAAAAGTAATCGAAGAGCAAAGTCTATCTAGTCTAGAATTGTAACACAATAGAATTTTACTAAATATTTAAGACGTCTTCTAATTAAAAATCTAATAAATAGAATAGTTTATATCTATATATTTTTTGCGTTTTTCTATTATTGTTGTCAAAATATTGTTTAATATATTATTTTGTTTTTTACTATATTTAACAAGAATTTCGAAAACATATTATTAATATATTATTATTGTCAAAAATTAATCAATATATATTTGCGATTTTTGCTATTGTTTCTATAGTATTTTTACTAGATATTTTATAATTATTTTTTCTAAAAATTCTTTAAATTAAAATTAATTTAATATTCCTAAATATACGCACAACTATATATAAATTGCTATTAAGATACTTTTATATTATTTTCTCTCTCTATATAATAAATTTAGACAAACGTGTTCGAATATAGTTAAAATTCGACAAATTTCGACTTTTTAACGTTGTTACTTTTCTTATTGTTGTTAATCTTTTCTTAAATTATATAACTAATCGATTTTCTAAACTTTTTTAAATATAATTAATTTTTCGACTTTCGCGTTATATAATTTGAATCTTTTTCTTAAAATTAAAGTTAATAATTTTTTGTATCTTTTTAATTTTTTTATATTTAATATTTTTTTAAAAATTAATTATCTCTCTTTTCTCTTTTTAATCTTGTTGTTGTTCGACAAATTGTTCGAAACTTAATTTTTACTATTCGATAATTGTTTAATATTTAATTTCGAACATTAGATTATATTTAACAAATATATTTAATATTAATCGAAAATAGTTAAAAATTAACTAAAATATTATTTGCAATATATATGTTTTTTGTTTTGCATATTATTGTTTTTTGTATATTTTGTTTCAAAAGTTTTAATTATTTCTTTGTATTTAACAAATTTATTCTTTTGTTTAACGTATATCGAAAACTTCAATTTTAATTGTTAAATAATATTCGATATATATTTAATATTAATCGAAACTTGTATTTAACAAACATTTAAAATCAACTAGAGTTAACTAAAAATATTAATTGAAGAATTTAATATTATTTTGTCGAAACTCGCAAATAAAAAAAATAAAAAATATTACAATTTCAAACTAAATAGATTTTGTTTTTTAATTACTTTTCGAATTTTTGCTCTCTAGTCTCGAATATACTACAAATAATATCTAGCATCTTAACATTTATAGTACTTATATCTATTTTCTATATATAGTTAGTTCTATATAGCTAGTATTCTTGTCAATTAACTATATACTAGCTATTAAAGCTCTAACTCTAACAAATATAAATTTCTATAAAATTATTCGAACAGTTAACAATTATATTTACAAACTAAAACTATTTAAGTCGATAAAAATTTATTTAGTATTTTATTTATAATTTCTATATTTTAACAAAAACAAGTTTTTATTATATCAACAAATTAAGTCTTTGTTATTTGTTAATATTATTAACAATATTTAACAACAATTTTAAATACTATATTAAAAGTATTAAGATATTATAATACAATATATGCAAAAATAACAATAATATAGATTTAAGTTTAATTGTTACTAATTATAGATACAAAATACTATAGTATTAAATTCTCTTTATAGATTATACAAACTACAATAATAGATCTAAATAGTTAAACTATTTTATAACTAATAGTTGCTCTAACTTTGTTGTTAATTTCTATTACAAATATTTAGATACAACAAAATTATATTAAATATTTAAGATATCTTCTAATTAAAAATCTAATAAGTAGAATAGTTTGCACTTATATATTTTTGCGTTCTACTATTACTATTGTTAAATATTATTTAATATATATCTATAGCTCTTGTTGTTATATTTAGAATTAATTCGAAAATATATTATCGATATATTACTATTGTTGGAAATTATCTGTTATATATTTGCAATTAAAATTAAATTCGATATACTATTTTGTCTTCTACTATATTTAATAAGAATTTCGAAAATATATTATCGATATATTATTATTGTTAGAAGTTAGTCAATATATATTTGCAATTTTTGCTATTGTTTCTATAGTGTTTTTGCTAGATATTTTATAGCTATCTTTTCTAAAGATTTTTCAAATAATAATTAACTTAATATTTCTAAATATATGCACAACTATATATAAATTGCTATTAAGATATTTTTATATTATTTTCTCTCTCTATATTGTAGATTTAGACAAATATATTCAAATATAGTTAAAATTCGACAAATCTCGACTTTTTAATATTGTTACTCTCTTTTGTTGTTGTCGATTTTTCTTAGATTATATAATTGATTGACTTCTATTTTGCTATTAATTTTTCGATTTTTGTATAATATAATTCGAACTTCTTTCTTAGAGTTAAAGTTAGTAATCTTTTGTATCTTTTTCAATTTTTTTATATTTAATATTTGCTTAAAATTTAATTATTTTTCTCTTTCTTTCGATTTTGTTGTTGCTTAACAAATTGTTCGAAACTTGATTTTTGCTATTTAACAATTGTTTAATATTTAATTTCGAATATTAGATTGTATTTGACAAATATATTCGATACTAATTAAAGATAATCAAAAATTAACTAGAATATTATTTGCAATATATATATTTTTTACTTTGTATATTACAATTTTTTGTATATTTTGTTTTAAAATTTTCGATTTTTTTTTTTTATTTAACAAATTTATTCTTTTGTTCGATATATATCGAAAACTTTAGTTTTAATTGTCGAGTAATATTTAATATATATTCGATATTAATTAAAGTTTGTATTTGATAAGTACTCGAAATTAACTAAAATTAATTAAAAATACTAACTAAAAGATTTAATATTGTTTTGTTAAAATTTGCAAATAAAAAAAAATAGTATTATAATTTTAGACTAAACAAATTTTGTTTTTCGATTATTTTTTGAATTTTCGCTTTCTAGTCTTAGATATACTACAAATAATATCTAGCGTCTTAATATCTATAGTATTTATATCTATTTTCTATATATAGTTAGTTCTATATAGCTAGTATTCTTGTTAATCAACTATATACTAGTTATTAAAGCTCTAATTCTAATAGATATTAATCGAAGTTTATATTTAACAAATATTTAAAATTAACTAAAATTAATTAAAAATACTAATTGAAAAATTCGATATTGTTTTGTCGAAACTTGCAAATAGAAGAAAAAAATAATATTATAATTTTAGACTAGATAGATTTTGTTTTTCGATTATTTTTCGAATTTTTGCTTTTTAATCTTAAATATACTACAAATAATATCTAGCGTCTTAATATTTATAATACTTATATCTATTTTCTATATATAGTTAGTTCTGCATAGCTAGTATTCTTGTTAGTTAACTATATACTAGCTATCAAAGCTCTAACTCTAATATATAGTTAGTTCTATATAACTAGTATTCTTGTTAATTAACTATATACTAGTTATTAAAGCTATTACAATTCTAGACTAGATTAACTTTGTTCTTCAATTATTTTTTGAATCTCTACTTTCTAGTCTCGAATATACTATAAATAATATCTAGTATTTTAGTATTTATAATATTTATATTTATTTTCTATATATAGTTAGTTCTATATAGCTAGTATTTTTGTTAATTAACTATATACTAGCTATTAAAGCTCTAATTTTAATATAATACTAACTATCTTTTTAAAAACAATTTTGCGAATTATAATCTAAAAATATTTATATTTGCTAATTTTTTTTTTTTAATATATTTTAGATATAGAGTTATTAAAACAATTTTAGATACAAAATTACTAAAATAGTTCTAAATATAAAATTACTAAAATAAATACTTTGCAAAATATAACTAAGTTGCAACAATAAATATTTTTGAGAAAAATATACAATTTAATAATAATAAATTTTGTTAATTCTTTAAACAAGTATTTTTTAATTTTTATTGCACTAAGTTAAAAGAAGTTTTATAAAAAAAAAAAAATTGCTAAAATAAATAAACAACAGATTGTTCTAACTACAATTTAATAATTTTGCTAAAATTAATAAACAAATCTACTAAAATTAATATTTATATTACAATATTGTTATTTTCGAACAATATTTTTTTATTTTGTGCAAAATTTACTATATAATACAATACTTAAGCAATACTTATTTTTAATATTAATAATTTTGTTTCGATATTTATTAACTTAATTAAATAAAATAAATTATACAATATCTAAGTAGAGCAAATATATTTAAACAAAGTATTTTATCTAAGTTTATATTTTTATTTACTACTTTGTTATTGTTTATAACTATTAAAATTTATAATATTTATACAAATCTATTACAACAATATATTGCAATTTTGCTATAAAAAATTAAGTATTTTATTTTGATTTTAAATTTTATAAAAATATTATATCTTAAAATTAATCTTGTTATTAATTAAGTATTAAAATTTTGCTATTGTTAGAATTACAATTGCAAATTTTATTCAAATTTGTTTTCGAAAATTCTAAGTTAACTAAATTTAACAATAATTTTTTTAAAAATATTAATATATTATTTCTATTTATTAAAAAGTTTAGATATAAAACTAAAATTAAAATTAATCGATTTTTATTTTATTAGTTTTTCTTTAATTACAATTGTTGTTAACAAAAAATTTAGAAAAACTTTGCAAAACTTTTATATAATAATAATTTTGTTAAAAATATAACTAAAAATCTTGTATATTAATTCGAATATATTAATAATATTTATTTCTATATATAGTATTTAATACAATATAGAAAAGATTAAAATAAAAAAATTGTATAATTAGAAACAAATTTAAACAAAATTCGAATTATTTGTAAAAATTTACAAAAAAAACAAAATATAAAACAAACTAAAAACAAAATATAGAAAAAAATAACTAATTTATTAATCAAAAAACAAAATAAATTAATTAAGAAACTTAATTATTATAAACAATTTAAATCTATTTATTATTTATTGTCTTGTTAAAATCTTAATAATAATAATAATAATTAAAATATATTTTTTTACAAATTAAATTAATAGAATCGCAAATATTTTAATAAAATCTATAGAAATAGCTTGCTTAAAATCGAGAAATTAATATATAACAATATTAAATTTCTTGATTTAATTATTTTTTTAAATAATTAAAAGAAATTTAATTAATAGTAAATAGTACTTTTTGTTAAATTTAAAATCTGCTTTTATATATTCGATAGCAAATTAATAAAATTAATATATATTGCAATTAAATATACAAAAAATATTTTTAAAAATATTAGATATTAATTGTCAAATTAGAGCAACAATTTTGTTTAACTCTATAATATATTAGTTAAGCTAATAGCAAACTTCTATATTTAATTCAACAAATTTAATTGACAATATAGAAATTTTATCAAATTTATATTATTTAATTTTGCTATAAAGTTTTTCGAAATTCTTAACAAATACGTAACTCGATTTATATTAATTGCAACAAATATTAAGTTGTTCGAAAATCAAAAAATATATTAATTTAATTTAAAACTAAGCAACAAGTTGTATAATTAATTTATTAATATAATTAACGTTATTAATATTAATAACTTAATTTCTTGATTACGCAATATAAATTTTGGAATAAAACAAAAGAAAGATTATTAATTATTTTAAGCTAGTATATATAATAGATTTATTATTACGCGAACAAACAAAAATCGAAATATTATATACAAATTTACAAATAGATTCGAAACTTATAATAACAAATTAATTAATTATATAATTAAACAAAAGATTTTTTTTAAAATAAAATTAATTTTCTAATCTTAAATATTTAAAAATAAAATTAAGAAAAAAAAATTCTATCGAAAGTACTTGCGCTCGAAATATTGTTTTAATTATTTAAATATTTTTTGCAAAAATAAGTTAACTAAAATTAAAAAAAATATATAATTTTTACAATTAGTTTTAAAGATAAACAATTTTTAAGCAATATAACTTAAGATCGAATATAATTAAAGTTGTTGTATTAATTTTGCTATTATTAAATATTATTTACAATTTAGTAACAAAATTAATTTGTTTATTTTAAGATTTTATTAAGTTTAAACTAATTGCTAACAAAAGAATTGCAAAAGTTTGCAAAAAAATTACTTAAATCTTACTAACAATTAACAAAAATATAGAATTATTTATATTTTTATTGTTTGCAATATTTATATTATTTTAGCAAAACAAATTTTGTTTTACTAAATCTTTTCTTTTAGTTTTTTTATTTATTATTATTATATTTACAATTTCTTATTCTACAATTTCTTTGTTTTTAATTGTCGATTTTGTTTTCTTTTTAAATATATTTGTTTTATTTATAATTTAGCTATTTATATTTGCAATTTTTTTTACAATTTAGTTTTTATTTATTGTTGCAATTAATTTAACAAAAAAAAAGAATTCTAAAATAGAACTTAATTTCGAAATTTTTGTTTAACAAATATTAAAAATATATTTGTATAATAAAAAAATAAAATAAATTATTCAAATTAAAAAAGCTAATAAATAAAAGATTTTAACTATTTTTCGCAAAACAATTAAACTAAAACTCGAAAACTATATAATAATTAAATATTTTACAATTAAAGTTAAATATTTATTTGTTTAAAACAAAATATATATTTCTCGAAACAAAAATAATATTTTTTGAATTAAAACAATTAAATTTTAGTATAAATTATTAAATACTAAATACTTAAATTAAACAACTACTTTCGAAAAAATATAATATTACTACTATTAATTTATATTGTATTTAGATATTAAAAAGTATATTAAAAACTATTTAATATACAAATATATTAAATTATACTACAAATATAAATATAATCTATTAAAGTTTTTTTTTATTTTAGATTGTTATTAATAGAATATATTCTATAACTTTATTATCTCTCTATTGTTATATTACTATAAAGAAAAGATTTTTTAATATATTTTAGTAGTAATTGATAAACTATTCAAAAATAAGAAGTTTATACTTATAAATTTTTTAGAAGTTAAGACTATTATTTAGATTTTTATCGATTTTGTTTAATATATTAAGAATTTTTTAATTACTATTGTTTTTAATAGAGATACTCAATTTATTGTTTATTTCTAACAATATTTTTGCAAAAAATTAAGAACTAAATCTAATTTGTCAATTGCGTTCTATTTAGAAATCGACAATTAAATCGAAAATATTAATATTGTTTTTAAATAATATTTTCGAATATATATACAATACAATTAGAATAATTAAATTAATTATTTTGCTATTGTCGAATTTGTTGTTAACAATTATATTAGCAAATCTACTAATTTATTATTATTTTTTGCTACTAAAAACTATCTATTACAATTAGATTTAAAATTACTTGAAATTTTTTTTAACAACAATATATTTAAAGTTTGTTGCAATATAAAGAATATTAACAAGACTATTAAGAAAATCGAGATTTTGCAAAACTTTTTTTGTTAAAAACTTATTTAAATTTAAATTAAATAAATAAAGTTTGCTAATTATAAATATATTGCAATCTTAAAATTTAAAATTAATAATTAAATTATATTTAATATTTAAAATATTAAAACAACTTAATTATACAAGTTTCTAAAATATAAAAATACAAATTTCTATAAAATTATTTAAACAATTAACAATTATATTTACAAACTAGAACTATTTGAATTAATAAAAATTTATTTAGTATTTTATTTATAATTTTTGTATTTTAACAAAAACAAGTCTTTGTTAGATTAACAAATTAAATCTTTGTTGTTTATTAATATTGTTAACAATATTAACAACAATTTCGAATACTATATTAAAGATATCGAGATATTATAATACAATATATATAAAAATAACAATAATATAAATTTAAGTATAATTGTTACTAATTACAAATATAAGATACTATAGTATTAAATTCTTTTTACAAACTATATAAACTACAACAATAGATTTAAATAATTAAACTACTTTATAGCTAACAATTGTTTTAACTTTATTGTCGACTTTTATTACAAATATTTAAACGCAACAAAATTTTATTAGATATTTAAGACGTCTTCTAATTAAGAATCTAATAAGTAGAATAATTTGCGCAATACTTTCTGCGCTCTTCTATTATTGTTGTTAAATATTGCTTAATATATATCTACAATTCTTGTTATTATATTAAAAATCGATCTCAAAAATACATTGCTAATATATTACTATTGTTAGAAGTTGTTTGTTATATATTTGCAATTAAAATTAAATTTAATATACTATTTTGTCTTCTATTGTACTTAATAAGAATTTCGAAAACATATTATCGATATATTATTATTATTAAGAGTTAGTCGATATATATTCGCGATTCTTGTTGTTGTCTCTATAGTGTTTTTGTTAGATATTTTACAATTGTTTTTTCTAAAAAAAAATCGAATCAAAATTAACTTAATATTTCTAAATATATTTACAACTATATATAAATTGCTATTAAGATACTTTTATATTATTTTCTTTCTTTGTATTGCAGATTTAGACAAACGTGTTCAAATATAGTTAAAATTTGACAAATTTTAACTTTTCGACGTCGCTATCTTTTTTGTTGTTGTTAACTTTTTCTCAAATTATATAATCGATTTCTTGGATTATCTTAAACGCGATCGATCTCTATTTTGCTATTAATCTTTTGGTTTTTGCGTTATATAATTCGAACTTCTTCTTAGAATTAAAGTTAGTAATCTTTTGTATTTTTTTCAATTTTTTTATATTTGATGTTTTCTTAAAATTTATTTATTCTCTTTTTTTTTTCTTAATCTTGTTGTTGTTCGACAAATTGTTCGAAATTCGATTTTTGCTACTTAATAATTGTTCGATATTTAATTTCGAATATTAGATTGTATCTAATAGACATATTCGATACTAATTAAAAGTAGTCGAAGATTAACTAGAATACTATTTGCAATATATATATTTTTTATTTTGCATATTACTATTTTTTGTATATTTTGTTTTAAAATTTTTAATTTTTTTTTTTTATCTAACAAATTTATTCTTTTGTTCGATATATATCGAAAACTTCAATTTTTATTATTAAACAATATTTAATATATATTCGACAATAATCGAAACTTGTATTCGACAAGTATCTAAAATCAACTAAAATTAACTAAAAATACTAACTAAAAAATTCGATATTATTTTGTCGAAGTTTGCAAATAGAAGAAAAAAATAATATTACAATTTCAAATTAGATTGATTTTGCTTTTCGATTATTTTTCGAATTTTTGCTCTCTAGTCTCGAATATACTACAAGTAACGTCTAGCGTCTTGACACTTATAGTATTTATATTTATTTTCTATATATAGTTAGTTCTATATAGCTAGTATTCTTGTTAATTAACTACATACTAGCTATCAAAGCTCTAATCCTAACAAAAGCTCTAATTCTAATATTATTAAAGCTTTAATCTTAATAAAATATTAAGATATTAGATATTATTTATAGTATACTTAAGACTAGAAGATAAAGATTCGAAGAATAACTAAATAGCAAAGTTTATTTAATCTAAAATTGTAATAATATATTATATAAAATTATATTAGAGTATTAAAATTAAAATTCAAAAAATTATATTGTTAATATTGCTATTTATTGAAAAAAAAATTTAAAGATTTAAATTTAAAGATTTAAAGATTTAAAAAACAAAATTATATATTTTTGATAATATTATAAATTATTGTAATTTACAATATTTTTTAAAATTATACTATTAATATCTATAATAAAGTTAATCTATTTTTGATTTTTGTATATTTAATAAAGTTATCAAAATCTTGATTAGATCTAGCATCTACTTTCTACAAAGTTGTACAATATCTCGATTCGAGATAGCAACTCTTCTAGTGATATCTAACAAGCATGCTTCTAGAGAATGCTATGGTTAACGTTTTCTATCTTAGCTGCGAGCTGCAGGATTACACAGCGCTCGACAATCTGGGATATATTTGCTGTTCCTTATCTCTACTTGATGTTGTTATCTTTCTGGTATAACTTGGGTCGAGACATGCATTTTCAATTTTGGGACAATAACAACTCGTAGTTCTCGTCGAGCCTGACGTTTTCTGCAAAGAGATCGCTTACCTCTTCTGGTCGCTGGCGACTTGCTGAATTCAGGCAAGATCTTTCCAATGTGCTTATCCCTACTGTTCTAGCGAATCAGACAAATCTTTCAGCTTTATACAGGGCTCTCGGAAGAAGAGTGCTTCGAACCTGACCAAATCCTCCCTGCGCCACCATTTTCACGCAATATACTCAATAATTAAGCCGTTGGCATGATCCCTTCAGTGCCATAGACACAGAGCTTTGATTGGCACGCGGTAGAAGCATCAAAGAGCGCTATGGGAAGAGAGGGTATAAGAAAGGAGGTATCGATCGGTTATGGGAAGGTGGCCAAAAGTAAACACGGGATTAGCTGGCCTATCCTGGCAATGTATCAAATCAATATCAGTTGACGAGCTTGACAAGAATCGACAGCTACTAATTGACGCTCTCTAGCTAGACGGTACGGGTGGTGCACTTTCTCCCTCTTTCTGCAAGTGCACGTGTTTTGTTTCAACGAGCGTCAAAAAGTCCAGAGCATGATCTGCTTTAGGTACTTTGAGTTGAGGATTTATTTTGGCATCGATCTAGAATTGGGCGCTGGCGGAGTGGAGGACACATGCTCTAGGATACAAAGATCTTTGAAGGTATTTTGAAGCCGATTCTTGCTAATAGAGACAAACAATCAGATCTCTTCTGCAGGTGTATGTATAATAAGTAGATATATATGCACAGCTTCAGCTACCCTGCCTAGCATCCGAAACACTGATTCGCCAGGGGAATAACTCTGTCGAGGTATCCCTCCCACTGTGGCATTGTCCGCTGATACTTGGTCCCAGAGGTAATTTGCAGATCCTCAATTGCGCTCGCGTACTTGATCAGCGTCGCCTCCGAAAACGTCGTATTCATCAGCGCTAGGCCGAACGGCATACCACTTAGGAAGTGAACGAACGCTGGCAGCGTGATAACAAGGTAGCCGGCCTGAGCCGCGATCTGGTAGCTCTGTCCGACATCCGGGGGGACGAGCAACGCGTCGAGAGTGCCGCTGCCATGTTTGAGAGCCGCGTCGATACCGCTGTCTCGTGTCGAATGTTGACAGAATGCTAGGGCTTCCCAATATGTCGAATTCATAGCGCCACCGGTGGCGAGTGAGGCGAGGAAGCCATCTTGGCCAGACCCAAAGGCAGGATGAATGCCCGGATAACCGCCTTCGGACCCGTCGTTGTCGTCATTGTAGGCGACGATGTCTCCAAGAGAGCGAATCTTGGTGTTTTCAAGTTCGGACAAGTAGGTCGCGATGTTGTTGTAGAAGTCAACTTTAACATAGGTGTACTCGGATTCGTTAGGGTAGCCTCTGGCGGTGCCGTAAACCCTGACCAAAAAGTATGCTTAGTTTCTGTTGTTCAGGGGGTCTCGGGATGTCATAGAAACCAACCAATTCCAACCATTAGAGCTCACGATTGTCTTATAATCAGGCAATTTAGTTCCATTGACAATGGTCGCGCCTGCCTTTTCCATCAAATCCACAAGATCAAGCAAAATATCTTGCTGCTCTGGATCTGCAAGTGCCCAGAAAGATTGCCAGGGTATGCCGAACGTAGCTCCCTTGAGCACCGACGAGTTGGATATGTATTGAATATAGCCACCAGAAGGTGTTTTCCCAACCTGAATCGAGGTATAGTTGTCACGGGGATCGACACCATGAATAGCATCCAGGGCATAGACCGCATCTTTCAGCGTTCGGCCAAATGCGCCAACCGTGTCTTGGTGGATGCTCCCGGGGATGACGCCGGCGCGAGAAGTCAAGCCGACCGTGGGTTTAATGGCAACAATGGCATTTCTCTCAGCGGGATTGATCAAACTGCCATCAGTTTCCGTCCCCAGTGCAAACGCAACGACGTTGTTCGATACTGCAATTGCGGATCCAGAACTGCTTCCACCAGGGTTGACTGTGAAATTATACGAACTCCTCGCCTGTCCTTCCTCTGGCTGAATAACCCTCGGAGTAATTGTTGCTTCGCATATCTGCCCATTCGCTCAAGGTCGCTTTCCCCATTAGCACCGCACCAGTTGTGCGAAGCTGAGAGACAATGAATGAGTCGCGTGGTACAATGGAGCCCTGGAGCGCCCAACTACCAGTAGTGGTTTCCATCTTGTCCTTGGAAGCGATGTTGTCTTTGACAAGGAAGGGTATCCCGTGGAGTGGCCCACGAATCTGGCCAGCAGCACGCTCGTGGTCCAGCTCGGTCGCGATTGTCAGGACGTCTGGATTGACCTGCAGCACCGAGCTTCACATCG